>Ga0068876_10001262_pt1 | contig 19962 bp, 16 predicted proteins | sample NOAtaG_6_FD_66442 | JGI IMG/M metagenome (GOLD analysis project Ga0068876, IMG submission 66442) | Freshwater lake microbial communities from Lake Erie, under a cyanobacterial bloom - NOAA_Erie_Diel5S_2200h metaG | ecosystem: Environmental > Aquatic > Freshwater > Lake | place: USA: Ohio, Lake...
GATGCTAATGTAGGCTTGTTCTCTTGCGTTCCTCAAAAAAATGATCTTGTGATCATGGATGAATTGATCCATGCCTCCATTTATGATGGTGTTCGCTTAAGTTATGCTAAGCATTATAAATTCAAACATAACGATGTAAAAGATCTTAAGGATCATTTAGAAAGACATAAGGGTAGTTTTGAGAATGTGTTCATTGCCGTGGAAAGTGTTTATTCTATGGATGGAGATGAAGCGCCTCTGAAAGAGATCGCTAAACTACAGGATCAATACAAGAATGTTTTTATCATCGTGGATGAAGCGCATGCTATTGGTGTTTTCGGAAAAGGTTTATGCGAAGGAATGGAAGATAAATTCTTTGCCAGGGTTTACACTTACGGCAAAGCTATGGGTTGCCATGGTGCCGCCATTGTTGGAAGTAAAGAATTAAGAAGTTATTTGATCAACTTTGCGCGTTCATTCATTTACACTACCGCATTACCTGATCACGCCATTACCAATATTTCAAATGCTTATGATCTTTTGAAAGAAAACAAACAGCAAGCTTTGCTTCGCGCAAACATTGAGTATTTTATTGAGCAGGTAAAGGATATGTCTTCGTTCATAAAAAGCAGAAGTGCAATACAATGCATGGTAGTAAATAGCAATGAAGAAGCAGTGGCAGTTGAAGAGAAATTAAAGAAGAAGAAAATTTTGAGTAAAGCCGTAAAAAGCCCAACTGTAAAGGAAGGTAAAGAACGTATACGGTTTTGTTTACATTCCTATAATACAAAGCAAGAAATTGATACACTAGTAAAAGTTTTGAGGTCGTGAAGCGTTATTTTATAACAGGAATAGATACCAATGTAGGCAAAACCATTGTCTCGGCAGTTTTAGTTGAAGCTTTAGAGGCCGATTACTGGAAGCCAATTCAATCCGGATATACAGATGGAACCGATTTGAAAGAGCTTAGTAAATTGATATCAAATTCAACCACAAAATTGCACCCTGAAGTATATTCTTTCGCGGCGCCTGTATCACCGCACTTGGCAGCTGCCATCGAAAATAAAAAAATACAATTAAATGACATTGTTTTGCCTGAAACAAAAAATCACATGATCATTGAAGGCGCAGGAGGGATGATGGTTCCGCTGAACAAGAATAGTTATGTGATACAACTTGCGCGCGAGTTGGATGCGGAAATAATATTGGTTGTAAGGAATTATTTGGGATGTATTAATCACTCTCTTTTGTCCATCGATTATTTACTGCGCAACAAGTACAAGGTCAAAGGGCTTATTTTAAATGGGAATTTTGATCCGCTTGTTGAAAGCGCCATAACCCAATATTCTGATATACCGGTTTTAGCAAAGTTCCCGGAACAAGGCGAAATAGATAAGGCAAAGGTTAGTTTACTTGCAGCAAACATTAAGAAGGAATTATTTGTATGAGTTGGAGCGAAAAAGATAAGAAACATGTTTGGCATCCGTTCACACACCTTAAAACGGCAACTGATCCAATACTTATCACAAAGGCTGAAGGTATTTATTTATATGATGATAAAGGCAACAAGATCATGGATGCCATTTCGAGCTGGTGGGTGAATTTACACGGGCATTCTCATCCTCACATCTCAAAAAAAGTGAGCGAACAGTTATTTTCATTCGAGCATATCCCTTTTGCCGATTTTACACATCAGCCTGCTATTGAATTAGCAGAGCGATTATTAAAACATCTTCCTCCTAACCAATCTAAGATCTTTTATTCTGACAATGGTTCAACTGCAGTAGAAGTGGCTTTAAAAATGACATTGCAGTACTGGCATAATAAAGGTGAACCAAAAAACACCTTCATTGCTTTAGAAAATGCGTATCATGGAGATACATTTGGCGGCATGAGTGTAGGTGCACGAAATGTTTTTAATAATGCTTTCGAAAATCAATTATTCAATGTGGCGCATATTCCAATTCCCACAAAAGAGAATTTGGAACAAATAAAGGAAGTCATCAGTACGTGGAAAGAAAATCATTCTATTGCTGGATTTATATTTGAGCCATTGGTTCAGGGCGCTGCTGGTATGATGATGTACGATGAAAAACCTTTGGATGAGTTGATCGATTTTTGTAAGCAAAACCAGATCGTTACCATTGCCGACGAAGTGATGACAGGCTTTGGGAGAACAGGAAAATTCTTTGCCAGCGATCATTTAAAGCACAAGCCAGATATTATTTGTTTATCAAAAGGATTAACCGGTGGTTATTTGCCATTAGGAGTTACTTCTTGCGCGCAATTTATGTATGATGCTTACGTGAGTGATGATAAAACAAAGACCTTTTTTCATGGGCACAGTTACACGGCTAATGCAGCCGCTTGTGTAGCGGCAATGGCAAGTTTAGATCTTATGGAGAAAAAGGAAACCTTAGATCAGATCCAAATGATAGAAAAGGAGCATTTGAACTTTTTAAATGAGATAAAGGATCATAAGGCTTGTAAAGATGTAAGGGTAAAAGGAACGATCTTAGCGATTGAATTAAATACAAGTGACGAAACACATTATCTAAATACTATATCCGAAAAAATAAATTCTTACTTTTTGAAGAAGGGTATTTTATTAAGACCATTAGGGAATGTGTTTTATATTTTACCGCCGTATTGTATTACTAAAGAAGAATTGCAATACATCTACAAGAATATCAAGGAGTTTTTGAACCTCTGATCCATCTATCAACTTGCCAGGTAAGCAAGCCGCTTCCAATTCCAATGATCATGCCTCCCAACACATCACTTGGGTAATGTACGCCTAGTCGCATACGCGAATATCCTACAAGTCCTGCATAAGCATACGCCGGTATTGCAAATTGCCATTTTTTTGTACTCAGCGTTAAAGCAGTTGCTGTAGCAAATACTGCTGTGGTATGACCGCTTGGAAATGAAAGCGGACCAACATGTGTTCTTTGAGTAATATCATTCGGGTGTGTTACAAAAGGACGATCGCGTTTTATGGCTGCTTTTAAGCCATAACTCAAGCAGTTGGCAAAGCTAATAGTGATCGCGCTTTTATATCCGTTACGCATCATTTCTTTGTCTTTATTAAAATAACCGTAAGCCCAAATTCCCCCAACGGTTAGGGGCATGGCCGGATACGCAGAGAAGGAAACGCCTTGCATCGTTTTGTCCCACATAGGCATCGACCCCGCATTGAATGACTTCAATAAACGAACATCTGCGTTTTGTGAAAACGATAGAAGGGAAATTGCAAGTGCAAAAAATAAATTAAGATTTCTCATTCGGTTTTTTTATCGCCAGGTTTTTTGTTTTTATTTATTTTTTTGGTGTATCTTTTATAAAGATCGTCCCATGTGTCAAACTCTTCCCTAAAAAATAATCCTAAGCCTTGTGTGTACGGACCGCCTGTATTTGTTTGTTGAGTTATATCATTGGTGCGGTTAAAACCTTTCAATTTATAACGCCCATCTTTACTTAATTTATATTCCACATTTACATCACCAATAATATTCTTGCTGGAACCTGTGTTGGTACCGGCACCAAAATTACCATCTACGGTAAGTTTATCATCTAAAAAATTTCTATTTACGTTTATTAAAACTTCATCTGAATTGGTCAAACTTCCGGGCCTGTAATTTACACCCACTTGAAGGTCCTTGTCAAAATTACCAACTAATCCATCTAGTAAGCCACTTACTCTGTTGCTTAATAATTCACTTCCGGTTGAAGCTGCAGCATTTCCTGCTGACACACCACCGCCTGCTGTACCATAAATTACGGGTGGAATGAAGCTTCTAAACAGCAAGAACGAAAACACTTGTCTGTTCAGCTCTGCTTCATCACTTAAAACACTGCTTATTTGCGAGCGTACATTATCTGAAATGGTTGGAAATTCTAATTCAAATGAAATTTCCGGTTTCATTAATGTGTTTTTCATGATCAATTTACATGCTGCAGGCGTGCGTGATTTATGAAGTCCCGTTTGATCGTTTATCAAAGGCGCGATGGAAGCGCGTTGCCTATAGCTGGCAGTAATATCAATATCTCCATTGTAAGGATTACCACTCCATACAATGGAGCTTCCTGGGTCAATATCAAATTTTTTAGCGATCACGTTTTGTAAGCTGAAATTGTAATCACCACCACTCATGATATAATCACCGTACATCTCAAATTTACCAAGTGTATTGATCTTCATTTTTATTTCACCATTTCCATAAACGTTGATGGCATCACCTGTGATCTTATCAAAAATGATCTGTGTTGTAGCGTCGGGCGTTGCAGTAATGTTTAAGTCGAGATTGAAACCAGTGAGATCTCGCTTTGCTTCTTGTTTAACGGTGTCTTTTTTTACAAATTTGATAAAATCATTTTCGGCTATTTCGGTGGGCCCATCCAATGGCAAAATGAATTTAGAATTCTTTTTGGTAGTCGCTTTTACTTCCATATGAATGTCATTTAAAAAGCCGTACAAACCTACAAATCCCGTACAATAAACTCGCCCATAGAAATCTTTGTTCTCACGCTCTGTGGTGTTCAATGCCAACATGTTTTTAAAGCTTATGTCGTAGTCAAGCTGCATTTTTTTGAAATTAGAATGGAATATGTTGCCATTAATAGTTCCTTGCGGTACTGTTTTTGTTTTCATGTTCTTGAACTGATCTGCATTAGGGTCTATTTGTTCCATTAAAATATCACTAAAACGTATTTGATCGGGCATGATCTCTATCTTTCCGTTCATCTTATAGGTAACATTTGTATAGTCAATTTTTATTTCACTCTCCTTTAGTTTCAACTCCCCATCAATAAGGATCTTGTCAGCATTTCCATGTATCTTACCTCCTCCAAATACAACTCCTTTTTTTACGGTAAGTATACCTTCCATTAATGGATTAATGAGTCGTAAATTAAGTGGGTTAGCTTTAAATTCAAGATCAATGGTTTCTTCGCGTTTGTCGAGATAGTAATTGCCACCAAACGACAGGTTTTTCATTACACCAAATCCTATTCCTAAACCTAAGGTTGTATAACCATCCATTTGTATCCGTTGTTCTTGAGGGATGTAATCTGTTTTTAAATGCATCTCTCCAATTAAGTTGTCATTGAATTTGAATTTGGTTAAGTCAACAACGCTGTTTAGAGTGATTTGTTTATCCGTATTTTGAAGTTTGATCCTTGAGTTGATTTCGCCGGTTAATTTAATTCCGTATCGTCTCAGTAAAGGATTAAATTGATCAAGTATGAGATCTGTGGTAATGAAATTCAAGGAATCTGATTTCTTATCAGAATAGGTGCCACTTATAAAGATGCTTTGCGCAAGATTCTCGAATTTAAGCGGATTGATCATGATACTTCCTGAGCTGTCGATAATAGTAGGGTTTGAAACCGTTAAGCGCCAAGTGCTGTCTTTAACTTTAACCGATAATTCATTGTATTTAAACAAAGCTCTGTTGTTGGCAAACGAAACCGTTCCATTGAATTTGCCGGATGTTTTTGGTGTTTGTTTATCGTCCCACTCAAAATTATATTTTGTATCAAGATCTTTTGATACAAAATAACTGAAGTAATTTTCTAAAACTAAACTATCTGTTAATTGAATTGAGCTTCCTTTTATTACAAAGTTGATCTTATTATTCTTTGAGTACGATTCAATTGTATTATCTCTAAATTTAATACTCGACGCTTCAATGAGCGGTGATTTTAAATTAAAGTTGATCAAATTTGTTCCGGCATCAAAATCTCCTACAATTATCGTATTAGGACTTATCATTAAACTTGGTACTAGCAATTCTTTTATCACATCAAATTTTTTAACTGTGAGTTTGTATTTAAAAGCATCTTTATATTGCACTTTGCCTTTATTTGCAGATACAAAGGTTGGATAATAATCGTGCAGTGTTTGTTTAAACGCTAATGGAAGATCAGTTAAATTAAATCTACCGTTAACATCTAAATTAAAATAGTTTGATGTGAGTTTGATGCTTTTATCAGTTACATCTTGGTTAAGCATAAGATCAAAGGTGCTGATCTTATAAGTTTTAATACTGTCTTTGTAAAGCGTATTATCAAAATTGATATCACCTGTTAGATTATTTACATCATCGCCTTTTAAATTGATCAAGATCTGTGTAGAGAATTCTGCCGGATCTTTTGTGAAATGTAATTTCTGCAAGTTCAATTTGTTTACAGTTGAAATGAAATCCATTTGAGGCACTTTATTTGTAAAGTTCACAGTTCCATTAAAATCAAAATCGGCATTTGGATCAGTACTTACTAAAAGGCCGTTAAAGGTTTTGTTTACAAATGATCCGTCAACCTTGATGTTGTGATATTCATAACCATTAAAATGTATGGTTGTAATTCCGCCTTGCATCGATGCTTTTATTTTAGCCAGTGTAACACCACTTCCCTTTAGCTTTAAGTCAGAATTCAAATTATAAAGTCCTTTTACGCCCACCAACGAACCAATATTGAAGTTGGAAGTTCTGATCTTACCTTTATATTCTAAATCATCTGCTTTAGCCCCTGTTTTAATGGCTATATCCGCATTAACAGATCCTAAAGCTGTTCTAATATTTCCGTAAACAGTAAAATCATTTATCAATCCATCAAATTTACCATTGTAAGTTATCAAACCTAAATTCTTGAGCTGGATCGGCAGGACCAATTTTTTATTTTCCTTGAATGGATAATTTGGTATTTGAATAAGATCGGTGTAAGAAGTAGATAGTTTTTTAGTATCGAAATGTAAGAAGCTATTATTGAAATCGGGTAATCCAACTATGGTAAGGTCTCCCATAAATTCAGTATTGGATTTTAGTTTAAGTTTAAAATCCATTAAACTAAGATCAGCTATGGTGCCTTTTACTTTACCTGATAATTTTACTGTGTCCATCAAGCCTGCTAATTCTTCTGTAAAGGCCGCAACATCTTTTAAATACACTTTTGATTTTGGTTTTAAAAGTACATCCATTGTAACCTTATTAATAAAGTCACTGTATGCTTCCCAATTATCATGTTTGAATCTAACATGACCTCTGATCACAGTGCCTGGTGTAACAATATCTAAATGATCGCAGTATACTCCTTTTTCACTGATCTTTAAATTACTGGATAGATTAGAAAGGGTAAATCCGCTTTGCTCATTAAATCTCAAATTAGAAAGTGCAACAAGTATCGTGTCTTTTTGAAATTGAATTTGAGAGAATTTACCTGAAACATTATTGGCTCGAAGATTATTAAAGTTAATAACTTCGGTAGCCTTCGTGTCTTCGTTGTTGTTCTTGAACATGAAATTCACATTATCCAGGGTTAGATCGTTAAATCGAATGTCCCAGGCCGATGCGCTTGTGTCTTTTACTTTCGTCCCCGTATCAAAATAATTTACAATGAATTGAAAATTCATCACGCTATCATTTTTGGGGATTGATAATTTTGCGGTAGTATTTGATAGTGTGATATTCTTTATGTTTACTTTTTGATCTGAGAAATTAAATGAATTTAATTCTACAAAGATCCTTCCGCCACTCAATAACGTATCTTTGTTCAGATCTTGAATATATACACCTTTCAATTCAGCTGTTTTAAAGAAATGAAGTTCAACCGCTGAAATATTTACTTCTGTTTGTAATTCTTCTTCCAGAAAATTAGAGGCTTTTTGCGCTAACCAAGTTTGAAACGAGCTGCTTTGGATCAAAAATAGCAGTGATGTAACAAGAAGAACCACAACTATTGTGAGCCACATAAGGCTTTTTAGTATTATTCTTGTAAATTTACGCATTGCTATGACCTTCTAATTTACGGAAAATTAGCACCCTTAAAACCAAAAAAATGCAAATTAATAACAGTATCATATTAGCAATTGAAAGTAGTTGCGATGATACCTCGTGCGCGGTTTTGAAGGGAAATGTTGTTTTAAGTAATTTTACGGCAAATCAGGCAATTCACCAGCAATATGGTGGTGTTGTACCCGAATTGGCAAGTCGCGATCATCAAAAGAATATTGTGCCGGTTGTGCACAAAGCGCTTGATGAATCAGGGGTAAAGCTATCGGAAGTAAGTGCAATTGCTGTTACCAGAGGCCCTGGATTAATGGGAAGTTTACTCGTAGGTTTGAATTTTGCTAAATCATTATCTCTTTCTCTTGGCATTCCTTTGATCGAAGTTGATCATATGCAGGCGCATGTATTGGCCCATTTTATTTCAGATAGCGCACAAAGAATTCCCCCATTTCCTTTTTTGTGCCTAACAGTAAGTGGAGGGCATACGCAATTGATCAAAGTTTTGGATCATTTTAAGTTTGAATTGATGGGCCAAACTATTGATGATGCCGTTGGTGAAGCATTTGATAAAGCGGCTAAAGTAATGGGTTTGCCTTATCCGGGCGGGCCGCTCATAGATAAGTTTGCGCAAAAAGGAGATACGCATCGATTTAAATTTTCTGACACTAAATTGCCGGCCTATGATTTTAGCTTTAGCGGGATCAAGACATCTTTCTTGTATTTTATCCAAAAGGAAACCGCAAAAGATCAGGATTTTATTAAGAATAACCTCCAGGATATTTGCGCCTCATATCAACATCATTTGATCCAAATACTGGTTAGAAAAAGTAAATTATTATTGCATGAAACAGGCATCAAACATTTCGCCATTTCCGGCGGTGTTTCGGCCAATTCGGAGTTAAGAACGCAAGTAAAAGCATTAGAACTTCAGGGTATTCAAACCTATATTCCTAAATTTGAGTATTGTACCGATAATGCCGCCATGATAGGAATAGTGGGTTATTATAAGTTCTTAAAACAAGAATTTTCTTCTTTGGGCATCTCTCCTTTAACGCGTCAGGTATTTTAAGGATCAAACTTAATTTCGTACTTTTGCGCCCTTATGATTTCGGTAAACTCAGTAACGGTAGCCTTTGGAGGCTTTAATTTGTTCGACAACATCTCTTTTTTGATCAATCCAAAAGATAGAATTGGCTTGGCAGGAAAGAACGGTGCAGGAAAAAGCACCATGCTTAAGTTAATTGCCGGCGAAGAAAATCCAACCAAAGGAGATGTTTCAACGCCGCGTGATATAACCATTGGTTACTTACCTCAAGACATGATCCATCAACATGGAAGAACGGTATTTGAGGAAACTGAAAGTGCTTTTGCTGAAATACAAAAACTCGAAGTTAAATTAGAGAATATAAATCATCAGTTAGAAACGCGAAACGATTACGAAAGTGAATCGTATATGCGATTGATTGAGGAACAAACCGATATTTACACTCGCCTCGACATGATAGGAGCGGGCAGTAAAAATGAAGAGATAGAGAAAATATTAAAAGGCCTTGGTTTTGCGCGTAAAGATTTTGATCGTCAAACTGCTGAGTTTAGCGGAGGTTGGCGCATGCGCATTGAATTAGCAAAGATCCTTTTACAAAAACCACACATCTTATTACTGGATGAGCCTACCAACCACTTGGATATTGAAGCCATTATTTGGTTAGAGGAGTTTATGGAAACGTTTTCTGGAGCCGTAATGCTCATTAGCCACGATAAAACGTTTTTAGATAACGTTACCCAACGAACCATCGAGATCGTAAATGGGAAGACGTATGATTATAAAACAAATTATTCGCGTTACCTAGAGTTAAGACAAGAGCGCATTGAGCAACAAGAAAATGCCGCTAAGAATCAACAAAAGATCATTAATCAAACAGAGGTATTGATCGATAAATACAGAGCAAAAGCAAGTAAGGCTTCCTTTGCACAATCCTTGATCAAAAAGTTGGATCGTATGGAAAAAGTGGAGGTTGATGATCTGGATACTTCTGTCATGCGTTTTCGCTTTCCACAACCTGCACATAGCGGTAAAATAGTTTTAACCGTTGAAGATGCCGGAAAGAAATATGGTGACAAACGTATTTTTTCTGATGCAAGATTTATTATCACAAAGGGAGAGAAAATTGGTTTGGTTGGCAGAAATGGTGAAGGAAAAAGCACCATGATGAAAATGATCGCGAAAAAAATAGAACACGAAGGTATTGTTCAGTTAGGACATAGTGTATTACCGGGATATTTTGAGCAAGATCAGGAAGAAAAGTTAGATCCAAAAAAAACTGTTTTTGAAACAATTGATGAGTTAGCTGTTGGTGAGGTAAGAAAACAAGTGAGAGGCTTATTAGGGTCGTTTTTATTTGGCGGAGAAGATATTGATAAAAAAGTTCAAGTATTAAGTGGAGGGGAGCGCGGGCGTTTGGCCTTATGTAAATTATTACTAGAGCCTTACAATTTATTATTGATGGATGAGCCCACCAATCACTTGGATATTAGAAGTAAGGAAGTATTAAAATCCGCGATCCAGGATTATGAAGGAACAGTGATCATGGTTAGCCACGATCGTGATTTTATGAAAGGAATTTGCCATCGCTTGTTCGAATTTAGAGGCGGAAAGGTACGTGAGCACTTATGTGATATTGAAGAGTTCATGCAACTACGAAAGGTTGAGCGATTGAATGAGTTGGACCTTGATAAAAAAACCGGCAAACAAGAAGCTTTTGGAAGTGTTCAGCAAAAAGTTGTGGAACAGAAACCTGTAGTTGATAAGACAAACGACGCTGAAAAGAAGCAATTGCTTAACAAGCTCAAAAAAACCGAAGAAACCATTGAAAAATTGGAGCTTGAAATAAAACAAGCCGATGAAAAGTTAGCTGATCAGGAGAACTATGAGAAGTTGATGAACGACCAAGTGTTCTTTACGAATTATTCAAAACTAAAACATCAGTTAGAATCCGAATTAACCAAATGGGAAGAGATCTCTAATCTGTTAAATTCCTAAGAGCTTATGAAACCTCTATCTTTGTTAGGCGTATAAAACACAGAGTATGAGTATTAAAAAGCACATTCCAAATGCCATCACCTGTTGCAACCTATTATGTGGTTGTATTGCAATTATTCAAACTTTTGAGGGTAACCTGGTGTTGGCTTCATATTTAGTTGGATTGGCAGCCATATTTGATTTTTTAGATGGATTTGCCGCAAGGGCACTAAAAGTAACTTCACTTATTGGTAAAGATCTTGATAGCCTTGCCGATATGGTTACCTTTGGCGCGGTTCCGGGTTTTGTAATGCACAAAATGTTAGAGATCGGTTATTTGGTAAATCACCGCGATTACGATATCATTGTTCAAAACCAATGGCTCACCTATATTCCAATTCTTATCCCAATTTTTTCAGCTATTCGTTTAGCAAAATTCAATAACGATACCCGTCAAACCGATTCGTTCATTGGAGTTCCAACGCCGGCCAATGCTATTTTAATTTGTTCCATCCCATTGATCGTTAATTGGGATACTCATTTTGACCTGAAGCATTGTGAGGTTATTCATTTCTTAATTCATCCTTACTCGCTCATTGTCATTTCAATTGTGATGTCGTTTTTAATGGTTGCCGAATTACCTCTTTTCTCTTTAAAATTCAAAAGTTTTGGTTGGAAAGGAAACGAGATCCGTTTTATTTTTCTAACTCTAAGCGTACTTGGCCTTATACTTTTCCAATTCCTTGGATTGGGAATCGCTATAGTTCTGTACATTGGTCTGTCTGTAGTAAATAATCTATTTTTTAGAAAAGATGTAATAATTTAAAGTAAAACATTATGAAACATTTTACTTCTTTAGTTGCTATTTCACTTTTTGCTCTTGCCGGATGTAAAAAAGTTGACATGGTTAATCCTTCAGATAAAGAATTATTTGGGGAATGGAGGTATGTGAGCAGCAGTGGTGGGTATGGCGGTTCAGGGCACACGGGCATGGATAACAATGATTGTATTGAGTTTAAACAGAACGGAAAGTACCTTAGGTCTGAAAATGGGAAGAAAACAGGCGATGGCTGCTTCAAATTTGATACTTACAAATGTATACACGGAAGTGTTCATGATAATTATGGTACAATAGCCTATATGCAAAAAAAAGTGATCAGCTATTACGCTTCTTTTAAGGTCTCTAATGATACCCTTTACCTTGACGCTGAGGCGCATGATGGGATTTCTTATGTTTATGTAAGAAAATAGGTTCCAAACCTAAAGTAATTAACCAACTCGCCTAATTATAAACAACCCTCAAAAGCTTGTTTTTATATTGCTTTTAACTTGTTAATTTAGCACTTCTTAATTTAAACACATGGCAAAATATATTGCAAATATTGATGTAATGCCTCTTAAAGCATTGCTAGATCCTCAAGGGAAAGCTGTAACTGGCTCAATGAAAAATCTGGGATTACCTGAGATCGAGAACGTTCGCATTGGAAAACATATTACTTTAGAAATTGAAGCAGCTTCAAAAGATGCTGCTAGTGCTAAGGTAGATGAAGCATGCAAAAAACTACTTTGTAACCAAATAATGGAAGGGTATGAATTCTCCATTAGTGAGGTGAAATAAATTTTTGTTATTGGTCTTAATTAGTTTACATTTGAAATTCTAAAATTTAAAAAAATCAGTATGGGATATCTATTTACCTCAGAGTCTGTGTCGGAAGGACACCCGGATAAAGTAGCCGATCAAATTTCGGATGCTTTGATCGATAATTTTTTAGCGTTCGATCCACAAAGTAAAGTGGCTTGCGAAACGTTAGTTACAACAGGTCAAGTAGTATTGGCTGGTGAAGTAAAATCAAAAGCATATCTAGATGTTCAAGAAATTGCGCGTGAAGTAATTCGCAAAATTGGATATACTAAATCTGAATATATGTTCGAAGCAAATTCTTGCGGTATATTATCTGCTATTCACGAACAATCTGCCGATATCAATCAAGGTGTTGATCGTAAGAAAAAAGAAGAGCAAGGTGCAGGCGACCAAGGTATGATGTTTGGTTATGCTACCAACGAAACTGCAAACTATATGCCTTTGGCTTTAGACTTAGCGCATGGTATTTTGTTAGAATTGGCTGCATTACGCAGAGAGAACAAAGAAATTAAGTATTTACGTCCGGATGCAAAATCACAAGTTACTTTAGAGTACGATGATAATAACAAGCCGGTTCGTATTGATGCTATTGTGGTTTCAACACAGCATGATGATTTTGATACTGAGCCAAAAATGTTAGCGAAGATCAAAAAGGATATCATCAGTATTTTAATACCACGCGTAAAAAAGAAGTATCCAAAATACGCTAGCTTATTCAATGACAAGATCAGTTACCATATTAACCCAACCGGTAAATTTGTGATTGGTGGTCCGCATGGTGATACAGGTTTGACTGGTCGTAAGATCATTGTAGATACTTACGGTGGAAAAGGTGCTCACGGTGGTGGTGCATTCTCAGGTAAAGATCCAAGTAAGGTTGACCGTTCGGCAGCCTATGCAACTCGTCACATCGCAAAAAATTTAGTGGCCGCAGGTGTTTGTTCTGAAGTATTAGTTCAGGTTTCTTACGCTATCGGTGTTGCACAACCAATGGGTATTTTTATTGATACTTACGGTACAGCAAAAGTAAAAATGACAGATGGTGAGATCGCAAAGATCGTTCAAAAAGTATTTGACATGCGCCCATACTTTATCGAGCAACGTTTTAAATTACGTACACCAATGTATAGCGAAACAGCTGCATACGGACATATGGGTCGTAAGAACGAAACAGTAACTAAAACATTCAGATCGCCTGATGGTAAAACAAAAACAATGAAAGTTGAATTGTTCACTTGGGAGAAATTGGATTATGTTGCTAAGGTAAAAGCAGCGTTCAAGATCAAATAATATTCTTAGATATACATTTAAAAAGCCTTCCAATTAGGAAGGCTTTTTAGTTTTTAGTATATTTGATTGTAATAATTCTAAACCACAATATTTATGTTGAAGAGTTTATTGATCATTGCTACAATTATTTTTTCTTCAAAACCATTTTCGGTTAAGAGCCCTGATTTTGCGGATAACAACTTTATTCAATTTAAGTTTACCTGCGATGGACAAAATTTAAGTCCGGGTTTGGTGTTAGACAATATTCCTGATGGAACAAAATCATTGGCGCTAATCATGGATGATACGGATTCTCCCAATGGTGAATTTGTGCATTGGGTAATGTGGAATATGCCCGTAAAGCCAAAGATCGTTCAAAATAAAGCAGAGGGAATTGTAGGAAAGAATACTCAAGGTAAAAATGTTTACTTCGGACCCTGCCCGCCAAACGGCATGCATACCTATCATTTTAAAGTTTATGCTTTAAATTCTTTACTAGAATTGCCCACAAGTTCAGGAAAGGTGGAATTGTTGAATGCAATGGAAGGACATATTATTGGTCAAGCAGCGTTAAAAGGAAGATATGCAAGAAAAGGTGAGCCAGTTGGAAAGTAAATTGACAATGATGAAGAACTATACATTAATTGCTATGTTGTTAACTACTGTGTTAAGCGGATGTGGCAATGTTGATGATAAACTCATTGAGCAGGATTTTAAAAAGAAGTGTGCCGATTGTAAGGTGGTAGAAATCTATAAAGAGGAGTGCCAGGATGGTTCCATTTTATCTTGCTATCTTATAAAGATCAATTACACGCAAAACAGCGACTCTATAAAAAGTGTGATGTGCCAATATATCAAAGGTGATAATGGCGAATGGCATTTGGTTGAATAATTTGGCTCAAGCAGTGAAACCCCACAAGCCCCTTGCTTTATTATTTAGCCTTGCATGTCCATAGCAAAGCCATGAAAAAGAGTTCTTGATCCTTAACAAGACCGATTAAAATTGATTTTAAAACGGATGTTTTTTTAAGAGCAGATAATTAAACCTTGCGAACGTTAACCGCGCTAGGGCCTTTTTGACCGTCTTTTACTTCGAATTCAACTTTGTCACCTTCAGTGATCTTGTCAGTTAGATCATTTGCGTGAACGAATACCTCTTGACCCGAATCAGCTTTAATAAAACCAAAACCTTTGGCGTTATTGAAAAATTTTACCGTACCTGTTTCCATACTATTTTATTTGACACTAAAGTACAGTTAATTATTAAGGAAGCCAAACTATTCGCGGTTTTGAGGCATTCTAGGCAAAACAACAAGCTTTTCATCACCACTTACTAAGTGGGAAGGCTTACTATTTTTTCTTCACTTTCTTTTCGGCCCCTTTCACTTCTTTCCAGCCTGTAATGTCGCGTATCACTACCGATGCACAGGTTAATCCAAATACTGCGGGTAAGTAAGAGATGGTGCCATAAGCCGACTTTTTGAATTTACTTCCGTCGGTGTGCATGATGGAGAATTTTGCTGGAAGTTCGGTGCTATAAACGCATTTAACTCCTTTATAAATATTCATATAACGTAAGCGTTTTCGAATATACTGCGCTAAAGGGCAAATGTTAGTGTCTTTAATGTCTGCTATTTGTAATTTTAATGGGTCCATTTTACCACCTGCGCCCATGCTTGAAATGATCTTATTATTATTCCAATAGGCGCTTGATATTAAATATAATTTTGGCGAAATACTATCAATGGCATCGATGATATAAGTGAACTTTTGTTTCAAAAACTCCTTCATGTCATCAGGGGTCTGAAATTTATTTACAACATTTATCTTACAATCCGGATTAATAGCGATCAATCGCTCGTACATTACATCGGCTTTACTTTGTCCCTGCGTAGTTGCGAGTGCTTGTATCTGTCTGTTTCTATTTGTAGGGTCTATTGTGTCTCCGTCAATTATGGTCATGGTTCCAACGCCCGCTCTGCAAATAGCTTCTGCTGCATAGCCGCCTACGCCGCCCAAACCAACAATAAGCACGTGTGCATTGAGTAGTTTCTCTATCCCTGCATCTTTCACCAATAATCTGGTGCGTTCCATCCAAGCTGTGTCCATATTATTTTTGGTTGGCCATTTTTGGCACAAAATTAAATACGCTTTTAAAATTCTCTTCTATTTGTTGTTGTACAAATTCATCATCTACCCCTAAAAGTTCGCCAGCCTTTAAATACACATATTTTATCGAAAGGTCTTTATCATCGGTTTCTAAAAAGAAGCGCTTTCTACCAATTGTTTTTATGGCTTTTGCTGCGTTGCTCTCATAGCCTAGTAGATCTTTTCCAAATGAAAAATAATAGCCTTCGTTGGTAAGAACTCTGGCAATGTTATCATTGTTATTAAAGCCATGAATGATCACCGGCACTTGATTGTTGTTGTGATTTAGGATATTGATAAGTTCGTTAAATGCTTTTACGCAATGAATTATCAATGGTTTTTTTAGTTTATTGGCAATTTTAACGTGCTCAATGAACACTTTTTCTTGCAATGCAAAATCAACCTTGCTTACTTTATCTAAGCCACATTCTCCTATGGCTAAACATCCTTTTTCATGCACTATTTCGCGAAGGTGTTCAAGGTCATCTTGATAATTAGCATCAATATGCCATGGGTGCAAGCCATAAGAGTAATATTTTACTCGATCGTTCCTTTCAAGAAAAAGATTCACCAATTCAAGATGTGCATCAAAGATCTGTGAATGTGTATGTATGTTAATAAACACGGTTAAAAATAAGGGTTTTGCCTTTATAATTGAACACGCAATATTAGTAATTTAGAATCGATTTATATACTGAATGTCGTCAAATTATAACAAGCTTTCGTCAATAACCCTTAATACATTAAAAAGTATTGTGGGCGAAACTAATATTTTCACTAATGGTGAGAAATTAGAGAAATATGCCTCCGATGAAACCGAAGATCTTGTTTTTATACCTGAAGTTGCTGTTTGTCCGCAAACCGTTGAGCAGATCTCACAAATTGCAAAATTATGTAATGATCAAAAGATCCCATTAACAACGCGCGGAGCAGGCACCGGATTAAGTGGGGGCGCATTACCAGTTAAAGGCGGCGTTGTGTTAAGCATGGAAAAATTCAATAAGATCTTGAATATTGATACACGCAATTTACAAGCAACCGTTGAGCCGGGGGTGATCAATTATGTTTTTCAGGAAGAGGTAAAAGCTTTAGGATTATTTTATCCTCCGGATCCGGCAAGCTGGGGCAGTTGCAGCTTAGGAGGTAATATTGCGCACAGTAGCGGCGGACCAAAAGCGGTGAAGTACGGTACAACGCGGGATTATGTATTAAACCTGGAAGTTGTGTTAGCCAACGGGGATGTGATATGGACGGGCGCCAATACTTTAAAATATTCTACCGGATATAACCTCACTCATTTAATGATTGGTAGTGAGGGTACTTTGGGCATCGTTACAAAAATTGTGTTTAAGTTGATCCCATTACCAAAGCATGATCTGTTGATGTTAGTTCCTTTTAACTCTGCCGAAAAGGCTTGTGAAGCGGTTGGTTCTGTATTTCGCGAAGGAATTATTCCAAGCGCGATGGAATTCATGGAACGTGATGCGATCGAATGGAGCACAAAGTTTAGCGGTGAACTTAATTTTGAGATCAAACCTGAGTGGCAAGCCTTGTTGTTGATAGAAGTTGATGGCAATAATTTGGATGTACTCATGAGTGATTGTGAAAAGATCACCGAGATCATGCAGTCTCATGATAGTGATGAGGTTTTGTTTGCTGAATCAGCTGAACAAAAAAATGCGCTTTGGAAGATACGCAGAAAAGTAGGTGAGGCAGTAAAAAGTAATTCGATATACAAAGAGGAAGATACCGTAGTTCCAAGAGCGGAATTACCGACCCTGCTAAAAGGCGTTAAAGAGATCGGCGCAAAATATGGTTTTAAAAGTGTTTGTTATGGACATGCTGGCGACGGGAATTTGCATGTGAACATCATTAAGGGCGACTTAAGTGATGAGGTTTGGGATAATGATCTTCCAAAAGGAATTACTGAAATATTTCAATTATGTAAAAAGTTGGGTGGAACCATTAGCGGCGAACACGGCATAGGAATGGTTCAACAAAAGTATATGCCCATTATTTTTCCTGAACATCACTTGCAGTTGATGCGCAATATCAAAAAGGTTTTTGATGAAAATGAGATCTTGAATCCGGGTAAGGTTTTTAATTGAAGAGTTTAATATTGTACTTAAGCTTAGTTTTTTGAGCGGAGTTGAATTGTATCCAACAACACTTATTAAGGGCGAAAAGGGCAAAGCCTTAGTACAAAAATTGCTAAATCTCTTTTAAATCATCAATTACAGTAACAAAAGCCCTTTAATTTATTATATCTTTACATTCAGTTACATTTATTTTTGTTAAGTTTAAAGATTAAACTATGTTTCGTTTAGCTCTCTTTATATCATTTGTTTTCTCTACTTTTTTGGGTGCACAAAACAATTTAAAGTATCCAACTTTATTGTGGCGCATATCTGGCAATGGTTTAAAAAAAGACAGTTATCTCTACGGCACTATGCATGTGAGTAATCGCGTTGCTTATCATTTATCTGATCAGTTTTTTGATGCATTAAAAAGTGTAGATGTAGTAGGTTTAGAAACAAATCCTGCAGAATGGTTGTTGAATATGGAGCTTACCGGCGAATTAAGTAAGGCGAGTGGTGTTTCTTTGTACAATCCATACGGCGGAAATTTTTATAAGAATGTTTTTGGAATGCGTTTTCCTGATAAGCAAGTATACAAATCGTTATTAAGCTTTGATCCTGAGATCATCAACGGTTTGTTGTATCGTCAAAGTAATAGTCAAGAAAATTTTGAAGAGAATACTTACATAGATCTTTTTATATTTCAGGCAGCAGCCAAGCTCAATAAAAAGATCGTAAGTCTTGAGGATTTTGTGAAGGCGGAGATCCAGTCTAAACTTGCTTCAATACCTGATGCAGACTTTTATCCTGATGATAAGAAGGGAGATGATTATGGTGGATACGGACAATACGGAGGAGGTGATAGAATTGAAGATGCCTACCGACAAGGAAATTTAGATGCAGTAGATAGTTTGACACAATTGATGGAAACAAAAAATATGCAGCAATACCTATTGCATAATCGTAATGTTTTCTTTGTGCAGCGTATTGATTCTATTTTAAAGTCGGGAAGTTCACTCTTTAGTGGAGTAGGCGCTGCTCATTTGCCTGGTAACAAGGGGGTGATTGAAATGCTCCGAAGGCTAAACTATAAAGTAGAGCCTATTAAACCTAATCAAACCAAAAAAGCCATAAAAGAGCAAGAGGTCATTGATGGTATATTAAAGCCTGTAAATTTCGAAAAGAACTATGCCTCTGATTCACTTTTTTCGATCCAAGTTCCTGGCAAACTAACATCAATAATGAATTACGACAACATTAAGTATTATATCAATGCTGATATGATAAATGGTAATTTTTACAATGTGGCGCGTTTAAAGACCAACTCCACCTTAAATAATTATACTACAGAAAAAATGACGAGCATGCTTGATAGTTTATTCTTTGAGAATATTCCTGGCAAGATCATTAGTAAAAAAGACATTGTAAATAATGGAATTAAGGGTTTCGATATCATCAATAAAACAAGACGTGGCGATCTGCAGAGGTATCATATTTTTATTACAGACCTTGAGATCATTTTATTTAAGTTAGGTGGAAAAGGGGAGTTTGTAAATTCATCTGCCGGCAAACAATTCTTCAACTCAATTAAATTTGAACCAAAATTTGCAAGTACTATTGTTTACCAACCGCCAACCAAAGGTTTTAAGGTGAAGATCCCTAGTGAGCATAGCTATAGCCGTAATGATTATGTGGGTGTAGCAGGCTTGGTAGAAGACCTGAGTGCATATGACAAAAAGGAAGGGAATTTCTTTGGTGTGAAGCATGCCATATTCAATGACTTTTATTATTTGGAAGAAGATAGTTTTGAATTGAATCGATTAGCATCTTACGCGCTTCAAAATTTTAAATTCACCAAAGAGATAAAGACCGAACTGAAAAAGGAGCAAGGCTTCCCTTGTATGTATTTAACAGCAAGTAACACTGTTGGTAAAAAATTCTGTGGCAAGATCTTCATCAAAGGCGTTCATTATTATTTAGCCTATTCCATAAGCGATGGTAAGGCTGACCTAAACAGTGATTTTTTTAACTCGTTCGAACTAA
>Ga0068876_10001269_pt1 | contig 19907 bp, 28 predicted proteins | sample NOAtaG_6_FD_66442 | JGI IMG/M metagenome (GOLD analysis project Ga0068876, IMG submission 66442) | Freshwater lake microbial communities from Lake Erie, under a cyanobacterial bloom - NOAA_Erie_Diel5S_2200h metaG | ecosystem: Environmental > Aquatic > Freshwater > Lake | place: USA: Ohio, Lake...
TGGATAATTTAAATGTTATCTTAAAATTAACTAATGATGACTACATAGTAAAAACGGATTGGTTGGAGTCTTTAATTTTAGATGTTTTCCCATTTGAATTTAAAAAATTAAAGGATATTTACAAAGATAATTATTGTTTAGAAAATGAAATATTGGGCGTCGAGACTGATTACTCGTTTAATAAACTAACTTATATCAATGATTTTGTATTAGTCTAAAAGATAGTTTTTAACTAAATCTACGCCCTCGAATATATCTTGAAAATCTCTATCGGGGGCCAGTAGTTGTACGTCATGAGCATTATCATCACCATCCAAAGTCAATAGCATTAAAGCGGGTACATACTCATTTTCAACAACCTTTACAAATTCATCATATTCTTCTTCATATTCTTGAATATCTCTTTCTATGAATGTTATTTTATTTTTTCTAAGCTCCTCTTTAATGTGTCCACAGTGTGGGCAACCTTTCATTGTGTAAACTACTGCAATTTTCATATTTTATCTATTGTAAAAAATTTAGTTAATCCTGTTAATAATAAACTTATATTATTCAAATCAGATGTTAAAATAAATAGTTTATATGTTGATTCATTTTCTAGTTTTTGAAAATATATTAAAACGGGATTGGGTCCCCAACCAACACAACCTTCAATATAATTAAATACTCCCCCATCATAAATTGTTGATGTCCAAATAAGTTTATTCTTATTAATTAATATATCTAGCCCATTTTTTGTAATATTTCTAGTCCTAATAATGTTAGGATAAATAGGAATCTCATATTTGTTTTTGAACAAATCAAAAACATGTTCAGGTATTTGTTGTTTTTTTTCCATATTAAATAATTATGGTAATTCATCAAACCAGTTATTATCCGGTATTGCTTCTTGCTCTAAAGCCATCAACATATCATTTTGCCAATATGAAAGTTCAGGTGTATATGTGTCCCATTGTGGTGTCATTGCAATCACTTTAGTTCCTTCGTGTTCCAAACTTCTAAACGTTGATTCTTGTTCAATAACTTTACCACTACGATATTTTTTAATCAACTTTGGTAACTTTAAAGTTCCAAGTTTATAAAGAAGGTTGATATTTGCAAGTTGGATTTTAGCAACTTGTGAAAACTCTAATGATGGTGTTTCGTTAAATCTTGCCCTTTCTTGAACATTCAAGATCTCATTTTTTCTATACTGATACTCAACTGTAATTCTGTCATCACCATCTGTTGATTCTTTACGAATAGAAAAAATCAAACAATCAGGTCTTTCTGAATATCCTCGAACACAATTTCTTTGATGTTGTGATTCTTTTTCGTAGTCCATAGTTTTTCTTAAAAGAACTGGGTAATATGTTTCACCTTGGTGTTCGATAGGAGTTTCTAAACTATCAACATCACCATAATGTCTTTCAACTTCACCTTTTCTGTATGATTGTAAAAGACGACTAAACTCTTCGTGTTCTAAATTAAAACTACTAATGTTGGTAAACTTAAATTTTACATCTTCACCCAAATTATTTAGATCCTTTTTCATTTCTAAATGGTCCAATAAGGTTCTAAATTTATCCGCATCAAAGTAGTTTATAATGTTTAAAATTCTATCTTTTTCTTTTGGTGTTAATCTAACAGACATTCTATTTTGTAACCATTGATTATTTTGACGATAAAAACATTCGAAGTATCTTCCCATTTTTTTATCTTCCATCGGCATTGGATATGAATTTGAAAAGAGCTCATCAAAATATTTGTTTTCAATTTTATTGAATCTATCTATTCCTAAAATATGATACATAAAATACATTCTATCAAAATCAACCCATTCCATTTCGTTTAGAATTTGTTTTACTTTAGATCCTTTCATGTTGATTTGTTTCATCACGGTATCGACCAAATTCATATTTGATAATCTCAAATCTTTTTTTGAAATAAACATATGGGTAAACTTTCTCCAGTTGTTTGGGACTTTGATTTGATTTACTAAATAAAAAGTTAAACTATAAAATGATTCAGGTGAATCCCACTCAAAATTCTGTGGGTTTTCAATACCCATTCGATCCCAAATTCTTTCTAAAAAGAAATAAAAATGACCTTGTGGTTTGACATTTTTGTCCAAGTGAACATTATACAAAAAACTTTGTACAGCATTATAAGTCGGGTTGACTTTCATACTAGAACCTCTTTTTTGTTTTTTCTTTGTATGAAAACTTCCTGAGTAAAATAACTTAGTTTTGAAGTTAAATGATATATAGTTGGTGGATTTTCTTTCAACAAAAAACTTATTACCAACTCTTCTACTTTTATGATAAATTTGATATTTTATGGAAATTTTGTCATCGCTTTCTTCAATAAAGAATCTATATCTATCCATAAAAACTGCAGCACAAGGATTACCATAATGTTTTACAAATTCTTCCTCAGAAAAAAGTTGGGTGTCGCTATAATATCTTTCTTGTTTTTTTCCAATATAATACAGACCAAAATCATTTCTTGATGCATCATCGACATTACAAAAGTTGTGATACAAATCAACTCTGTAGTTTTTTTTCTCAATAAACTTATGAAATGTTTTACCTTCTACTTCTAACATAGAACAAAGATACAAAAAACCTCCGACTTATTCAACCGGAGGATTTAAATTTTTAATTAATTCATAAATATTTTACCCATATGATGATCAATAAATGGATTCACCACTTTTGACAACTCACTTTCAGTTTTATTAATATTTAATTTTATTAATAATTCTATTATTTGTGTTCTGGTCGGTGCAATTTCCTTATCATCTTCTAAATTTTTTTCAGTTATTTTTTTTATTTCAGAAAAAAAAAGTTCAGGTTCAATTTTACCTATGAGTATATTTAATTGGTCTGGATTTTTTTTAAAAAATCCTGTGAAATTGTTCATGTAAATATCAATATCAATTTTGCTCATACTTAATTATTTATCAAAAACAAATGTAATAAAAAAATTACAAATAATTAAACAAAAAGATGTAAATCATCCATTTCCACTTTATCTTTTATACTTTGTGGTATGGAATTTTGATTACTTCCTTTCATATTAACAACAGATAATTTTGGCATTTGTGCAATACAATCAGGTAACATTTGGATGTTAGGATTGTCAGGTAACGATAAGAACTGAAGTTTTTGTAAGTTACAAATACTTTCAGGGATAGACGCCACGCAACTAACTAAGTGAAGAGCAGTAAGTTCTTTAAAGTTGCCGATAGTTGCCGGTATGTTTAAATCTAATTTTGAACCTGATTTGGCAATAAACTCAAGTCTTTGGATATTTTCAGGTAACGTTTCAAAAAATTCATCGAATCCGTAAAGTGCGATAAATTTAGACGATGAATCGCCAGGATAATTAACTGTCACTTTTTTACCTTCGTTAGAACTTAAACCTTTCATGAATTGTGGTTTGAAATATTCTTTCATCCCTTCTTCATTTGTATTTAAGAAGTCTACTAAATCAATTTGTCTATCCGATGGGTCCATAAACTGATTAGATGGGAAGTGGAATTGGTAACGAAGTGCCGGAAGACCAGATACATCACCAAATTCTCTATCTCCTGTGTGTTTTTGACCTTTGTTTGGTATTACCACATATAAAGGTCCGTCTTTAATGTATCTATCAAACCAAGTAAGTCCCGGTGAGGATGTACACCATCTTGTCTCACCTTTAGATGGTTCTTGGTATGAACCACCATAGAAACAAGCTGCGTCTTTACCAAGTTGACCTTTATCTTCGATTTTAGCGATAGTCCAATCAGTACCACGATAAACAATCTCAGCACCTGGATGTTGGTATGTTTTAGATGCTTCTTTCTTCTCGTCTTTGGTTGCTTTAGTTTTTTCTAAACTGAAGTCTTTTACATTATCGTAAAGTGTTTCAGGGGTCAACTTATTAATATCACGAAGTTCTTGTGGTAATCTGTTTTTAAATCTTTCAAATTTTTGAAGGTCACCTGTAACTTTGTACAAGTCCTCCATAAATAACTCTTGGTATTGTTGATAAGCCCCTTTATATCTTGGTGAGTCAGGTTCAACGTCCAAATTTGTTGGGATTACAAAGTTTTTAAGTAACCATTGGGTGTACTTACCAATCTTAACTTTGTCCATATCCTCAGGTTTGGAATTATCGATGTCCATACCTTGTGGAAATTTAGATGTAGGGTCCGCAGCAATAATTGCAAATAAAGTCTCAAAAGGCATCATACCTTTTTTACCTTTTTCTTTTGGTTTTACGAATTTGTCAAATAAGACTTGAAATCTTGAACTCTCAATAATCAAATCTTTAAGGATGTTGGTAAATCTAATAGCCATTGTCGTGTAATTTATTATATAAATATTACAAAGTTAAGAAAAATGTTTAATTAGTAATTCATAATAAGGAGTTCTTCACCCATATTTTGTTTCTCTCCTTTTTTGGCTGCGGCAGCTTTTGCAAACTCTTTTTTAACCCAAGTGTATTGGTCTTCAGGAAACCACTGATGTAATAAGTCAAAATCGTAATATGATAATGAAAATTTACCTTGGACATTATGTAAAACATTTGCCAATCTTTCGTGGTCTTGTCTATCAAAATCATGATTAGAGTAGTAATTCTCAGTTTTCCAATAAGGTGGGTCCAAATAGATGTAAGTAGATGGTGAGTCATATTTGTTAATTACATCGGCAAAATCCATATTTTCTACATCAGTAATCTTTAGAAAATGGTCTACCCAATCAGGTTTTGATAATTTATCTCTAAAGGTAAGATATTTTGATTTATATTTTCCTTTTAGGTCAATAAAATTTGATGTTTCAGGTTTTGACCCGCTAAATACTTGTGTTAGAATATAAACGTATTTAGCAGCCACCTCGTAATCGCCAGGTTCTACGCTGAAACCTTCATTAAAAACTTCAGCCTGAAAGCTTACAAATTGATTTCTATAAATTTCAGGAGTAATCTCCACACCTTGTTTTTGGCAATCAATAGAGTTTATTGCTCTTAACAATTCAGTTGGGTTTTGAACACACTTGAATAGATTATAATTCAGTGGATTAAAATCATTATAAACCACTTTTTTAAGATTTGGGAACTGTTTTAGGTCCATATTATAGAAACACCAAAACATCCCACCAAAAGTCTCTAAATAGACTTCCATATCTTTATCATAGAAAGGGACAATCCACTTTCCAATTTTACTCTTACCTCCAATATAACTTAACATAGGTAAAATATAGGGTATTTATTATAATCTGTCAATGAAAATTTTTTTAAAAAAAAGATTATAAATGTTTTGGTAGAACCAAAAACTTTAATATCTTTGTACTGTTGATGTGGATAACACTACTGAAAACAAGGATGTCAGCAATCCTAACTAACAATCTGAACGCCGGGTGTCGGGTGTGTCGACACGGGTTGATAACCTCAATTGAATAAATGAAATAATCTTACGAAACCCTCCTATTTTTAGGGGGGTTTTTATATTTATAATAATATGAAATTACTTAAAGTCGTAAAAAATATAATATTAGAAAGAAAACAGCTTTTAGATAGGTACGATGTTGGGGGTATCAATGTCGATATATTTTATAATGACCATTCAAATTTAGCCATTAGCAATTCAAAATATGGTAGACAACCTATTCAGGAAATTTTAAATTCCATGGTTGAAGTACTTGAAACTATAGTTAAAGTTTGTTTAGAAATATTATCTAAACCTAAAAAATTTGAAGATAAAGATAGGTCAATTTTAGTTATCGATAATTTAATAGGTATTGACTATCATTTTTGGGTTAATCAATCTAAATCGGGTAATTTATTTTTAACCATAAACTCATCAATATCCCATCCAAGAAGTTTACCTAAAGCACAAAATGATAAAAAAATATTAATCACAAAAATTGGTGACACATTAATTAGTGAACAATTTAATTTAAACAACTTTACTAAAATTGTTAATGGCGATATAATTATTTATTATGAAAAAGAAAGAAGCAACACAAGTAACAGGGTGTAAACAATGTAAGAAAGGTTTAAGTACCACACAAAAAGGTTTGGTTATCTTATCTATGTATATTTTAGGCACTTCTATCTATGGGACCGTAGAATTGATAAAAAATTTAGTAATATTCTTTGAGTAATTCTTCTAATTTTTTTTGTACGTCTTCAGGTAACTCATAATCATTAGTGACCGCAACTTTTATATAAAAATCCCCACTACCGTCATTACTTCTATAACCCTTTTTAAGTAATCTTAGAGGTTTTTCACTATTCATATTTTTTGGGATATTAATCATTAAATCACCATCTGGATGAGGTACCAAAATTTGTTTTTTAGAAAGTAATTCAAGTGCATTTATTTTTTTATAAAATATGAGGTCCATACCTAATTTTTCAAAATTATCGGCTTTATTAACATCAACTTTTAAAATTAAATCACCCCTTAATCTAACACCCGCATTATAATCACCTTTACCAGCAACTCGCATAAAATTACCGTTATCAACATTTTTAGGTATGGTTATTACTAAGTTTTCAACATTTTTTATTCTACCATTACCATTACAAGTAATACATGGTTTTGTAATTATAGAACCATTACCCCCACAAGTATTACACGTATTTTGAAAAACCTGTTGAAACATGCCTGTTCCCATTTTTTGAATTATAAATCCTTGTCCATTACATGTGTTACATACCGTTCTATCTCCACCAGAACTATCACAAGTAACGCAATGGTCAAAATATTCATATTTAATATCTTTTTTAACCCCTTTAAATGACTCTATAGGTGTTATTAATATGTTTAATACTTTATCAGGAGCAGTCGGTCTTTGTTGTCTTTGTCCACCCATCATTTGTTCAAAAATGGAATTGAAATCAAACCCATTGCCACCCATATTAGCAAAAGGGTTGTTTTTTCTATTATCATAGTCCCTTCTTTTATTATCATCCCCTATATTATCGTAAGCTTCCGCAACTTCTTTAAATTTTTCTTCTCCGTTTGGGTTTACATCGGGGTGGTATTGCTTACTTAATTGTCTATAGGCTTTCTTAATTTCGTCCTGTGTGGCGGTTTCAGATACACCCAATATATCATAATAATTTTTCATGAAGGATAACTACTTAATTGTTTTATTTAAAAATAAGAAAAGAAGAAAAATTATCAAACGTTACTCAACTGAAAAAAACGCAATTGATAATTTTAATCGTATTTTAAAAGAAAATGATGTCTTATTTGATAAGGTAATTGAGAACGCAACTCCGGTTAATTATGAATTGGGATTGTTATCTAAAAATTCTAGTTTCCAAAAAAGTCTATTCATAACTGATGACTTGGGTAGAAATAATCCTGTTAATTTAGAGAATCCTGAATATGTATTCTTAGATATTAAAAAATATAAAGTAGAGGAAACCATTTTTGATTGGCAAACTCAATCTAAAATAACATTAGAACAATTAATCAAAAAATATTGTAAATCTAAAGATTTAAAGAACATATTTACATTACACAATAAACTTTGTATTCAAATAGATGAAGATGTTTCAGTATTTTCATTAAAAGACAAAGAGGAATCTGATAGACTCCTCGATGTTTTACAAAATAAGTTTTTAGATTTAAAACGAACAGATGCCATTTTTGTTCGTGATGTGTCAAACGCACAAAGAAAATGGTTATACCAAGTATTGGAAGATAAAGGTTTTGATAAGAAAAGACTTTATCGTTTAAAAACTACTTTTTCAAAAAGGTAAAATCAACATTACCAATTGATACAACACATTTACTATCGTTTGATTGGTAATTTAGTGTCCTCATTAAACTTTGGTATTTAGATTCATCTAAAGTTACTACAACACCAATGTCTCCATCATTAATGAATGTGTTTTCTAAAATTTCTACAGCTTCGGCTAGTTTTGTTAAATGATCCCTAAAGTTCTCAATATCCTTTGCCATACGGTATATTTTTTTTCAACAAATTCTGTATTTTTTATTTTGTTTCGGTCAAAAGATTTAAGTTGTTGCGATAGTTGTTTTTTGTACTTTTCGTTCTGTAACTGGTCTCTTTTTCTTTCCTCATCAAGCTGATTCAGCTCCTTCAGTAACTCCGGTGTTATCTTCTTCTGGTTCATTTTGTAACAAATTAGTTAGTTCTTCTACATCAAATTTTAACCCTTTCAAGTTTTCTAAGTTTTCAGTTTCAAAAATACTTTTAAGTTCTTGTACTTTTAACTTAAATAATCTTTCTTTTTCTTCTCTTTCAATATTAGTTTTAATTATCTTATCAATAGATACCTCAATAGAATCAACCAAACTTAATTTATTTTCACATACAAACGAAGTGATTAGTCTACCTTCTTTATCGTTATTTTGAAGTATTTCAACACCTTCAGGTAATTTTTTTAACATAACCCATGACGTTGGGAATATCATATCAAACGTGATGTATGTCTGTAAGATTCTTACAGAATTTAAATACTTTGATGTTTTAGATACGAATTGACTATAAATCATGATAGTTGGTAAATTAAAAATGTTATTATGTATGTGATGAATAATCCGTGAGTAATCGACTCAATATTTGTTATTTCAAAAGGTTTTGGTGGGTCTGATAAAAATGATTTAAAAAACCCAACCGTTAACCTAATAGTTGCTAATAGTGAAAATATAAAAATAAAAGTTGTATAAAACTCTATTTGATTAAGCATCTTTTTCTGACTTAGTGTGTGTTAAAATTTCTCCTCTTAGTTTTTGAGCAGCTGCTTTTAATTCTTGAGAAAGTTTTCTTGCTCTAATACCTGCAGATTTGTTTCCACTATAAAATTTTGTTGTATCTACCGATAACGCCTCAACTAAGTTTTTAATTTCTTCTAATGTTTCCATTTTTTATTTTTTTATGTGATTTATTTTTATTTTAAAATTATATTGTTTATTGGATATGTAAATAATAATTACATTATTTTCAAAGATCTCTCAAGCACTTTATAAATGTCAGTAAAGATTTCAATATCTGATTTTGTTTTATTTGAAGACTTATCAAATATTTGTCTAAAAAAATTGTCTATTTGTTCTTTTATTTTTTGATCTGGTTGATTATAGAAAACTTCAAAGAAAAAGGATTCAAAGAATTCGGCATCATTTTCGTTAAATTTAAAATCAATAGACTCTTTGTTAAAGTTCAATATTGTTTTATTCCAACACCATTTAAAATGTTCTTTTTTTTGGTCTGTAGTCATTCCAACTTTAGTTTCTTTATTATCACTAAAATCATCACCTAAGTAAGTTTCTTTTAATAAATTTAAAAATGAAAAACAAAAATCTCTAAAAAGTTCTGTAAGTTCTGGCGTGATATTATTGGCAAGATACCAAGCATTAATGTCTTCTTTATCCATTGGTTTAGCCAACCAATCAAAAAAACGACCCATATTATTATTAGTTTCCATGTTCTAATAATAATATGGGTCTTAATAAATTGTAGGTTTAATTATTGCGTTTTTTGGTTATAACCAATTAAGTTTTTCATTTTTTCCATTTCTGAAATAACTTTTTTACTTTCTTTTGACTCATCAACCGCATTTAAAACACTCTGAGCAGTTTTTTTACCTTTTTTAGATTTTAAAGTACCTCCCTCAGTTTCTTCTCCTGCTTGGTCAACAGGTTGTGTTTGTCTTTTATAGGACGCCTCTTGTTGTTCTTGGCCATATAGGTTTTCCTTATAGTTTTTGAAAAATCTATCTCCAACTTCACTTGGTACTACATTACCTAAAGGTTTCCCGTCTTCATCAAAAACCGCATTTCCTGTAGTTCTATGACCTTTTATATATTTTTCAATTTTTTCATCGTTAGGTTTAATTTCATCATAAACTAAATTAGTCATACCAGGATAAGAAAAAGCATCAATATATTCATCAACAGCATCAGATGGTGTATATTTTTTAAGTTTTTCTTTTCTATTATCTAAGTCATAATTTCCTTCTGGAAAATTTGTTGGGTTTTCTTCGTATTCTCCCTTACTCATATCTTTTAGATAATCTTTCATCTTTTTTGTGACACTTTTAATATAGTTGTCATTTTCTTTTTTTGACCTACCTAAAGAAGATTTAAGTACGTTTTGTGCACTTGGCGATTTTGATTTTTTCTTTTCTTCTTTCACAATGTTTTCAATTATATCAACCATTTCTGATTCTGTAAAATAAAATTTAGATTCTTTTCTTAAAATTTTAAAATCTTCACCATCAATTTTATTGTTATTATTTTTATCAATTAATTTTTGTCTTCCGTATAGTTTTTCTTTTACTTCTTTCTTATTTGACCTTAATTTTTTGAAATCCTCTCCGTCTATCTCGTCATAAGGTTTTGCTTGTTTTGCTATATATTTTTGACCTTTTGATAATTTTTTTGCCTCATACATATCACTTTTAGGTCCACATTCATTACACTCCTCTTCTTCAAGTTCCTCATCTTTAACTCTTTCTCTACCAACATTTCCTGAAAGTTCGGCACCTACAGTACCACCCAAACCAGCCATGATAAGTGCGGCTTGTAATACGTCATCACCTGCCATTGTTCCCATAAAATAACCAACAACCGCAGCCAAAGTTCCAAAAACACCATAACTAATTAATTTTCCTTTTAAGTACTCATTTCTTGTAATTTCTTTTTTTCCTCGACTATCGCTATAGTCATAATATTTATAATCTTCACTAATATCAGATGACATTGTCATTGCATTCTTAATATCTTTAGCCGCTTTAGGGTTTTCTTTAAAGAAATCTACTAATTCTTGGAACTCATCAATTTTATTTAGTTTTTTAAGTTTAACCATAGAAAAGTCACTTTCTCTTTCAATATCTTCAGATTGGTTTATCCACTCTTCTTCATCGTATTCTTCATATAAATTGATATCGTCCATTTCTTCAAAATCATCATCATCACTATAATTAGAAATTTGAAAATCGGACACTATGTTATCAATATAATCCTCAAGTTTTCTAAAATCACTATCAGATAAATTGTCAATCTCTTCTTTGTTGTCTTTAAAAAAATCTTCGATCATTTCTTCAAATTCTTCAACGTCTTCGGCGTAATCTGAAATTTCATCGATTTCATCTTGAATAAATTTAAGATTATTTTTTACATCACTATCTTCGTCATCACCCCTAAGCAAATTTTCAATATCTTCTATAGACATCGGGCTTTTAAATTTCATTTTACCAAATCTAGGGTGTCCGTCATCCATACCACCTAGTTCATGTATATTACCTTCATACATACCACTACATTCAGAACAAACCCCTTCATACATGTTAGAACCACACTCATTACAGATTTCTTCATTCATACCACTACATTCAGAACAAACCCCTTCATACATGTTAGAACCACACTCATTACAGATTTCTTGTTTTTCCTCAAATATTCTGCGTTTAACGTTAGAAATTTTATCTGAAATCTCTTCAGACACTACTCTATTGACAATTTTTATAATTTCTCTATTCATAACTAATAAATATCTTTAAGTTTACAAATTATCGTTTAATGATGATAATATGATATTTTTTATTTTTGACTCACTTAAACCAGTTTTTAATGAGATATTCTTAATCGATTCGTACATTGTATTTTTTTTAGGTTTTGATGTAATGTTAATAGCGTTAATATCTCCTTGATTACAGTATGGGAATGTCTTACAATCTTCTTTAACTGACACAAAACCTCCTCCAGGTATTTGAGTTTTTTTCCAAGATCTACCTTTTCCTTTTAACGTATTACCTTTCATATTTACGTCTTGAAATCCGGGGACATCGTAAGCACCAACAGAACTACTGGTCGTTGCCTCTGTGGCCTCAATTTTTTTAGGTTCATCACAAATACATTCGGATTTAACTCTATCACAACTATCACAATACTCTTCTTCTCTAACTACTTTAACTTTTGGTCTTTTGTATTCACTTCTTGCCACATCGTCTTTAGCGAACATACTGAATGCCGGTCCACTATAAGCTCCAGCGGAAGATGCCCCTGTAGCCTCTTTTGATTCTTCTTTCTTCTTTTTTAACGCTTCAGTAATTAAAGATTCTATATACTCTTTGTTTGTTATCATTTTACATTTTTTAAGGCCGTCTGCCATTGATTCTTTTTAGTCCACAATTGGTAATAGAACTCAGTCATAATCTTAACGACTATGTCGTTTATGTCACCTCTTAGGGTTCCGTTTTTAATTTCTTTCTTTAAAATGTCAATAATAGATTTCTCATATTGTTTAACAGTGGTCGCTTTAAGGAAATCCTTAATTTCTTGTCTAGCAATATTTTCTACTTGTTTTTTATCTTGTTGTGAAAGAGCCATTATTTAAGTATTGAAAATACAGTTAATGTGGTTAACAATGCCCCACCAATAATCTCAATGAATGCGTTTTTTGTTTTTAATTTTTTAACTTGTTTTCTTAAATCTTCATTTTGTTTTTCTACAATACCAAATTTTTCTTTTTCTTTTTCAATTTGTAATTCGTAGTTTTTTTCTTTAATTTCCATAGTCGTTATAATACTACCTTGTACTTCAACTTTCTTATTTGTTTCTGTTAATTCTTTAACGGTTAATTTATGGATTGCAGTTAAAGAATCTAATCTATTTAGATCCAATGCCATTTGTTTTGCCACCTTATAAGGAAGACAGATTGTTGTTGTATCAATTTTACCTTTTTGAGAAAACCCAATAATAGGTAAAAATAACAATAAACTAAGTAATAATGTTTTCATATTAATATTTGTATCTATCGTGAAATAATTTATCAATTTCTGAAGGTTTCATATCTGAAATCTTTTCCCCTTGTTCTTTATAATATTCTTTTATTATTGTTTTTTGATTTTGTACTTTAGCAATTGTTGAATCTATATGTGATAATTCTTTTTTATAACCTTCAATTTGTTTGTCAAGTTTTTTTTGATTTTCAATAATCAAATTAATGTCTTTGTCTAATTGTTCCAATTTATACTTATCCAACTCTGACATTTCAGGTTTTGGTGTTGCCAAATACACGATACCATATAACAATACAACTCCTATTATTATTGCTACGGCATATTTCCAATATTTAGTTATATATTCCATATTATTTTTCATCAGATTTTGCAACAGTTTTCTTTCTTGTTGCTATTACTTTAGCCCATTTAGATTTAAACTTTTCATAGAAAGAAGTCAATTTATTAACTAATTCAGTTAAATTTTCATCTAACTTAATCATGTCTCCATTTATATACACACCATTATTTTCACCTATTGAGTAGAAAAATTCTAAATCAAAATCAATAACTTTTCCACTCCATTGAACTTCGTTTGGGTACATATTTAAAACTCCAAAATCAGATAAATCAGAAACCTCACTAACAAACTCATCCATAGTTTCTTGGAATGCTGTTTTTTCTTCAGTTGTTAATTCTACATCTTTTTTTTCTTTACCATGTAACGATAATAATCCACCTGAAATTCTGTAAGTTTTACTTTTGTCTTTTTTTACTTTTTCGGTATCAATATTTTCTGTACCATCAACTTCATATTCTGTCGAATCGTCTTTTATTTTATTTTCAATACTCTTACCCAAATTTGTTGCTTCAGGTTGCTCCATTAACATTCTAGAACGTTTAAGGAGTGTTTTTAATTCGTCGTATTCGTTAATCATTTTCTAATAGTTCTTTTAATAGTTTAAAATCAAATGCTGGGTTCACATCTTTATAGTAAGAATCATAATTACTTCTTGTTACAATACCTTTAAAGTTTTCAACACCATCTTGTCTTACATTATGTCCCAAACACTCGTTTGGTATTTTAAACTTAGTACAAAGTTCTTTTATTAACATAGTAAGAGAAACAATTTGTTTATCTTCGTATTTGTCCCAAAAAAAATGACCTCTCCATTTTTTTTCGTAAACCTTTTTTTTATAAATATCACCTATCCAATTACTATACGAACTATCTAATGTATTTTTTTTTAGCCACCCAAAATTCTCCAAACAAATAATTATTGATTTTTTATCGTAATTTTCATTTTCCATGTAATTAGAATACATTTTTGGGTCTATTATATTATACACACTGCCGTCTTTACTAATAATATAGTGTGGTAAATAAGGATTTTTTTTGTTATATCTAAATCTTAATGATTGGATATAGTTTTTATAATCTCTTTTAGTATCAGAAAGTATTATTTGCGTTTTTTTCTTATTTTCCCCAATGGGGTTAAAATCTGTTAATTCGTAAAGATTTTCCATAACCGGATCTGTTAAGGTAGGATAATTTTTTAGGTTGTGGTTGTTCAAAAACTTCTATCTTTGGTTCATTTTCAAAAACCAATTCTTGTGTGTTTTCTTCAACCGTATTCACAACCTCTTCTGGTGTGATGTTATAATCTTCTCTTTCAAAAAGTTCTTCATCACTAATCAATTCTTTCTTATTAGATAAGTCTAATATTTTTTCTAATTTTTCTAAGTCTTCTTCAGAAGGTGAAATTGGTTTGTCCGATATTGTTACAAATTCAGGATAATTTTTATCTAATACTTTTTGTAATAACTCCAAATCTTCCTCCGTTGGTGTGTATTTTTCTTTTTGAATTTCTTCAAGTTCTATTCTTCCCGCTTCTTTACTTAACTCATCGATATCGACTTGGGGGGTGACTTGGGGGGTGACTTGGTCAGTGTCCTCTTCTTTTTTTCTACTGTTTTTAAACGCCTGATTAGTTGCAATAACTAATGTGATGGCAAGTGGATCGAATACAAATATTAAAAGTAATATGAATAAATTTGCAACTTTTTTTACATCCCATCCAGACAACTCACTTATATATTTAATAGAACCTAACTCACTTCCTTCAAGTTCTGCGGACTCCATATTTAATATATTAATATCTAATTTTGTAATACTATCATTCATTGCGTCAATACGCTTAGATACTTTATCTCTATTTTCTGTGGTAAGTTTTAATTGGTCTTCAAATGATTTACGGTTAGCATTATTTGCTCTTGTAACTATCTGCCCAGTTCTTCTATCTACTGATTGAGTTGTAGTGTTATTAGATAAACCATCACGTAATTTAGAAATGTCTTTATCTAAAATTGTTTTTTCTTTTTGAAGTTCGGTTTTAATTTCTTCAAATCTTTCTTTCTTAACTTCTATATTTCTGATTTTTTTATTATTGATTTCAAGTTTTGCGATGTTTCCTTGAAAACCTGTGCTTAATAATCCGTATATTCCAAGTGATGTAATAAGTGATAATGTAATAAGAGCAATTGTTAGGTATATTTTTAATACCCCGTAGGTCTCTTTCCATTTATCGTGTAAGTATGTTGCAATTGCAATCTTAGAAACTTCTAAAAATCCACCCATTATAATTACAGGTATGGCTACCCCAACAAAAACTACCGATAACCCAACAACACTATAATAAGCTGCGGTTCCTGATAACCCAAGAGCGCAAAATAATAAAAACCAAGGTAAAAATTTATCTTTCATATCTATAAACTATAATAAATAAATATTAAAGATAAATAAAAAATAAAACCCCCACTGGCGCCAATGGGGGAGTGTAGTTTCATCTTAGTCATATGGACAAGATTGAGGATTTTCACCTTGGTGTCTTCAGGCACCTTCTGCCGAGTTATAAGGGTAATCTCGGTTCAACCCTTTTTTATTACATATATTCAAATAAATCAGAACATTCGTTTCTTAATTTACGAAGTGCCTTTTCTTTAATTTGACGAACACGTTCTTTTGTCAAAGAAAAGTCAGACCCAATATCTTCTAATGTTCGTGGTGTTCCTGTAATACCATAATAGTCTTCAACAATTGTTCGTTCTCTTTGGTCCAAAACAGACATAATATTTATCATCTTTTCTTTTAAAATGTCTTGGGTTGAGAATATTTCATCGGGAGCATCCACATTTTCGTTTTTAATAATATCAATCAATGTGTCTCCGTCCTCATTAATGTGCATATCCAAGTCAATCATTCTTGGTAAGTTTGCAAATTTGTCTGACAAATCTTTATTTGTTTTTTCATTTTCACGTTTTTCTTTTTGCATGTCTTGAACAACATTGACAGGGAGACGGATTGTGCGTGAATTGTCGTTTAGTGATTGTAGAATAGATTGTTTAATCCACCATACGGCATATGAAATAAATCTGTTTTTTTTAGTCCAATCAAAGTTTTTAATGGCTTTCATTAATCCAAAATTACCTTCGGCAATTAAATCAGATAAATCAACACCTTGATTTTGATATTGTTTTGCTACCGTAATAACAAAACGTAAGTTACCCTCAAGCATTTCTTTTTGAATGTCATCTTTTTCACGTTGTGAGCAATTTTCAGATGCTATTCGTTCAGCCAAAACACGCTCTCTTTCAGGTGTCATAACTTTTAATTTTCTAATGTCCTTTAAATAAATTTGAATTTCATCCTGATTTAAAGGGTTAGTTGATTTGGTTTCCTCCATTTTCTCTCTTTCCATAATTGTCTAAAATTTGTTTCTCTTCTTTTGTTAATGACTCTATTCCTTTCTCTGATATTTTATCTAAAATTTCATCTACTGTTGGTATTGTTATTTTAAACTTTATCGGTAGTTCTACAAAATCCTCCGACAAAGGTATAATAAAATCCATCATATTACTTATTCTTTTCTTTTTTTCTTCACTTAATTTTTCTACGTCTACTTCTTTGTTCTTGTTTTCTTTTTTTACTCCATCAATATTTAAAAAATCTTTCTTTAATTTTCTCTCCATTTTAATGTCAACGTTTTCTGTCGCCTCCATCAAAAAATACTGTTCTACTTGACCATCTAAACACATGTCAATATATTCTTTTAATTCACTGAATATTTCTTTGGTTCTGAAATGTAAAACCATTCCAAATTCACCGTAGTTAAACTTTAAATATTCTGACGATACAACAGTTACTAACTGATACGAAATATCATTAATAAAGTTTTCCATTTCTGTAAAATCACCAAAAATAAATAACATGTATCTTTTATCTTGTGATTTCATATTTTCTTTTTTATTATTTCTCATAAATATTTCTTAAAAGTGTTTTACAAATGTAATGTATTTTTTAAACTCCCAAAGCATAAAGAGGAATTTTATTTGTGTAATATCTACATCCAGATTCTCTTAAATAGTCTTTTACATCACGGTAAACGTCTTTAGAGTACCAATCATTTAATAGGTAAAAGTATTCAACATTATAATCAGTACCTGAGCATAACTTAACAAACATCCTTTTTTTATAAGGACCTGTTTGTAACTTTTCATCAACAGAGCCTTCAGATTTTTGAAACTTTTTTTCAATTATATAAACAGTTTTGTTTTTAGTGTTAACAAACACACTATCAGGTAAAAGTTTTTTTGATAATATGTCTTTATAAGATATACCAAATGGTTTTAAAAAGTCATTGTAAAACTTGTGTTTTTCAGTGTAGAACCCAATGACTTCTCCGTTAAAAAATATTTGATTTTTTTCATTAACTTCAATTTGTTCATGATTTTTAAATGCCTCAATAAGACACGTTCTTTCTTCAAACAAAAGACCATTCAAGTTTGTGTTTGCACCACCACCAGAAATGTTAGGCTTCTTACTCATAATGCAACAAATATAATAAAAAATATTAACTATCCAAAGAATCTAACGTAATTTTTATTCTTTGGTTACATATATCAACATATTCTTCTGAAATTTCACTACCAATATAATCTCTACCTAATAATATGCACATTTTAGCAACTGTACCTGAACCAATAAAAGGGTCATATATTAAGTCACCTTTATTGGACCAAGTTAGTAGGTGGTCTTTAACTAACTCCTCAGGGAATATTGCTGGATGTTTATAAGCAATCTTATCTTTAGATGCAAAACCACCTCCATTAACATACCTCCAAATGTTATTTCTTGGGCTAAAATCAGGTACAGGTTTAATGTTTTCTACCTCAACTAATTGTTCATTTTCACCAATACGTTTGGTGTTTTTACCCCAATTTGTGTGACCGGCCCATTTGTTAGGTTTGTCACATATTAGATTAGATGTTTTAGGTTTACCCTTTGAGAATACAAACATATACTCAAATATTTGGGTATATCTGTTGCTTTTAACGCTTGATGGATATGAACTTGAATTCTTTTCATAAATCATCGTATCATGCAAAAGGAATCCCGCATCCATAAATTTTAAAACCTGTCTAAAACTTGTGCCGGATTCAGAACCTTTAATGACTTGGTCATTAACCACCCAAACCACTACCCCACCTTTCTTAGTTGTGCGGTATAGTTCGGGTGCTAATTTATCTATATCAAATGAAAATCCATTATATTTTCTAATATCATCATATGGTGGTGAAGTTATCACCATATCATAATAATCATCAGACATCTTAGACAAAGTTTCTAAGTTATCTTCTAAATAAATTTGATTTTTTTCCATAACTAATTATAGGTGATAACCACTAACTAATCAATTTTGAAATGTTATTTTCTTTGGTGATTTTAACAGTTGAGTCAGCCCATTGCGACACTAAAGGTGAGTGAGTTATAACAAATATTTTTTCAAAGTATTCTTTAATCTTAACAAAAAATTCATAAACCATATCCAAATTGTCATTACTGATTTTTCCAAACACCTCATCGAACACGATTACATTTGGTTTTGGTAAACTACATATCTTACTTAGTACTGACCTTAAAGCTAAAGAAGCGATTGTTTTTTCATACCCCGAACCAGAAACCATTAATTTTTCAACACCTGAACTATTATCAACCATAATGAATTCAACTTCATTCTTATCGTTAATTCTAATTTCTAATTTAAAATAACATGAGTCTTCCATCAATCTTTGGAGTTCAGAATTAATTAATGGCATCATTGTTTTCATAATAATTTTTGACACCCCATTTTTCCCATAAGCTTCCAAATAGATTTTATAAATTTTTTCTTTTTCTTCCTCTTCTTTTATTTTAACAATTAACTTTTTGTTATTTGTAATCTTTTCTTCTTTAGATTTAATTTCGTATTCATTAGTTGATATTTCATTGTTTTTAGTTCGTTTCATAACATCTAATTCGTCTAATCTTAAATCGGCCTTAATTAACATTGAATCTATTTGTTGGTTCTGTTTAATCTTATCTTGAATATCTTCGTATCGTTTTAACTTATCTTTTAACGTACCAATCTTTAAATCACACGACTCAATTGATAGTTCATATTTTTCTTTAATAAGTTTGTTTTTTTCATATTCGTCAAACTCTTTTTTAAGTTGTACAAAACCTTGGTTTTTGTTGGATAAATCCGACATTAACGTTGTTTTTTGTTCTTTTTGTTGTATATAACCATCTAGTTCGGCGATTTTTGCGTTTGTGATTGCTGCATTCATTAACTCAATTCCACAATGTTCACATTTAATACCACCTTCAACTGAAGACTTTAATTTATTTATTGATGTTATTTCAGTATCGATTCTTACCACATCTTTATATACATCATTATATTCCTCTTTGATTTTGTCATGTTCTTCTTCTTTGTAAAACTCAGAGGGTTCAACAACTTTTAACTCATTCATTTTTGCTACAAACCCAGACTTATTAAATTCAATAGTTTTAATCTCTTCTTCAGTACTTGATGGGTTAAGTATTGCAATTTCTTGGTCAATGTCTGAATGTTTTTTCTTCAACATATCATCACGATATTCTTTTCCTTTTAATATCTTATCGTCGACATCAACAAGTTCTTTTTTAATATCATCAATCTGTGTTGTTAACTCACCAATTTTAGTTTTTAAATCCTCGTTATCGGTTTTTAGTTGTTCAGATGAATAAACATTTGACATTTTTGACTTAGAGAATTCTGAATAAACTTCTTTTGCGGTTTCTTCTTTTGTCTTTA
>Ga0068876_10001274_pt1 | contig 19877 bp, 15 predicted proteins | sample NOAtaG_6_FD_66442 | JGI IMG/M metagenome (GOLD analysis project Ga0068876, IMG submission 66442) | Freshwater lake microbial communities from Lake Erie, under a cyanobacterial bloom - NOAA_Erie_Diel5S_2200h metaG | ecosystem: Environmental > Aquatic > Freshwater > Lake | place: USA: Ohio, Lake...
TTCTTACCTCCCATCCAAATGAGAAAAATCGGTACTGCAGGACGAATCATCGTGAAAAAATCAAGTTTACCCTCCAGTTTGAACATCTCGATTATGATGAGGACCCAACAAGTCAATGTAATCCAAAGATTCCAACGGTTTAACTGAATTTGAAACTTTCTATTTTTGAATGCAAAAATGGTAATAAAACACAACAAGCTCGGGAGGTACAAACTGCTGAACATTTTTACGTCAGCACCATGTAACACTCCATACACCAAAAGGGCTATGCCCGCCAACAACCATTCTAAACTTTGTCTTCTTTGAATCATTCCACAAAAATAGACCGATTAAAATAAAATGCTAAAAAAAACGAAGTTTAAAAAAACTTTCGTACACTTGCAGTGCCCATTCGGGTGAATAATTCCCCTCAAATCTTGAAATATTAAAAGCATGTATGATATTGTTTCGCTCAATGCGATGAAAGTTGGAGAGCTCCGTGAGATAGCCCAAAATTTAAAAATTGAAAATTTAGAAAAACTTAAAAAACAAGATTTGGTTTTCAAAATCATTGATGTACAAAATCAGAGTACCTCAAAAACTGAAAACCTACCCATTGAATCGGGCTCTTTCAAAGATTCACAAGAAAATAAATCTGAGAGAGTAAAAAGAGATCGAATCAAAAAGGTCGCAGAAGTTCATGAAGAACCGCTCGACAGTCCCGAAATTTCTACCGCAATGACCTCCTCTGAAATCTCATCTCCTGTTGTAACAAAAAACAACTTAGAGCGTCCTTTGGAGTTTAAAGAAGTCAAAGAGGAATCCAATCCTTCCCATGATCGAAATCACCAACAAAGACCTCATCACAAAAACCATGATGGTCAACGGAGAGAAAATCACTCTAATGATTTTCAAAGAAATAGAAAATTTGATTCATCGCAGCCCCGAAATCCTAACGAAAGAACTTCTCGAATACCAGAGGGCAATCCCAATAACAGCGCAGGAGAATCCTCTGGTCAAAACACATCAGACAACTCCCACCCACAAAATCAACCATCATTGCATCAAAATAATACGGCAAGACCGGATCGTTCCAAAAGAGGTCAGCCCGATGAACATGGCTACAATTTTGATGGACTGGTGATCGCCGAAGGAGTATTGGAATTGATGCCCGATGGATTTGGTTTTTTACGTTCATCCGATTTCAACTATTTGAACTCACCCGATGATATTTATGTGAGCCAGCAACAAATTAAATCCTATGGTTTGCTTACGGGTGATACCGTAAGAGGGGCCATACGTCCCCCACGAGAAGGAGAGAAATACTTTCCCCTCATAAAAGTTGATATGATCAATGGCCGCGAGCCAAGTTGGGTCAGAGATCGCGTTCCTTTCAAATTCCTCACTCCTCTATTCCCCAATGAGCGTTTTCATCTGGCGGACAAGAACAACAATATTTCCATGCGTATCATGGATTTGTTTTCGCCGATTGGAAAAGGACAAAGAGGAATGATTGTTTCACAACCAAAAACAGGAAAAACCACTCTTTTAAAGGATGTAGCCAATGCCATCGCACAAAATCATCCGGAGGTATATTTAATGGTATTGCTCATCGATGAGCGTCCCGAAGAAGTGACGGATATGAAGAGAAGTGTCAAAGGAGAGGTGGTTGCCTCCACCTTCGATGAACCCGCAGAAAGACACGTGAAAATCGCCAATATCGTATTAGAAAAAGCCAAAAGGTTGGTGGAATGTGGACACGATGTGTGCATCCTATTGGATTCTATTACTCGTTTGGCTCGTGCTTATAACACCGTCGCTCCTTCTAGCGGTAAAGTATTAAGTGGTGGTGTTGAAGCGAATGCTCTCGAAAAACCCAAGCGCTTTTTTGGAGCTGCCAGAAAAATAGAAAATGGCGGATCGCTTTCCATCATCGCTACCGCTTTGGTAGATACCGGTTCCAAAATGGATGAGGTGATCTTCGAAGAGTTCAAAGGAACAGGAAATATGGAATTGCAATTGGATCGAAAAATTGCCAATCGCCGAATCTATCCGGCCATTGATATTTTATCATCTGGAACTCGTCGCGAAGACCTGTTGCATGACAAAGATGTTTTACAAAGAATGTGGATTTTAAGAAGACACTTAGCAGATATGAATGCAGTAGAGGCCATGGAGTTTGTGAAAGATCGAATTGAAAAAACGAGGAACAATGAGGAGTTCCTCATTTCCATGAATGCTTAAAACATTACTAACACGAACGTGGATGGTGGCAACACTGCCACTGCTTTGGCTCACCTGCAGAACCAACATTGGACTCTTCACCCATTATGACAGCGCCAAAGGAAGTCAATGGGGAATACTATTGCACTTGCTTTTTATTTTACTCGCCATTGTGCTCGCCATGGTACAAAGCCATCACCAAGCACAATACGAGTTTGGACATCTGTTTAAAAAAGCAGCAAGAAATGCAATCATCTACTCCATGGGCGCCACCCTTTCACTTGGCATCTATTATGGAATGATCAGCGATGAATTGACCATTAAAAAACAACAAGACATTGCACAAATCATCGAACAAACTGACACCCCTGAAGAAATAGCATTGATTAAGCAAAATAACTCCGCTCTTAAAAGTTTGAGTAAAGAACAAATTGTAGAAAAAGCGATCGAGCAAACTACCCTATTCACCCAATTGAAGACAATGCTCAGCTTAGCCTTTTTTTCACTAACGCTGGTTGGATTTCTATACTCCTTAATCTCTGCATGGCTATTCAGCCAATTTCTTTTTCAAAAAAAATAATTACCCTTCAAAAGAAATGGTGAAAACGTATGTCCTCGTTTTCAAGGATTCCAAATGCCGAGTATAACGAGTGCCATCATCGATGAGTAAATTGGGAAAACCAAAGGCCAATTTTACCTCCGTAGAGAATTTGAAAAACGGCATGAAAAAATCCATTCCACCGCCAAACTCCATTCCGTAATCGTTATCCTTGAGCTTTATAATCTCATTGCCACTCAAAGCGCTATTAACATCCTTTTGGGTCTGCATATCAATGCAGTATTTCCCTCCAATTAAACTATAAGCCGCGAAATTTCCAATTCGATTGGTTCTTAATTTGATCATCAAGGGAAATTCCAACCACACGGACTCCGTCCTCATCACTTTCGTTTCCTCTTTACCACTAGGTTTCAAAAAACGGTACTCCAAAGCTCGATCTTGAAAGGAAAGTCCTGGAAAAAAACGAATACTCACCGGCTTCAATGGATTGAAAGAGGCCAACAAAGCCAGATTAAATCCGGGCTGCGGAACATTTATTACTCCCAACAATGAATCTTGAAATGTGGGGTTCAACTTGTATTTAATATCAAAGTAAGAACGATTACCTGACACCAAAAAACCAAAATGAAAGGGATTGTCATCAAAGTCCTCTAAGTTTTTAGGCCAACGAGACTGTGCTTGTACGTCAATCATACTCACTACCCATATTAGGCAAATGGATATGTTGCGCAAACATTTTATCATAGGACAAAAATAACCAAAGTTCAACGTCATGTGCAATCAAAAAAAAACCGCCCGAAGGCGGTTTTATTGCTATTTATCCAAATACTATTTCTTGATCCATCTAACCTGATGAACCTCTTCATTCACATTGATTTGGAAGGTGTATACACCAGGAGCCAAATTTTCTGTATTGATGTTCACTACATTACCACCCTGGCGTAAATTATTCAATGACTTAGATACGACTACTGCACCCAAGCTATTGTAAATCTTCAAATCAGCATTGGTAGGCATCTGGGCTGTAAGTGCAATTTGAGCCGTTCCATTTCCAGGATTGGGATAAATCATCACACCATTGGAGGTGATTTCCTCATCTACTCCAACGGAAGTTCCCTCACATACGCATGATGCATTATATACATCATCAATCGTGGATGGATCGCCATCATCACATGGGTTGCCCGGGAATAGACATGAATTATCCCCTGTTGTGGCGATAGGATTGTAGTTACAGGCCGTTGCATCCATGCATCCTACAACATCCCCTACATATGCCGTCACTGGCTGAAGGCCTGAAGAACATGTAAAGGTTGGCGTGCTCACATGCCAATCATAGAAGAAGTAGTAATAGTTCAAAGTATTAGGACTTGCTACCGTTGTTCCTGTAATAGTAGCTAAGCCCGCTACATCATAAGGGAAATTTTGAGTTGAGCCGTTACCATCTCTCCACAATTGAGGATTACTGCCACCTACAGGACGCAAACCATAATCAACACCGGCGGGAACATCAAAGTTCAAGGCAATATAACTCGCACCCGCTGGAACATTAAAGTTACCCGTGGCTAGCACACTGCCCGTATTATCCACTAATTCAATAGAACGCTGACCAGCTGCTTGCGCATACACTAGTACACTGTCAATGGTGATGTCTTGAAGAGCGTCAAATACCAGATGGAAGGTAGAATTAGAGTACTGGCCATTGGCATCTTGCGCTGGTTTTGCTCCAACTCCTGTAACTCCAGGATAAACATTAGCCGTTTCTACATAGTAAGTAGTGGTGCTCACTACATTAGTAGAATAAACACTTCCCGTATTCAATAGATTGGTGCCATTGGCATCAGAATACCAATTGATCACATCACCTCCGGTAGCATTCAAATCCACCGGTCCTGAAATATCCATTTGGACATCAGTAGCCACCAAAGTAGGTGTAGCAAATACTTGAACACTGATGATTTCATCAGAACTGATCAATCCACAACCGGCATCTACCTGAACGGTATATTCGCCTGATTCTTGGGGTGAAATAGATTGTGTCTGTTCTCCATTGCTCCATAAATAGCTATTTCCTTGACTAGCCGTTAGTACCGTGGTTCCACCCTCGCAATAAGATAAATCCCCTGCTGCGGTGATGGTAGGAGGTGTCTGGTTGTCTATGGTTACCGTGATAACATTGGAACTAGCGGCACAGCCATTATCAGGATTATATGCAATCACTGAATAATTTCCATTTTCGCTCACTGAAATAACATCTTGGGTATTTCCATTGTTCCAAACCAATGAAGCATTATTGGAAGCCGTAGCTTGCAGCCCCACTGTTTGTCCAACGCAAATGGACGTTGGTCCATCGGCTACGATACTCGAGGTAGGAACCACAGTGCATTCCACTTCTATTTCATTGTGATAGGTGTCTATGGCAGGGTTCATGATTACTTTCATTCCTCCCGCTGGCCAATGAATTACCGCATAATCAATAGAAGTATTGGCACCGATACCAAACAATAACAAATTGGAATTGGTAATTCCATAAGAGACTCCGGAACGAACCTCACGAATTTGAGTGCCAAAAGCGCCATGTATTTCTACTAAAGCTCCCACGGCGTTGCGGTTAGAAATGACCCCTTCCAAATCAAACCCAATCCAATGGTTATTGTTTGGCTGACTCAACCAAAGAATGTCCGCCTGATTAGAAGGAGTTACATAACCATTAGCGTTACCATAGTTAGCATAAATATCAGTAAAGCCATCATTATTCAAATCTCCCAAACCAAAACCATGCATCGTTTGAGGGTTGGCAATCAAATTGTTCATTTGGGTGAAGGTACCATTACCATTGTTATGATAATAGCCGTAGCTACCGCCAGCATGCAAAACATCCAAATAGCCATCATTATCGAAATCTGCCAATTGGCCTTGCATAAAGAAACCTTGAGTAGTGAGTCCAGCCGCGACAGAAATATCAGTAAAATAACCTAGACCATTATTTTCATACATTCTAATGCCTCCGCTGTGGGTGGTCATAAAACAGTCAAAATCTCCATCATTGTCAATATCCCCGAAAGTAGCTGTCCAAGATTGTTGCAAATTCACCAATCCACGAGCTGCGGCATCATCTGTGTAGACATTATTTCCATCATTAACAAAAAGTAAATTGGTACGACGAGGGTCATAAGGGTCATTAGAAGCTTGGCGACATTTTGCTACCAACAAATCCATGTCTCCATCTCTGTCAAAATCACAAAACTCATTGCCGTAATTACCCGACATCAACGGATCTGAAGTGCCAGGATAGTTACCAGGATAGAGGTTATAATCGATCAAAGTTTGATCTGGGATCATATTGCCTGCGCCATCGTTTCTGAACATGAAGGAAGGACCGTCATCATGGCAAGCAAATGCATCCAACCAACCGTCATTGTTGATGTCACCAAACAAACAGGCCTGCATAAATATGTCTGCCGATGTATTGGTGGTCATCACGGCATTTCCATTGCCATCAATATTGTAAAAGTGCACTCCATCATAATTACCGCCGCACATGACATCACCAAAACCATCATTGTCGAAATCGGCAACAGTCATTCCCCATTGAGCTTGGCCCAAAGCGGAAGTTGCCGTATTTACTTGAACAAATGAACCATTGGGCTGCTGATACAAAATTCGCAGCGTGGTACTTTGATCCATTACCACGATGTCATTCAAGCCATCATTGTTCATGTCCCAAACACCAGTGACGCCACCAGATCGATTGGTTCCAGGCAAAGTACCTTGAACAAATGTCTGGCTCCAACCAATTGTTGTCATCAATAACAACAATAAAACTGAATACATTTTTTTCATTGAATATTTTTTTTTGGTTTCTTAAACTTGCACGTGCAAAGTAGGTTAACTATCTACAACAAAAAAAAAAATTAACTTTTTTGTTCATTTTGGTATGAACTTAGTTGTAAATTTCATCAAAAAATTAATTAAATATGATGAAAGTCACTTCATTTATTCTTATTGCTACCCTGCTGATCATGGGATGTTCGCAAAACAAATCGCTAGGTTCAAAGGTAAAAGAACCTTTTTCCGGCAACAAATATGAAAGCAATGATCGGTATTTCAGAGGAGTAGGAAAAGGCGAAAGCAAAGACCAAAATATTTCGGAAAGCAAAGCTGATTTGCAAGCCAAAAAAGAGCTCGCTCAGCAAATGAGTACCAACATCAAAGCGGTAACAGATCAATACCTTTCCGAAACCGAAGTCAATAAAGCCAGTGAAATCAATGACAAATTTGAGTCATTGATTCGCGAGGTCACCAATACGCCGTTGGCCGATATGCGAAAAATAGGTAAAGAGCAATTCATCAAAGAAGATACCTACACCACTTATGTGGCTTATGAAATTCATAAAAAAGATATGTTCCGCTATCTCAAAAAACAAGCGAAGTTGAACAAGCAATTGAATGAATCGGAGCGTAAAAAGATAGAAGAAATATTAGAGGAAGAAATAAAGAAGGCGGAAAAATTAGATGAATAAAAAAAGGGGGCGTCGCCCCCTTTTTCAATACCATCTAGGACTTCTTACTTTCCCAACTCTTTATTCAATTCAGATTGAATCTTCTCAGTCTCTTCCTGCGCTAGAATACTGTCTACCAAGATTCTTCCGCTATGTTCATCGATGATTACTTTCTTTCGTGCCGCCACATCCATTTGTTTTTGAGGAGGAATGTGAATGAACGATCCTGCGGATGCTTCTCTATCAATAGGAACCACCGCTAAACCATTATTAGCACCTTTGCGAATACGCTCATATGCGTCCAATAGTCGCTGATCTATCAAAGTCTTAGCGGCATTACTTTTAGCTATCAATATTGCTTCCTCCTTTTCGGTTTCAGCGATGATATCATTCAATTGCTGCTTCTTGAATTCTAAATCATTGGTTCGTGCCTCCAATTTTTGTTGAGCCGCCTCCAAAGCTGCCAACTTGGTTTCGTGTTGCGCTTCACCCTCTCTGATTTTTTTCTTGAACAATTGAATTTCCAACTCTTGAAATTCAATTTCCTTGTTCAACGCCTCATACTCACGATTATTCTTTACTTTGTCCAACTGCTCTTTATATCTCTTTATCTGCGCTTCAGCGTCCTTGATTCCCTGCTTCTTCTCCGCGATATCCGTGAGGACCGTTTGTGCTTCATCTTGCATACGATTCAAGCGAACATTTAATCCCGCTACCTCATTTTCCAAATCTTCTACTTCCAAGGGAAGTTCGCCACGAGTAGCATGAATTTTATCAATCCATGAATCAATGATTTGAACATCGTACAATGCTCTCAATTTGTGTTCGATGGTAATACCAGTGTTTTTGTTGTCGCCCTCCACAAAGGCAAAACGGTTTGATGTTTTCATATCTGATGTTGATTCCTTTTTTTCTTTTTCATTCTTCAAAATGGCCGCCACAGGTGCAAATTTTACGTTGGCCATACCTTCTGGTGTAACCACAAAAACGGGATTAGCTGCGGGCTTTTCAGCTCCTTTGAACTCCATTAACCTGGGCTTGGGACGCTCAGAAAACTCAGCTTTTTTTATATCTACTGGTTTCTTTTTCGGCAATTTCACCGGCTCGTCTGCAATCAATGTCTCGATAGGCAGATTCTTCACCTCACTTAACAACTCATCGATCTCTGATTTGCTAGGAATTACTTTTTTAGCAGCATTCGCTGTTTGATTTTTTGTTGTGTCCTTGACATCCTTTTTGCTCTCTACCCCTTTCTTGGCAGTCACAGTCAACTCTTTAGCTTTCGCAATGACTTTGACATCAGCCTTACCCTTAACAGCGACTTTCGGAAGTGGCTTCGCGACACTTCTTACTTTTGGCTGTACCACCTTTGCCTTGGACTTTGTCTTCGATGCAACAGCAGATTTACCAGGCTTTTCCACCACTTTTTTCACCGCCGACTTTTTAAGAATCGGTTTAGCGGAAGGTGCAACCTTCGTTATTTTCTTTGTTCCTTGCTTCTTCGCTGTTTCTTTTGCTTTCGGGGCTTTGGAAGCTGCATTTTTTTCTTTGGCAACTGAACTCTTAGCCACAACCTGGCTCTTCTTTACTGCTTTTTCCACAGGCCTTTTAACAGAAGCTCCTTTTTTAAAGGCCTTCTCAATTACCGCTTTCTTCACTGTTTTTGTTGGCATGGCTTTCTTCACATTTTTTTTCTGTGCCGGAACCACTGCCTTCTTTGCCACGGTTTTCGATTTAGAAACCACTGCTTTCTTGCTGGTAACCGGCTTTGCTTTCTCAACTGTCTTTTTCTTCACCGGCGCCACTTTCTTCGCTGTTTTTACCGCCTTTTTTATCGCCTTTCCCTTATGAGGAGCTGCTTTTTTTGCGGGTTTAACAGGCTTGATTGTTTTTTTCGCCATGTTAGAAATATTGTACGGGATTGCTATTAACGCCCGTCTTATGGACGGCAAAAGTAGTAAATTTTTGGCCAATTGCTACATTTAATAAATCGATCACGCACTTTTCTGTTTCATAGTGCCCAATATCCAATATCACAATTTTACTTTCGTGATCAAAAAATCGATGGTATTTGAAATCCGCTGAAACAAAAACCTGAGCACCGCTTCGAATTGCATCCTCCAACAAAAAATCACCGCTCCCTCCGCACCATGCCACTTTCGAAACTTTCTCGTGGCACAATTCAGTGTGTTTGATCATCTTCAGTTGAAACCGGTCTTTTACGCCTTGCATAAATTCCAGGATGGGCATAGCTTCGCTCAACTCCCCTACCATACCAGCACCCACCTCTTGATGAGCGTTGTCAATCAATGTCCATTGGTGAGCCACCACCTCATACGGATGAGCGAGCTCCATGGCTTGTTGCACCCAACTCCTTCTCCAATCTGGCACCATCACTTCGAGTTTAAACTCATCTACAAACTCTCGAACTCCCGCGCTTCCTAGAACGGGATTCGCATTGGCCGTTGGTTTAAAAGCTCCTTTGCCCGCCATTTTAAAGGAGCATTCAACATAGTTACCGATGGCGCCTGCGCCTGCGTCAAAGAGGGCTTTTTCGACCATTTCCAAATGATCAAACGGAACATACACCGTTAAACTCCAAATCTTTTGATGCATAGGACGCAAAATCTTTGAAGATTCCACCCCCAAGACCTCCCCCATTGCTGCATTGACTCCTGTAGCAATATTATCCAAATTGGTGTGAATAGCATAAATGGCAATGTCGTTCTGAATGGCTTTGATGACAGTTCGTTGAACATAGTTACTGCCCGTGAGCCTTTTTAAACCGCCAAAAACAATAGGATGATGCGCGACAATCAAATTGCAATTCAACCGCTGTGCCTCATCCACCACTGCCTCAGTACAATCCAAGGCCACCAGTACTCCTTTTACTCCATTGTCCTTATTGCCAACTATTAATCCACTGTTATCATAACTTTCCTGTAAACCAGGGGGTGCCCAACTTTCTAGATAATGAATAACTTCTTTGATCTTGGTGGCCATAATTCTATTATTTTGCAAGGCGCAATTTACATCAATGCAACGATATTGGTTATTTCCTTTCTCACTACTGCTCCATGCCGTTTTAAAAATTCGACATGTATTATTTGATTGGGGAATATTTTCCTCAAAAGAGGGGGTCATCTCCAGTATCGTCATAGGAAATCTAAATATCGGCGGAACGGGAAAAACTCCGTTTACGAATATGCTGCTGACCGACTTGCAGAAAGAACACACCCTTGCATTTTTATCTCGCGGTTACGGACGGCGTTCAAAAGGCTTTAAAAAGATTGAAAAAATGGATGATGCGGAAACCGTAGGTGATGAGCCTTTGCTCATTGCCCAGCGACATTCCAACCTATCTTGTTTCGTGGGAGAAAACCGAGTGGCTTCCATTGAAAAAATACAACGCATTGATCCACACACCCAATGGATCGTATTAGATGATGCCTTTCAACATAGAACATTAAAGCCCAATATTTCAATACTTTTAACCCGATATAGTCAACTCTTTACTGAAGATCAATTATGGCCAGTGGGCAATTTAAGGGATCTCAAAAGTGCCGCAAGAAAAGCAGATGCCATTGTAATCACTTCCACCCCATTGGATTGCAGTGAAGAAGAACGGGAAAGCAAGAGAAAATCCATTCGTCAATATTGTAAGGGGGAAATCTTCTTTGCCCAAACCCAATATCAAACACCTCTGCCTGTTTTTGAAAAACACCAACCATTATCTTTACCATTGGGCGCATTTTGTGGAATTGCACAACCAAAACCATTCTTAGAATACGTCCAACAACATTTGGGAGCCACACTTCATCGATCTTTTCCAGATCATCACCCATTTTCCGCACATGATTTGACATCCCTTGAGGCAGAAATGGTTAACTTTGACAGCAAAATCAATACATGGATCACCACAGAAAAAGATGCGATGCGCCTGCGACACCTAAAGGAATGGCAATCCATGAATATTTTTTATCTGCCGATAGAAACAACAATACACCCTGAAGATCAAGTGCTATGGAATCAATGGTTGACGCAAAAAATGAGAAAGTAATTCCTTACGACGACTACGAATTGGTGGTGGGCTTGGAAGTCCACATGCAGCTTTCCACCCAATCTAAAGCCTATTGCGGAGACCAAAATGAGTTTGGGGCTTTGCCCAACACCCACATCAGTCCTGTTTCCATTGGACATCCTGGAACTCTGCCCATGATGAACAGAACTTCCATTGATCATGCCATCAAATTGGGCTTGGCCATGAACATGGACATTCATCGCACCATGCATTTTGCGAGAAAAAATTATTTCTACGCGGACTTACCCAAAGGGTATCAGATCACACAAGATAAAACCCCCATTTGCACCGGGGGGTATTTGGATATAAAAGATGAAAATGATCAACCCAAGCGAATCGGGATTACCCGAGCACACTTGGAAGAAGACGCTGGCAAAAGCATGCATGATCAAGATCCATTTGATACCCTGATCGATTTAAACCGAGCAGGAGTGCCCCTCATCGAAGTGGTAAGTGAACCGGATTTAAGGAGCTCCAAGGAGGCCTATAATTATTTGACAGAACTTCGGAAATTGGTTCGCTATCTGGACATTTGTGATGGCAACATGGAAGAGGGTTCCATGCGTTGTGACGCCAATATCTCGGTGAGAAAAAAAGGCGATACGCATTTTAATACGCGCTGTGAGGTAAAGAACATGAACTCGATTCGCAATGTGCAACGTGCCATTGAATACGAGATGAAGAGACAAATTGAAATCGTAGAAAACGGTGGCGCCATCTCTCAAGAAACCAGGAGTTTTGACGCAGCCAATGGAACCACCTTTTCTATGCGCAGCAAGGAGCTGGCGCATGATTATCGATATTTTCCCGAACCCGATATTCTTCCTGTTTTCTTGAAAGAAAACGATATTGAAAATATCAAAGCCCAGATGCCCGCATTGCCCCAAGAATTGCAATTGAAATACACCAAAGAGCTGGGGTTAAGTGATTATGATGCCATGATCATTACACAGGAAAAAGAAACTGCTATTTGGTTTGAATCCTTGATTGCCATTACCTCTGAATACAAATCAGCGGCGAACTGGTTGATGGGACCCATTAAAGCAATGCTAAACGAAAGGGCCATGCACATTAGTAACATGTCATTGACCCCTTCTCAAGTAGCAGGGCTCATCGCATTGGTGCAATCGGGTAAAGTCAGCTCTTCTGCAGCAGCGGAAAAAATTCTTCCTGTCCTCTTTGACGATCCTCAAAAAAATGCCGAAATCATTGCGCAAGAAATGAACATGATTCAAGATGCCGGTGAGGATGAAATTGTGAATATTGCACATTCCGTACTCGCCGCATGGCCAGATAAAGTAGCGGCATTCAAGGCCGGTAATAAGGGTTTGCTCGGCTTGTTCATGGGGGAGCTCATGAAAAAATCACAAGGCAAGGCCAACCCCAAAGTTGCATCCGAAATTCTTCAAAAACTCCTTCAGTAAAATGAAAAAAATCATCCTTGCTTTTTCGATTATATCAAGCCTGTATGCTTGTACTACAGACCATCAACACATCAAAGGTTCCATCAATGGAGGACATGGTGAAACCCTCTATTTATTTGCTTTTCGCGATGGCGAAGATGTGATTTTAGACAGTACGGTAATCGATGAAAAAGATCAATTTGAATTGATTCCCACCTCCGGACTGTTCAAGGATATTTATCGATTAGGCCTCTCTGACAATGATTTTTTAATCCTGATCACAGACAGCACCGAGAAGGTAACCGTCAATGGTAAGTTTGGTGAACTCAAAAAGTCCGTAGTGGAAGGTTCTCCCTCTACCATCCAAGTAGGAGAATTCATGTCGAGCATCAGTGCTCCTTTGGAGGAACTTTTTGAATTGATGGCCTTGGAGGACACCGCAGTAGAACCCAAGATCATGGAATTGCAAAAGAATATTGAGATCACCACGAGAACTTATGTTGACGGGCATGCCAACGATCCCGCGTCTTTGATTGCCATTCAATACCTCGATCCCATCAACAATATGGATATGTTTGAAAAAGTAGTGATGGGGTGTAAAAATATTTTAGATAAAAGTGAGTATTTTGAATCTTTCGCGGTGTACATCGACAAGCAAAAAAACCTTGCCCAACGCAACTCCGCTGGAGGCCGAATTGAAATTGGTCAACCCCTCAGCAACATCAGCTTGCCTAATCCATCCGGCCAGATCATGAGCATTACAGACCTGAAAGGCAAAGTAGTGTTGATAGATTGCTGGGCATCTTGGTGCGGGCCTTGCCGCCGTGAAAATCCCAATGTTGTAAAAAATTACAACCAGTTTCATGCAAAAGGATTTGAAGTCTTTTCCATCTCGTTGGATGCAGACAAGGGACAATGGCAAAATGCCATTCAACAGGATAAACTCTCTTGGCCATACCATGTGAGTGATTTGAAACAATGGGAATCCGTAGTGGTGAGCCAATGGAAAGTGGAGTCCATCCCCTATTCAATTCTCATCGACAAAGAAGGTATTGTACGCGCTTTTGGGGATATGCTCCGTGGCGAAAATTTAGAAAAAGAAATCAAAAAACTCATTCCATAAATACCATGAGAAAACTTATCACACTGGCGTTCTCTTTCCTTGTAATGGCTTCTTGGGGACAGCAAAATTATTTCCAACAAGAAGTCAATTACACCATCAATGTAAAGTTAGACGACCGCAATCATTTTTTGTACGGTGACGAAAAATTCGATTACATCAACAATAGTCCCCAAACATTGCAATACATCTACATTCATTTGTGGCCCAACGCATATAAAAATCAAAACACTGCAATGGCAAAGCAGTTGTTCAGGGATCGAAATTATGTTTTTTTCAATGCTTTGAGAAATGAGAAAGGATTCATCGACTCATTGGACTTTAAAGTCAATGGACAAAAAGTGGACTGGAAACTGGATGATGAGCACATTGACATTGGTATTATTTATTTAAAGGAACCGCTGGCTCCCGGTAAGAAATGCACCATTACCACCCCTTTTCGTGTCAAGTTACCCAGCGGAAGTATCTCGCGCTTAGGCCATGTCGGACAAAGTTATCAAATTACGCAGTGGTATCCTAAGCCAGCAGTATATGACGCAGCCGGTTGGCATCCTATGCCTTATCTCACTCAAGGTGAATTTTATAGTGAATACGGAAGTTTTGATGTATCCATTACGCTGCCCTCCAATTATGTAGTAGGAGCCACTGGAAATCTACAAACAAAAAAAGAAATTGCTTTTTTAGACAGTCTTGCCCAATTGCCGATTGTCAATGAAAGCACCATGAAAGCGGATACCACCCTACCATCCTCTTCAAAATGGAAAACCATTCAATACAAGCAACGGAATGTTCACGATTTTGGATGGTTTGCGGATAAGAAATGGAATGTAAGAAAAGGAGAAGTTGTAACCCCTTACACCAAAACCAAAGTCACCACCTGGGCCATGTTTACTCCTCAAAATGCAGATTTATGGCAAAAATCCATTGAGTACATCAATGATGCCACTTATTACTACTCCTTGTGGAATGGAGATTATCCCTACACACAAGTAACAGCTGTTGATGGCACCATCAGCGCCGGAGGAGGCATGGAATACCCCAATGTCACCGTAATTGGAAATGCCAGCAGTGAGCAGGATTTAGAAACTGTCATCATGCATGAAGTGGGTCACAATTGGTTTTATGGCATTTTAGGAAGCAATGAAAGAGACCATGCCTGGATGGATGAAGGCATCAACTCTTTCAATGAAGACCGCTACATGATCACCAAATACGGAGAGGATAAAAAAGGCGAGGCCCGAATGAGCAAACTCATGGCGGCCATAGATTTAGGAAGGATGAATGCAAGAGATGTTTCCATGCTTACTTACCTTTTAACGGCAAGTTATGATTTTGACCAACCCTTGAAATGCCACTCTAATGATTATTTGAGCATTAATTATGGCGCCAATGTTTACAAGAAAACCGCGGTTGTTTTCTTTTATTTACAACAATATTTAGGAGAGGAATTGTTTGACAAATGCATGCAGCACTATTTCTCAGAGTGGAAATTCAAGCATCCTCAACCGAAAGATATAGAGGACTGCTTTGAAAAAATTTCCGGACAAAATTTAGACTGGTTCTTCCAATCCTTTATCGAATCCAATGGAAAAGCAGATTTTAGCATCAGAAGTGCCAAGAACAAGAAACAAGCGGATGGGACTACACAAGTGGTGGCTACCGTCAAGAATTACGGCAGTATTACGGGTCCATGCAACGTAACTACGGTAAACAAAGATGGTAAAACACAAACCCAATGGACAGCTCCACTCGCACCAGGAAAAAAAGGAAAGGTTTATTTTGATTTAAAAGACAATGTGAAGATCGATAAAGTGATTGTCAATTATGATACCGTCATACCCGAAATCTCCTACAAAAATAATCAGTATCGGATGCGCAGATTATTGCCGAAAAATGAGAAGATGGTGTTGCGCGGATTAACGGGGTTACCCAACCGAGATCGCACCCAGATTTATTTGTTACCCGCCGTTGCATGGAACAGTTATGACCAATGGATGGCCGGATTAATGTTTCACAATCAACATGTGCTCAACAGACAATGGCAATGGATGGCGGCTCCAATGTACAGCTTTGGACAAAAAGACTTGGTTGGAGTGTACAGCGCCGCTTTGAGATGGAAAAAATTTCAGTTTGGTGCACAAGGAAGAAGTTTTCACTCTGGATATCAAGCCAACTTATTGAGCTCTTCCAGTAATGGGCATCAATTTGCTGAAAAATACCAATGGAATCAACAATACATCAAATGGACATCCAAAGGAGACCCGGCTCAGTATCATAAAGGTTATAAGACTGAAATCATGATCAATTACATCACCGTGCAATCGGATATCAAGTCGGATATTGAGTTGTTCCAGGTTGTGCGCAAGCGTAATTTTATTCAAGCCCATTTCAATACCCAATGGAAAATAGGAAATAGAGCAAGTGTTGAATATGCTTTTCATTGGAGCGCAAATACGGATGTGAAAAATCTAGGCTCTCAAAGAATGACCACTTTCAATTACAGCTATCAATACCATCCGACCAAAGACAATCGGAAATTTCAATTGAACTTCTTTTCTGGCGCCAACAACAATCAATTGTTAAGTCTATGGAACCCCGCTGGTATGACCGCCAATATGGATTATAGCTTTAGCCAATATTATTTTGGAAGGAGTGAGTATGATGGAATTTTGTCTCGTCAAATTGCTCCTGGTTATGGCCAATTAATGGCCAATACCAATCAATATTTTAATTTGCGATTGATGTCACTCAACGCCATGCTTCGATTGCCTGCAGATAATGTACCTGTTTCTGTTTTTGTATCAGGGGCAGCCGGATTTCAAAGAAATAGCCCTGCCTTACTCAATGTAAGTGAGGGAGAAATCACCACGAGCTATTTATGGTCAGGTGGTTTTATTGTACATGCTTTCCCCGGTATTATGGATATCTATGTACCCGTATACGTGAATGAACCTAATCCGAATTTGCTCACCAAAAAGGGGAAATTCAATATTTGGAAAAACGTAATGTTTAGTCTAAATATTCCAGCCATGAATCCTTTCAATTTGGTTACCAAGACCATCGCCCGGTAATGTCTGTCATTTACTTCATCTCAGACCTCCACCTCGGCAGTCCTAACGCAACGGAGAGCTTGATTAGAGAAAAAGCTTTTGTTGAGTGGCTCGATAGGGCGCATCAAGAGGCCGATGAAATTTATTTGGTGGGAGATGTTTTTGACTTTTGGTTTGAATACAAAAAAGCCGTTCCGAGAGGATTTGTGCGATGTCTAGGGAAAATTGCCCAAATCACTGATGCGGGTATACCTGTTCATTGGTTCACGGGGAATCATGATATGTGGATTTTTGATTACTTGCCTCAAGAATGCGGGGTGCAAATTCATCGCAAGCCCATTGTAAAAGAATACAACGGCAAGCGCGCTTATATTGGACATGGTGATGGATTAGGTCCCGGAGATCATGCCTACAAATTCATGAAAAAATTCTTTGACAGTCGAATTTGTCAATGGCTGTTTGCACGATTACATCCTAATTTTGGAATCACATTGGCCTCTAGTCTTTCAGGATATAGCCGAGGAAAGGCCATCGAAAAAGATAAAAAATTTCATGGCGAAAAGGAATGGCTATTTCAATATTGCCAGACCATTGAACAAAATCGACACCATGACTTTTACATTTTTGGACACCGGCACTTTCCGGGATCGATGATGGTCAATGATAACAGCCAATACATCAATCTCGGCGATTGGTTGCACCATTACACCTATGCGGTTTGGGATACCAAGGGGGTTCGCATCGAAAAGTGGCAACCTTGACCTTCGTCAGGTTTAATAATATTCAAGGAACTCGCCACCTTTTATCTTTTTAATTTTCATAGCTTCGCTGTATGAGGAAATTTTTCATCATCACCTTCTGTGTTTTTACATTTAAAATAAGTGCACAAGAAATTTTGGTATATGATCACCAAAACCTTTGGCTCAACCAAACACTTACCTATGGGATTTCCCCTCAGTACTCATTGCATGCAGAAATTCAATGGCGGCGTGAACATTGGTGGCAACATCCTCAACAGTCCTTGATCAGGTGGGGAGTCAACCGAGATTTCGGCAATGGCCTCAGCACATCAATCGGACATTGTTATGTTCACACATCCATTTACGGAAAGATTCCCGCCAAAGCTCCCTTTCCTGAGCATCGAACCTGGATACAATTACAACAAAAAAATGTTCGAGGCCGATTGGAGATGACCGAAAGAATACGCTTGGAACAAAGATTTGTTCACTCCCCCGTTAAAAATAGTATCACCCAACAATATGAAGCGGGAGCATCCATTTACTCCAATCGCATACGTTTTTTACAAAAAATAAATATTGCGTTGAACAAAAAAACGATTGAAAATGGCAGCCTCTATCTATCCTTATGGGATGAGTTTTTCGCCTCATTTGGCCAAAATGTCCCTATCAATATTTTTGATCAGAACAGAGGTTTTATTGGATTGGGAATGCAGTTAGCGCCTATAGGAAGAATTGAAATAGGTTATTTGAATCAATTGATCAACAAAGGATATTCGGTGGATGCAACATCTGCCGAAATCGTGAATAAGAGAGAAGATAACCATACAATTGCTATTTCCACTTTCACCACCATTCAGAGAAAATCGAAATCAGATAAAAAAAAGGAACAGTAAACTTATCTAGAAACAATCTCCATAGGAGAATCAATCAATGTTTGTATCGCCTCTCCTCCCTCCAACATAAACTCATCATCTTCCAGCACTACCCACACCAAATGCCATTGCTTGCCTTCCTGAATCAAATCTGATATTTGTTGAATCAACCACAATAACGCTTTCATTGAAGAAGAGTTGAAATAATTCAACTGAAATTCAAATTTAGTTCCCGTTACAATTTCATTCTGAGCATCCACTACCCATTGAATGATGGGATGATAAAAATCCATTGAATCTACAGGAGTAGAAACTCCGACAATGGTACATAGCCCTGAGGACACATGATAATCTACTGTTGGGGTGGAGGCCGTTCCTTGGACTTGATATTTCTTTTCCATTGACATAACTAAGCGATTTTTTCAAAATTTACAATACAACAACAACGAAATACATCCTCTAATTTATTTTCATAGGTAACAGAGAAATGCTTCGCACCATTTTTAATCACCTGAATAATTCCTAAACCCGCTCCACCTTTTTCACTCATCACTCCTTCCTTTAATTTTGACAAATACAAAGCATTGAGCTCTGGTTTCGTCATCCTCAATAAGCCCCTTACTATCTCTTGAAGGCGGAGAATATCGGGCAGTTTTGCGTCATTACACACTGTAATTTGGACGCCATCAGCAAGTAACTCCAATTTGATACTTATATCCTGGCTTACTCCATGTCTCAGCGCATTGTCCAACAATTCAATAGAAGACATAATGGTTTGCTTGACCATCGTTTTGCTGGGAACTGAATTTTTGGACAGTTCCTGGATCAAACTCAATAAATTAGCATTGATACTTTCATTATTGATGCCTGAATAATTTAATATATTACCCATATTGCTTTTTTACAATTCTAATCCTATAAAAACTACATCATCCGTTTGGGCTGCTCCCTCCATCCAATTTTCAAACAAATCATTGATTTTTGTCTTTACTTGATGCATTGGCAAATCTCGAGATTCAGCAATCCATTCAGCAGTACGCTTCTTGGATAATTTTTGTTTCATTTCAACACCCCCAAATTGATGAAAAAATCCATCACTGAAAGCAAAAATTCGATCTCCTCTTTCTAATTGCACATCCACATTGGAATATTCAAGCTTCTTGCTTCCAGCGCTCTCTCCAATCGAGAATGGATTTCCCTTGATGACTTGAGTTTCGTTTTTTCTCTGAATGATCAAAGGCAAATTTGCCCCAGCAAACTGAACCTGCAAGGTATCGATCTCTATTCTGACCAAAGCAATGTCAATACTCACTAAGAAATTACTTACTCTAGATTTTACCTGCTCACT
>Ga0068876_10001276_pt1 | contig 19874 bp, 17 predicted proteins | sample NOAtaG_6_FD_66442 | JGI IMG/M metagenome (GOLD analysis project Ga0068876, IMG submission 66442) | Freshwater lake microbial communities from Lake Erie, under a cyanobacterial bloom - NOAA_Erie_Diel5S_2200h metaG | ecosystem: Environmental > Aquatic > Freshwater > Lake | place: USA: Ohio, Lake...
TACCTCGCCGCCGGCGTCGCGGCGGTGATCCTCGTCCTGTGGCTCTCGGCCAGCGCCCTCATCTGGCTGGCGCGCCGCGCGGTGCGGCCGTCGTGGCCCTACGTGCTCCGCCAGGGGGTCGCCAACCTCCACCGGCCGGCCAACCAGACGCGGGCGGTCGTCCTCTCGCTCGGCTTCGGGGCCTTCCTCATCAGCACCCTCTACCTGGTGCAGGCGAACCTGCTGCGCCAGTTCGACCTCACCGCCGCCAAGTCGCGCGGCAACCTCGTCTTCTTCGACGTGCAGGACGACCAGGCCACCGGGGTGGACTCGATCCTGCGCGCCGAGCGCGTGGACGTGATCGGGACGACGCCGATCGTCACGATGCGCATCGCCCGGATCAACCAGTGGACGATGTCGCAGATGCTCGACACCACGAATCCCGACAGCGTCAAGCGCGCCGCGTGGACGCTGCGGCGCGAATACCGCTCGACGTACCGCGCCGAGACCACGGCCAGCGAGAAGATCATCGCCGGCCGGTGGTTCGGGCGGACGAAGGCGAAACCGGGCGAGCCCGCCGCCGAGGTCTCGATGGAGGGGGCGGTGGCCGGCGACCTCGGCGTGGCCGTCGGCGACGTCATCACCTGGGACGTGCAGGGCCGGCAGATCCCCACGCGCGTCACGTCGTTCCGCGAGGTCAACTGGGCGCGGCTCGAACCCAACTTCTTCGCCGTCTTCTCACCCGGCGTGCTCGAGGGAGCGCCGAAGCAGTTCGTCGTCGTCGGCGCCTCGCCCGACCCGCGCACGAGCGCCGTCGTCCAGCGCGAGGCCGTCGCGCGCTACCCGAACGTCAGCGCGATCGACATCTCGCTTGTCCAGCGCACGGTGCAGCAGATCGTGGACAAGGTCACGCTGGCGATCCGCTTCCTCGCGCTCTTCTCGGTCGCCATCGGCATCCCGGTGCTGTTCTCGGCCGTCGCCGCGACGCGCAGCGCCCGCGTGCGCGAGGGGGTGCTGCTCAAGGTGCTCGGGGCGACGGCGGCCGCGATCCGTCGCATCCTGCTGGCCGAGTACGCGCTGCTGGGGACGCTTGGCGCGCTGAGCGGCATGGTGCTGAGCTTCGGCGGCGCGTGGGCAGTGATGCGCTTCGTCTTCGCGCAGTCGTTCACGCCCGTCGTCGGGCCGGCGTTGGCGATCGCCGGCATCATGCTGGCGCTGGCGGTGCTGATCGGGCTGCTTGGCGGCCGCGACGTCTTCAAGGAGACCCCGATGGCGGCGCTGCGCGAGGCCTGAGGGTCGCGCGGACGTCGCCTGCCGCTCTGCGCGCGGGGCCGGCGCCGTGCGGGCCGGCCCCGGGGCGACGAACGCCCCGGGACCGGCGGCCGGTCACTTCTTCTCGGGCGGCAGGATCACGGCGTCGATCACGTGGATCACGCCGTTCGACGCAGCGACGTCGGTCTTCACGATCATCGCGTTGTCGATCATCAAGCCGTTGCCGTGCGCCATCACGGTCGCCTCGGCGCCCTGCACCGTCTTCACCTTGCCGGGCTTGACGTCCTTCGCCAGCACCTTGCCGGCGACGACGTGATACGTGAGGATCGCGGTCAGCTTGGCCTTGTTCTCGGGCTTGAGCAGCGACTCGAGCGTGCCGGCCGGCAGCTTCTTGAACGCCTCGTCCGTCGGGGCGAAGACCGTGAACGGGCCCTTGCCCTTGAGGGTCTCGACGAGGCCCGCGGCCTTGAGGGCGGCGGCGAGGGTGTTGAACGAGCCGGCGGCGACGGCCGTCTCGACGATGTCCTTCGTCTGGGCCCGGGCGGCAGGGGCGACGGCGAGGGTCGCGGCGGCCGCGAGGGCGAAGGCGAGGGTGCGCATGGGTCGGGATGCTCCGGTACTGGTGGGTGACGCGCCGGCGGAGGCGCCGGACGCCGAGTGGTGAACACCCCGACGCGCACGATGTTCCTGCGGGGCGGCGGACCGCGGGACCGGACGGCGGTTCCGAACGCGATGCGCGGGAGGTGCGGCTGCATGCATTGGCACTCTCTATGTGTTGACAGAAATGATATTCTTCTGCCAACCCTCAGCCGTCTCCCACCGTGCAGATGACCGACCTCCTCAAGGCCAACCTGCTCAATCCGATCGCCCTGTCCTTCGCGCTCGGCATCGTCGCCCGGCTCATCCGGAGCGAGTTCTCGTTGCCGAAGGACATCTACACGGGCCTGAGCATCTTCCTCCTCTTCGGCCTCGGGCTGAAGGGCGGGGTCGAGCTCGCCGAGTCCACCTTCTCCGCCATCATCGGACCGGTCGGCGTGACGCTGCTCCTCGGCGTCATCACCCCGCTGACGGCCTTCGCGACGCTCCGCTACGTCGGGCGCTTCTCCGACAGCGACGCCGCCGGCATCGCGGCCCATTACGGGTCGGTGAGCGCCGTGACCTTCATCGCCGCCCAGAACTTCATTCAGGGGCTGCAGGCGACCGACCCGTCCATCCCCAAGCTCGAGGGTTACCTGCCGACGCTGCTCGCCGTCCTCGAGAGTCCCGGCATCCACATCGCCCTCGCGATCGGCGCCATCCGCACCGCCCGCCCGGACCAGAAGATCGCCGAGGTGCTGCACGAGGTGCTGACCGCCCGCACGATGGTGCTGCTCGTCGGCGGCCTCGTGATCGGTGCGCTCATCGGCCACAAGAACTGGGAGGTCATCCAGCCCTTCTACGACAGCAAGGGGGCGATCTTCCGCGGCGCCCTCTGCCTGTTCCTGCTCGAGATGGGCATCGTCGCCGGCTCGCGCCTGGGGGACCTCAAGAAGGTCGGCCCCTTCCTGCTCGCCTTCGGCATCGGCTGGCCGATCGTGCACGGCGCGTTCGGGGCGTGGCTCGGCACCGTGGCCGGTCTCAGCGTCGGCGGGGCCACGGTGCTCGGCACGATGGCGGCCTCGGCCTCCTACATCGCCGCGCCGCCGGCCGTGCGCGTGACGCTCCCCGACGCCAACCCCACGCTCTACCTCACCAGCTCACTCGCGATCACCTTCCCGTTCAACATCCTCTTCGGGATCACCATCTACTACCGCGTCGCCCAGTGGGCGGCGGGGTTGTGAGGCAGCCATGGCCGTCACCACGCTGAAGCTCGTCACGATCATCTGCGAGCCCGTCCTCGAGGCGAAGATCGAGCAGGATCTCAAGCGGCTCGGGGCCTCCGGCTACACCGTCACCGAGGGCCGCGGCGCCGGCTCGCGCGGCCTCCACGCCGACGCGATTCCGGGGAGCAACCTCCGCATCGAGGCGATCGTCGCCCCGGCGGCCGCCGAGCGCATCATCACCTGGATCGCCGAGCACTACTTCGAGCACTACTCGGTGATCGCCTGGCTCTCCGACGTGCAGGTCGTACGGGGGGACAAGTACGTTTCGGGGTGACCCGAACCGTCCTGCTCCTCGGCGCCGGCTACGTCGGCACCGCCCTCGCCAGATCCCTCGCCGCCGCCGGTGACCACGTGGTCGCCGTGCGGCGGCGCGGCGCATCCGGCGACGCGACCCCCGGCGTCACGTGGATCGCCGGCGATGCGCGCGACCCGGCCCGGCTGGCCGGCCTGCCGCCGCGCGCGGACGCCGTGGTGCTCACCGCCGCCCCGACCGCCGGGCGCGGCGACGCGTACGATGCGACGTATCCCCCGCTTTCCCGCGCGGCGCTCGCGCTCGCCCGGCGCCTCGGCGCCGGGGTCGTCGCCTACACCTCGAGCACCGGCGTTTACGGCCGTACCGACGGCGCCTGGACCCCCGAGGAGACGCCGCGCCTGCCGCGCGGCCCCGAGACCGCCGCGCTGGCGGAGGCCGAGGACCTGCTCCTCGCCGCGACGGATGTGCGAGCCGCCATCCTCCGCGTCGCCGGCATCTACGGCCCGTCGCGGGCCGCGATGGCGCGCTTCCGCGACCCCGCGCGCCTCGCGGCCCGCGGTGCCTACTTCACGAACTTCGCGCATCGCGACGACATCGTCGCTGCGATCGTGCGGGTGCTGGCGCGACCCGACGCCCCGGCGGTCTGCAATTGCGCGGACGGGGCGGCCCTGCCGGCGCTCGAGGTCTCGCGCGTGGTGCACGAGCTGATCGGCATCCCCTGGCCCGACCCCCTCGTCTTCGACGATGCGGCCGCCGCCGCGCCGCCCCGATCGAACCAGCGGGTCCCCGTTGACCGCCTCCGGACCCTCGGCTGGGCACCGGCCTACCCGAGCGTGCGCGAGGGGTTCGCCGCCCTCCTCGCCGATCCGGACACGGGACCCTCCGTCGCGCAACGCTAGTATTGGGCGTATGGACCGCCATCTCCGACTCCTGCGCGCCGCGGCGCTCGCCCTGGCCGCCACGCTGGCCGCCACGCTGGTCGCCGCGGGCGCGATGCCGTCCGCGGCCGCCGCCCAGCCGACGTACTCGTGCAACCCCCTGCCCGCGGGGGTCAACGAGACGAAGCTCCTCGGCTTCTTCGCCGTGCCGCTCGCCTTCTCGGCGATCGAGCAGCCGCAGCGCGTCCCCACGGGACTCACCACGATCGTCCTCGAGTTGGCCAACGTCCCCGAAGCCGACCGGGCGATCCGGCGCACCCAGTGCTTCGCGGCGAACAAGGAACAGAACGCGAACCTGTCGGCCTACCTGCCCCGACCGCGGATCCTCGTCGGCCTGCCGTATGGGATGCAGCTCGAGGGCACGTGGCTGCCGCCCGTCACGGTCGGCGACGCCACGCCCAATCTCGTGCAGGGTGCCCTTTCCTGGACGGGCCGGCTGGGCACGTTCGCCGGCAACGGCCTGCGCCTCCAGTTGCGGGCCCATGCGACGCGCGGCTGGGTGCGCGGGGCGATCACGTGCAACGCGCAATCCCTGCGGCCCGCGGACTCGCTCGCCCCGTGCTTCGGCTCGGTGCCGTCGCGCGACCGCTACTCGCCCGACATGACGGGGGGGGAGGTCCTGCTGGCGGTGGACGGGCCCGGCTACGGCTACTACGTGGGATCGGGCTACACGAGCCTCGATCCGTCGCTGCGCGTGGACTTCACGAACGGTCGCGGCAACCGCGACACGTCACGCGTGACGGCCCCGCGCCTCGGGCAGGTGCCGCTGCTGTTCGGGGGCTCGCTGCGCTTCACGCAGACACTCTCGCTCCTCGGCCAGTACTACATCGTCCTCGATCAGACGTCGCTCTTCCGCGTCGGCGTGGGCTGGCGCCCGTTCGGACGCAGGCCCTGAGGCCGGCGCGCCGGTCAGGTCAACCCGCTCGGCTCCGGCGACGCCTCGAGCTCGAAGCGCGGGATCAGGCCGCGGAACGGCTCGCCGTCGTCGCGCACGAAGCCGTAGTGCCCCTCCATCCAGCCCGAGCGCGACCGGAGCACGCAGAAGCTCTGGTACTCGTGCACCTCGCCGGGTTCGAGGCGCGGCTGCTCGCCGACGACGCCGTCCCCCTCGACCTCGGTGTCCTCGCCCACCGAGTCGTGGATCAGCCAGCGGCGCGTGAGCAACTGCGCCGCGTCAGGGCCGACGTTCTCGATGCGGACGAAGTAGGCGAAGACGAAATGGCGGCGCGCGGGACTCGACTGGTCCGGCAGGTACACCGGCCGGACCGTGATGCGGATGCCATCCGTTTCGCGGTAGAAGAACGGGCGACGGTTCACCCCCCCAACATTCCGCCGGAACCGCGGTTTCGCCACTCTCGGGCGCAGGTGCCGCGGGCGGGGGCACGGTCCCGCCCGCCCGCGTCCCCTCGCCCTACCGTGCCGACCCGTCCGACGTCCGGGCCGCCTTCTGGCAGGCCGGGAAGTTCAGCCCGGGCATCTTGTCGCGCGCCGTGAAGTCGGGATCCTCGGACGCCAGGTACGCCAGCATCGCCGCCATCGTCGCGTTCTTCCGCAGGTCGTCGAAGACGACCTTGTCGTACGTGTCCCGCGGGGTGTGCCAGGTGTAGTCGCTGTAGTTCCACGCGGTGGCCCCCAGCGAGAAGCCCGGCGCCCCGGCGCAGACGAACGCGGCGTGGTCCGACCCGCCCCCGGCGGGCGACCCCGGGAGACTGATCGAGAGCCCAAGCGTGAGCTGGCTCGGCAGCTGCGCCAACCACTGCGTGTAGTTGGGCACCGCGCCGAGGAAGCCCGAGGTGCTCACGTTGGCAATGCGCCCGGTGCCGTTGTCCTGGTTGAAGAGCGCCTGCAGCCCCCGGACGACCTCGGGGTGGTCCTCGACGAAGGCGCGTGAGCCGTTGAGCCCCTGCTCCTCGCCCCCCCAGTGGCCCACGAGGATCGTGCGCTTGGGCCGCGGGTACGCCTGCGTCAGCAGCCGGACGGCCTCGAGCGCCATGATCGTGCCGGTGCCGTTGTCCGTCGCCCCGGAGCCGCCATCCCACGAGTCGAAGTGCGCCGAGAGCATCACGTACTCGTCGGGCTTCTCGCTGCCCTTGATCTCGGCGATGGTGTTGAACACCGGCTGCTCGCCGAGGAACTGCGCGTCGGCGCTGAGCCGCACGACGGGGCCCTGGTTGCGCTCGGCAAGGCGCCAGAGGAGCCCGTAGTCCTCGCAGGACACGTCGAAGACCGGCACCTTTTCGGCGGTGGTGCTGAAGACCTTCGTCACCCCCCAGCCCTGCGACCAGAGCGAGGTGATCACCCCGGCTGCTCCGAGGCGCTCGAGCTGCTTGTGGAGCGCCGCCCCGCGCACGCCGGCGGCGCGCACGCGCGCGTCGAAGTCCTTGGTGATCGAGTCGCGCTGCGCCCTGAGGCGCTCGAGCGAGCCCGGCTCGGCCCACCGCTGCCAGTTGTCGTCGGGCCGGCAGGTGGGCTGCGGTGCCGAGGCGAGCACGATCTTCCCCTTGAGCTGCGGTCCCATCGCAGCGAACGCGGCGGAGTCGGCGGACTTGGGCAAGACCACCACGGGCGCCTGCACCGGCTTGCCCCCCGTGCCCGGGCTCCAGGCGAGCATCGTCCCCTCGAGCGACCGCACCCGCGGCGCAACGAGGTCGGCGTGGCTCACCCCGCGCCGCCACGCGCGCCACGTGCCGTACCGCTCGTTGCGGGCCGCCACGCCCATGGCCTGATACTGGGCCACGAGCCAGTCGTTCCCCGCCCGGTGGCCGGGCGAGGCGGTCAGGCGCGGGCCGATCGAGTCGAGCAGGGCCTGCGCCAGCGGCTCGACGCGCGACGAGTCCATCCCGAGGCGCCAGAGCCGCTGGAGGACGGGATCGTTGATGGGGCGCGGCGCCGCCCCGGGGAACTGGGCGGCGACCGGCGCGGCCGAGGCGACGAGCCCCGGCAGCACCGCGAGCGCAATGCGCAGACAGCGGACGAACACGAGCACCTCACGGGTGAAGGAATCCGGCCCGTGGATGGTCGTTCAGCGCATCGCGACGGGCAAGGGCCGGCGCATCGGCGTCGTGTCGCTCAGCGCGCGGATGAACGCGACGAGGTCGCGCCGCTCGGCCGACGTGAGCTCGAGCCGGTCGGGCGGCAGCGTCTGGTGGTCGAGGGCGATCCCGAGGCCCGCGCCGCCCCCGACATCGTAGAAGCGGATCACCTCGTCGAGCGTCCGGTACACCCCGTTGTGCATGTAGGGCGCCGTGCGGTCGGCGTTGCGGATGGTGGGGGTCTTGAAGGCGAACCGGTGCAGGGCGCGCCGCGTGCGGGCCCCCTTGCCTTCGTCCTCGTCCACGCGCGCCCCGCGCCACACCGGGGTGGCCGGCACGCCGATCACCTCGAGCTCCGCCTTCGCGAAGGCGGGGGGGACGGTGCCGTTGGTGAGGGGCAGGAAGTGGCAGGTGCCGCACTTGGCCTTGCCGAGGTACAGGTTCGCGCCCCGACGCGCCGCCGCGTCGAGGGCCGCCGTGTCGCCCCGCACGTAGCGATCGAACGGGGCATCCAGCCCTTCGAGCGAGCGCAGGTAGGCGGCCAGGGCCCGACGGATGCCCGTCGCGGACGGCACGGTGTCGGGCGTCCCCCGGAACGCCTGCGCGAAGCGGCCGACGGTCGCGGCGTCCGCCGCGTAGCGCGCCGCCGCGCCGTCGAGCGACCCCCGCATTTCGCGCGCGTCGTGCACGACGTTGAACACCTGGTCCTCGAGCGACGCCGCGCGCGCGTCGGCGAACTGGGCGGCCTGCAGCCCGCTGTTGATCAGCGTGGGCGCGTTGCGCAGCACGCCGGTTATGCCCGGCAGCGCGCGCGAACGGGCGAGGCCGTCGGTGAAGGCGAGGGCCGGGACATGGCAGCTCGCGCACGCCCGGCTGCCGTCGCCGGAGAGGGCGGGATCGGCGAACAGCGCCTCGCCGAGCGCGATGCGCTCCGGCGTCGCGCCGTCGACGGGGACCCGGGCATAGGCCGAGGCGTCGAACGCGCCGGCGTCATAGGGCGTTGGCGAAGCAGCGCGCCAGACGCGACGGTCGTCCGGCACGCCGACCCGAGCGGCCTCGCGCGCCGCCGGCAACAGCCGCGCCGCCGGCAGGGCGTGGTGCACGAGCCACCCGAGCTTGTCTGCCTCGTCGGGCGCACGCGAGGTGTCGATCGCGGCCCACGTGGCCGCGAGCGCCGAATCGAGGCGCGCGACGGCGGCCGGACCGCGGTACGCCTGCAGCAGGCCGCGCAGGCCGTCGAGGGCGGCCGCCATCTCCGGCAGTTCGCGGCGTGCCGCCGGCGAGTCGAAGCCCGCCACCGCCAGCGTCGCGAGCCGCGCCAGTTCCTGCCGAACGGCGTCCCAGACGGTGCGGTCGTCGTAGAGCGAGGCCTGCGTGACCTGCCGGGCCCGCACGAGGTGCGCGCGGATGCGCGTGGCCTCGAGGTGCAGCGCCGCGCGGTCGCCCGACGCCTCGGGCCAGAGCAGCGCCTCGAGGGCCTGGAAGCCCTCGGGCGGCCGGGGCTCGGTCTCGCCGTCTTCCTCGTCGATCTCGGGGAGCGCCGGTCCGTTGAGGGCATCGGCCACCCCGGGCGTATCGAGTTCGAGCAGCGCCTCCGCCCGCTTGAAGGCGGCGCGCGACTCGGCAAAGGCGCGGCGCAGGGCCTCCGGCGAGGCCACGGGCGCCGCAGGATCGGTGAGCGCCGCGAGCGCGTCCACGCGCGCCGCGATCGAGTCGAGGCGTGCGACATGCTGCGCGTGCACGGCGGCGGCCGCGGGACTCGTGTGCGTGGCGGCATCGGCCGGCCGGCCCGCGCACGCGGTACCGCCGACCACGATCCCCGTTACCAGCGCGGCCGCCACCATCAGGCGGCGGCCACGGCGGCGCGGGGTGGCGGCACCGGGGGTCGCCCGGTGCCGCCGTTCCGTGTGCGGGCTCAGCGGGGCAGCCCCTTGATCAGGACGAGCTGCGACGCCTGATCCTCGTTCGGGCGCAGCGTGCCGCCATCCACGCCGCGGTAGCGGGCGCCGATCCACGTGTGCGGCTGGATCGCCACCAGGAAGGTGTTCGGCTGACCGAGGAGGTCGGAGACGTCCTCCATCGCGCCGTACTCCCACGAGCCGAAGACCGAGGCGTTGCCCGGAATCGCGTCGTACGTCGCCGTCGCGCCGGTGCCCGTGCGGCGCACGTTGAACCGCGCGCCGTCCGTCCGCGTCCGGCGATGATCGAGCTCGATCACCGGGCGCAGCTCGCGGGTCGCGATGTTGTACTGCCAGATGTACGCGTCGTGGGTCTCGTCGCCGTACCCGTTGGCGTCCTCCTGGATGTACACGTAGTTCTGGCCGACGTAGATGTTGTCGGGGTTCTGGAAGAGGCGCGCCGCGTTCGTGGTGGCCTTGTCGTCGCCGTCGGCGATCAGCTCGAGACTGGCCGGGCCCGTTGGGGTGGTCGGGTTCAGTGCGAGGCGGTACGTCCGGCCGTACTTCGTGCGGCTGTAGTCGGCATTGTTGCCGGTGTTGTTCTGGCCGGTCGCGTTGAAGTAGATCTCGCGGTTGTTCGCCGCCGAGCCCTTGCGGTAGTCGAGGTCCTCGACGCGGGAGATCACCGGCGCACCATTGCTGAAGGCGAACTGGTTGATCTGCCGGCCCGTGAGCGAGCGGTGGTTCGGGATCTCCACCCACTCCGCCGGATACGTCTGCCCGGTCACCATGCTCATCTCGCGCTGTACCCGGTCGGTCCGGCGCAGCACGTACAGCTTGCCGTTCCGCAGGTCGCCGACGACGTCGGAGACGTAGAGCCCGACGTGGCCGCCCTCGTTCGAGGAGTCGTCGTCGCCGATCAGGATCACCGTCTTGCCGGGATACGCCTCCTTGGTCAGCGGGACGGCGTTCTCGCCGTTCCACTTGCCGAGCCCCTCGGCGAGCACGTTGCTGTTCGGCGCGCCGAACGCGGGCAGCGCGTGGATCATGGACTCCTCGCCCGACTCGCCGACCGTCAGGTAGGTCGGCCCGAAGCCGTGCACCTCGGGCGTGGCCAGCGTGGCCGAGCAGAGGCGCCAGAGCCCGAACGTCGAGTTCATCACCCACTCGCCCTTCACCGGGCGGAAGGCGTTGTCGAGCGTGATGCGGGAGACGCCGAAGTTGTCCTCGTGGTTCACGAGGATCGTGAACCCGGTGCCGTCCTGCGAGCGCAGGACGCCGGCGCCATCGGCGGACCCGCCGAAGACATAGCTCGGCGACTGCGGCAGCGTGTCGTCGGAACCGACGAGCGAGAAGATCTCGATGCCGGGCACGAACGACCGGGCGAGTGCCGGGGCGTTGGAGGTGTTGCGCAGCGCGATCGTGGCGGTCGTGCCGGTCGGGGACGGGTCGTCGCTGCAGGCGGCGGCAAGGAAGCCCGCCGCGAGCAGGGCGGCGGCGGAGCGCGAAGCGGGGAGGCGCATGTGCGGATCGGGAGTCCAGGTCGCGGGGGACGAAGCCGGGGGGCTGCGTCGGGAACGCCGGAACGAAACCCGCCCGTGCAACGAACGACGGGGTCCCTCGTGACGGTCGCGTCACGGTACGCCCACGAGGCGGTTACGACCGCGCCGGTCCGTCGGGCCGCACCGGGAGCGCACCGCCGAGCAGCGCCAGCAGTTGCGTCGGCTCGAACGGCTTCGGCAGGAACTCCGCGCCAAGCCCGTGCGCCCGCTCGGCGATGCCGTCGGTCACGGCGTCGCCGCTCATCAGCAGGATCCGCACCCCTGGCAGCCGCGCGCGCAGCTCGGTGGCCAGGGCGAACCCGTCGCGCCCCCGCAGCCGCGCGTCGATGATCGCCGCGTCGGGGGCGGTCGCGGCCGCCTGCGCAAGAGCGGCGTCGGCGTCGGCCGCCGTCTCGGCCTGGATGTTCGCGAGGCCGACCACGAGGGCCAGCATGGCGCGTACCTGCGGATCGTCGTCAACGATCAGGACCCGGCGTGGCGGCATCGGACGGCGAAGGGGGATATCGGGACTCCGCCGCGCCAGCCGCGTCGCTGGTCGCGCAGGGTGCAAGCTGTAGCCGCCACCGTACGGTGGCAACCAGCGGGGCGTCTGGTGCCCGGCGCGTTTCGGGGTTTCAATTGCGGGATGCCGGCGATCAACTACCAGCACCTGCAGTACTTCTGGGTCGTCGCGCGCGAAGGCAGCATCGCGAAGGCGACCAAGGTCCTGGGACTCACGCAGCCCACGATCTCGGTGCAGATCCACGCCCTCGAGCGCGCGCTCGGCGAGCAGCTCTTCGCCCGGCGCGGCCGCAACCTCGTCCTCACCGACGTCGGCCAGACGGTCCACCGCTACGCCGAGGAGATCTTCGCGCTGGGCAAGGAGCTCTCGGACGCCCTCGACGGCCGACCGTCCGGGCGGCCGCTGCGCTTCGCGGTCGGCGTGTCGGATTCGCTCCCCAAGCTGACGGCCTTCAAGCTGCTCCAGCCGGCGCTCACGCTCGCGGCCCCCGCCCTGCACGTCATCGTCCGCACGGACAAGGTCGAGCGCCTCCTCGGCGACCTGTCCATTCACGCCCTCGACCTCGTGCTCTCCGACACGCCCGTCGCACCGACCCTCAAGCTGCGCGCCTTCAGCCACCTGCTCGGCGAGAGCGGCGTCACCATCTTCGGCACCGAGGCCCTCGCGCGGAAGCACCGGCGCGGCTTCCCCAAGTCCCTCGACGGTGCTCCGTTCCTCCTCCACGGCGAGACGTCGGCCCTCCGGCGCTCGTTCGAGCAGTGGTGCACCACGCAGGGGATCCGCCCCGTCGCGGTCGCCGAGATCGAGGACGTCGCGATCCTGCAGGTCTTCGGGCAGGAGGGACTCGGGCTGTTCGCGGCGCCGACCGTCGCCGAGCCCTTCCTGCGGCGGCAGTACGGTGTGCACGTCGTCGGACGGCTCCCGCAGGTGAAGGAGCGCTTCTTCGCCATCTCCGCCGACCGCAAGTACCAGCACCCGGGCATCGTGGCCATCTCCGACGCCGCGCGCGAGACGCTCGACCATTGACGACCCTCGGGATGCCGCCGCGCGGCGGCCGCTGGCTGCTCTATGGCGCGACGGGCTACACCGGCACGCTCATCGCCCGCGAGGCCGTGCGTCGCGGCCTGCGACCCGTCCTCGCCGGACGCCATCCGGCGAAGGTCGCCGGGCTGGCGACCGAACTGGGGCTCGACCACCTGGTCTTCGACCTCCTCGGCCCCGCCTACGTCGCCAAGATCGTCTCGGGCTTCGACGCCGTGCTGCATTGCGCCGGTCCCTTCGTCGATACCTACCGCGCGATGGTGGACGGGTGCCTCGAGGCGAAGACCCACTACCTCGACATCACCGGCGAGATCGCCGTCTTCGAGGGCTGCGCCCGCCGCGATGCGCGCGCGAAGGACGCCGGCATCGTGCTCCTGCCCGGCGTCGGGTTCGACGTCGTGCCGTCGGACTGCCTCGCGGCATCGCTCGCCGCCGCGTTGCCCGGCGCCGTGTCGCTCGAGCTCGCCTTCGGCGGGGGAGCCGGCTTCAGCCGCGGCACCGCCCGCACGATGGTCGGCGGCCTCGGCCACGGCGGCGCCGTCCGCCGCGCCGGCGCGATCACCCGCGTGCCACTGGCGTGGCGCGCCCGCACGATCCCGTTCCGCGACAAGCCCCGCTTCGCGATGAGCATCCCGTGGGGCGACGTGAGCACGGCGTTCCATTCGACCGGCATCCCCGACATCGTCGTCTATACGGCCACGCCGAAGCGCACCGTCCGGTGGCTTCGCCTGGCCCGGTGGCTGACCCCCGTCCTGCGGCTCCCCGCGGTGCAGCGATGGGCGCTCCGTCGCGTGGACGCCACCGTGACGGGCCCGACGGCCGAGCAGCGCGCCACGGCGCGCATGCAGCTCTGGGGACGCGCCCGCGACGCCGCCGGCCTCGAGGTGAGCGGGACGCTCGTGACGCCCGAGGGCTACGCGCTGACCGCCGCCACCGCCGTCGAGTGCCTGGTGCGCCTGCTGGCCGGCGGCGTGGCCCCGGGCTTCCGGACGCCGGCCTCGGCGTTCGGGGCGGGGCTGATCGGCGACATCCCCGGGTGCGAGCTGCGGGTCGGGGCGCCGACGGACCGCGACGCGACCGCCGGGCCGGCCGCAGGGCCGGCCGCAGGGCCGGCCGCAGGGCCGGCCGCAGGGCCGGCCGCAGGGCCGGCCGCAGGGCCGGCCGCAGGGCCGGCCGCAGGGCCGGCCGCCTAGGGGGCGGGGCGCGACGTCACTCGCGGGGTGCGGCCGACCGCCCCCCGCCCGCCGCCCGCACCGCGTTCAGGATCACGGCGATGTCGATCGCTTCCTGCACCAGCGCCCCCGCCGCCGGCGGCAGCCGACCCGCCGCCGCCACCACCATCGCCGCGGCCGACAGCCCGAGCCCCCACGCCACGCTCTGCCGGGCCACCCGCATCGTGCGCTGGCCGATCGCCACCGCGTCGGCCACGCGCGAGACGTCGTCCACCAGGATCACCGCGTCGGCCGTCTCGGCGGTGACCCCCGCGTGCCCGCTGGCGAGCGCGATCCCCACCGTCGCCGCCGCGAGCGCCGGCGCGTCGTTCGTACCGTCCCCCACCATCAAGACGCGCTCGCCGGCCGCCACCAGCCGCTTCACCTCGCGCACCTTGTCGGCCGGCGAAAGGTCGCCGAGCGCCTCGGCGATGCCGACATCCGCGGCCACGGCGCTTGCGTTGGCCTGCCGGTCCCCCGACAGCAGCAGCGTGCGCCGCGCGCCGAGCGCCTCGAGCCGCCGCATGACCGCAGGAACGCCGGCGCGCACCTCGTCGGCATAGACGACCGTCGCGGCGTAGCGGCCGTCGATCGCCACGTGCGCGGCGAGCCCGGCGTGGTCGGCCAGCGTGGACGGCATGGGGACGCCGCGCCCCGCCAGGAAGCCGCGCGACCCCACCAGCAGGTCGTGCCCCTCGACGTGCCCCCGGACGCCGTCGCCCGGGCTCTCGTGCACGTCGCGCGCAGCGGGGAGCACCCCCACCGTCTCGTGCGCGGCCTCGACGAGCGTGCGTGCGAGCAGGTGGCTCGACCCGGTCTCGACCGCGCCTGCGAGCCGCAGCACCGTCTCGCGCGTCCACGGGGGATGCGCGTCCACCGCCTGCACGCGCGGGCGGCCCACCGTCAGCGTCCCCGTCTTGTCGAACGCCACGACGGTCACCCGCGAGAGGGCCTCGAGCGCTCCGCCGTGCCGCACGATCACCTGCCGCCGCGCCGCCCGGTTGACGCCCCCGATGATCGCCACCGGCACCGCGAGGATCAGCGGGCACGGCGTGGCCACCACCAGCACCGCCAGCGCGCGCGTCGGGTCTCCCGACGCCGCCCAGGCCACCACGCACACGAGCAGCGTCAGGGGGGTGAACCAGGTTGCCACCACGTCGGCCAGGCGCTGGATCGGCGCCTTCGACGCCTGCGCCGTGCGCACGAGCTCCACGATGCGGGCGTACTGTGAAGAAGCGGCGGGCGCGGTCGCCCGGAGCTCGAGCGGGGCCAGCCCGTTCACGGCCCCCTGCGGCAGCGGCACGCCCGCGACCGCGCGCACCGGCACCGGCTCGCCCGTCAGCCGCGAGACGTCCACGTCCGAGCGTCCGTCGGTGACGACCGCGTCGCACGGGACGAGCTCGCCCGGCCGGAGCAGCAACGCGTCCCCCGGCGCGAGGGCGTCCACCGGCACGTCCTCGACGCGGTCCCCCACGCGGCGATGTGCGATCCGCGGCGCCGCCGCCTCGAGTTCGCGCACCGCCGCCGAGGCGCGCCCTTCCGCCCAGTGCTCGAGGGCCTCGCCGCCCGTCTGCATGAGCACGACGACGAGGCCCGCGAACGGCTCGCCCAGCACCAGACTCGCGACGATCGCGAGCGTCGCGACGAGGTCGGCGGCGAACGTGCCGCGCAGCGCCCCCAGAAGCGTGCGGGCCGCGATCGGCAACCCGGTGACCGCGAGGCCGACCATCCACGCCAGGTGGGCCCACTCCGCGAGCTGCCGCCACCGCAGCACCCCGCCCGCGACGAGGGCGAGGAGCGTCAGCGCCGGTGCGGCGAAGGCGCGCCAGCGCGCGCGCGAATCCATGGCCGGGGACGGGCCTCAGCCCGCGGGGCGCGGCGGCGACGGCCGGTAGCGCAGCGACCCGGGAAGCGAATCGAGCAGCGGCCGCAGGTCGCGCGCCCGCTCGAGCGTCGTCACGAACGTCAGGCCGTCGAGCACCACGACGAGCATCTTCTCGAGCCCGTACAGCACGACCGTCCCCGACTCGGTGTGCACGACGTTCGTCTCGGCATCCACGAAGAAGACGTCGCCCTTCGCGCCGTTGCCGTCGTCGTCGAGGTCGCGGGCGCGGCGCAGGCAGGCCCAGGTGCCCACGTCGTCCCACCCGAACTCCGTCGGGACGACGAGCATCCGCCCGATCCGCTCGAGCAGCCCCCGCTCGAGCGAGATCCCCTCGACCCGCTCGGCGAAGTGCGGGATGTCGTCGTTGGCGAGCGCGCCGAGGCCGGCGGCGACCTCCGGCACGTGGGCCTCGATCGCGTCGAGCGTCGCCTGCGCCTCGAGCACGTAGATGCCGCTGTTCCAGAGCGCCCCCGTCCCCATGAGCTCGGCCGCAGCGCCGACGTCCGGCTTCTCGACGAAGCGCGCCACGTCGCACGCCCCGCCCTGCCCGATGCCGAGGCCGTCCTCGAGCGCCAGCCCGGGCTGCAAGTAGCCGAACCCCGTCTCGGGCCGCGTGGGGCGCACGCCGAGCACCGCGGGACACCGCTCGCGCGCGGTGAGCGCCGCCGCCCGGCGCACGGCGTCGCGGAACTCCTCGGGAAAGGCCGCCGCGAGGTCCGCGTGCATCGCCACGAAGACCGTGTTGGGTCCCGCGCGGCGCGCGACTTCCTGCGCCCCCCACGCGAGGGAGGCGGCGGTGCCCAGCGGGTACGGCTCGGCGAGCACGTTGGCCAGCGGCACCTCGGGAATCGCCGTGCGCAGCGCCGGCGCGATGTCCTGCGCGGTGAGCACGAGGATCCGCTCGGCGGGTACCAGCGGATGGAGCCGCTGCACGGTGTCGGCGATGAGCGGCTTCTCGTCCACCAGCGGCAGCAGCTGCTTGGGGCGCTCCGGCGTCGAGAGCGGCCAGAAGCGGGACCCGATGCCACCCGCGAAGACGACGGCCCACAGCGAGCTCGCCACCACGGCCCCGGCCTGCGGGTCGAGCAGCTCCTCGGGGAGCGTGCCCACGCCGGTGGCGTCGGCGGTGAAGCCCGCGTCGGCACCCGCGCCCTCGCCGGTGCCCGGCCGCGGCGGCTCCGGCATGGCGCTCATTGGCCGGCCCCTGCCAGTTCCCGCGCCGCCGAGTGCTGCACACCGCGCCGGCGGATGGTGCGCTCGAGGCGCGCGGCGATCTTCTCGAGTCCCTTCCGGTAGCTCCAGTGCTCGACTTCGAGATAGTGGCGGGTGCTCTCGAGGTAGGTCACGCCGCCCGAGAGCGGCTCCTCGAGCCGCGCGCGCCGCTCGCGACGAAAGGCCTCGGCCTCGGGGGCGCCGGCGCGCGCCGCGCGCAGGAAGGCGGCGGCCGCGCGCATCTGCCAGTGGACATGCCCGAACTGCCCGCTGTCCGGCTGGATCAGCCCCGCCACGAAGAGCGAGTCGTGCTCGGGATGGAACACGTTCTGGTAGAGCGACGGGTGCCCGTCCCGCCAGTTGAGGTGCGTCCGCTCGATGAACGGGAACTCGATGAGGTAGCCGGTCGCGTACACGACGAGGTCCACCGTCTCGCGGCGCCCGTCGGTGAAGACGACGTCGTGTCCCTCGAAGCGCGCGATGTCGGGCCGCACCGCGATCGCGCCGTGCTTCACGTAGTAGGGGAGCAGCGTGTTCGCGACCGGGTGCGTCTCGAAGAGCTTGTGGTCGGGCCGCGGCAGCCCGATCGCGCGCGGATCGCCGACGAACAGCCGCATCGAGATCGTGCCGATCAGCCGCCGCACCGGCAGCGGGACGCGCAGCGCGTGCAGCAGATCACCCACCTGGTCGGACGGCTTCCCGAAGACGTACTTCGGGAAGTAGTGGTAGCCGCGCCGCGTCGAGTGGAACGTCCGAGTCGCGTGCTGCGAGGCCTCGACGACGATGTCGCACCCGCTGTTGCCGGCGCCGACGACGAGCACCCGCTTCCCCTCGAAGACGTCCGGCGTGCGGTAGTGTGCCGAATGCAGCACCTCGCCCGCGAAGGTCCCGGGGTAGGACGGGAACTTGGGGTGCCAGTTGTGGCCGTTGGCGATCACCACCGCGCCGTAGTGGCGCGTCTCCCCGGCGGTGGTGGTGACGAGCCACCCCTCGGCCGGCCCGCCGGCCGCCGGGACGATCGCCTGCACCCCGGTCGAGAACTCGATGTGCTCGAGCAGCCCGAAGTGCGCGGCATAGTCGCGGAAGTACTGCAGGACGAGCGTGTGGTGCGGGTAGTCCGGGTAGTGCGCCGGCATCGGGAAGTCGGGATACTCCGTCCCCGGCTTCGAGGAGATGGTGTGCGTGCTTCGGTACACGCGCGCCGTCCCCTTGTCGTAGTTCCAGTTGCCGCCGAGGTCGTCCTCGCGCTCGAGGACGTCCACCTCGAAGCCCTGCGCGAGGAAGTTGCGCGCGGCGGCCAGGCCGGACGAGCCGGCGCCCACGACGCAGACGCGGTTGGCGGCGTTCGCCGGTGCCGGCGCGGTCATGCCACGCCCCCCGCGCCGGCGGCGTGCGCCGCCCAGCGCCGCTGCACGTCGGTGACGCCGCTCGAGCGCACGAGCCACCCGCCGAAGGCCGGGAACAACTCGCCCAGCGCGGCGAGCACCCGCATGGGCCCGGGACTCACGATCAGTTCGGGAAGGTCCTCGCGCACGGCGCGCAGCACGGCCGCCGCCACCGCGGCGCTCGTCGTCGGCGTCGTCAGGGCCGGGGCCTGCACCCCCGACGGCCCCGCGGTGCGCGCGTACATCCCGCGGTCGGCCACGAAGCCGGGACAGATCGCCGAGGCGCTCACCCCCGTTCCGTGCAGCTCGGCCCTGAGGGCGCGCGTGAAGCCGACCATGCCGTGCTTCGTCGCCCCGTACGCCGTGCCGAAGGGCACCGGCGCCTTGCCGGCGAGACTCGCCATGTTCACCACGTGCCCGTGCCGGCGCGCGAGCATCGGCGGCAGCACCGCCCGCGCCATGCGCATCGGTATCTCGAGGTTGAGCCGCACGGAGTTCGCGAGCAGTTCGGTGGACGCGTCGTGCAGCGCCCCGAGGTGCTCGATCCCGGCGTTGTTCACGAGCACGTCCACCGGCCCGTGCGCCGCCGCCGCCTCGGCGACGAGCCGCTCGGGGGCCCCGGGGTCGAGGAGGTCGGCGCGGTAGGTGCGCGAGTCGGCCCGCGCGGGCACGGGCAGGTCGTCCTCCGGCCGCGCCGCGAGCGAGAGTCGCGCGCCCGCCGCCGCGAAGGCGTCCGCGATCACCGGCCCCAGCCCGCCGGCGGCCCCGGTGATCAGTACGTGCTGTCCGGCGAGTGCGCGCATCTCGTTAATGTAGGGGGATGGCGGCTCCCACCACACCGTCCCGGGATCCCCACGCCGACGCCCGGGCCCTCGCGGCGCTCGACCTGGCCGCGCACCTGGCGGACCCGGCGCGCAAGCAGGCCTTCGTCACGCCGATGTTCGACGTGATCGCACCGCGCTACGACGACTTCACGCGGCTGTTCTCGTTCGGCATGGACCGGCGGTGGAAGAACGCGCTAGTGGCCCGCGCGGTCGCCGCCCTGCCGCCGAGCGCGACCCGGGCGCTCGACGTGGCGTGCGGCACCGGGGACCTCGCGGTGGCGGTGGCGCGCGCCCGCCCCGGTCTGGCGGTCACCGGCGTGGATGCCTCGCCCCGCATGATCGCCGCAGCGCAATCCCGGCACGGGACCGCCGGCGAGTTCGGCAGCCCGGTCGTGCGGTTCGCGGTCGGCGATGCCATGCGTCTCGACCTCCCCGATGCGAGCGTGGACCTGCTCACCGCCGGCTACTGCTACCGCAACGTGCCGGACTGGCGGGCGGCGCTCGCAGAGGCGGCGCGCGTCATCCGGCCCGGCGGGATCTTCGCGGACCTCGACTTCTTCCGGCCGGCGTTCGGACCGTGGCGCGCGCTCCTCCTCTGGTATCTGCGCCGGGCCGGGGACCTCGTGGGCTGGGCGTGGCACCGGGCGCCGGTCGTTTACGGCTACATCGCGCCGAGCATCGACGGCTTCTGCACGCGGGACGAGTTCACCGCCACGCTGCTCCGGCTCGGTTTCACCCCGGTCGAGGTCCGGTCGTACCTCGGAGGTGGGGTGGCAGGCCACGTGATGCGACGGACCTGAGCCGACGGTCGCGCCCCGCTGCGGGGACGCTCGCACGGACATCGAGTCGCCGCGATCCGCGACGAAGCGCGGCCGGGTCCCGGCAGCTGCCGGCCATTGCCGCTCGCCGGCCAGGAGCAACCGTTCACCAGCTCCCGCCGGACACCCAGCCGACCCGAGGTAGGTATAGGGGGCGTGCAGACCCTCAACATCATCCTCTGCTGCCTCGGCCTGCTCCT
>Ga0068876_10001277_pt1 | contig 19859 bp, 16 predicted proteins | sample NOAtaG_6_FD_66442 | JGI IMG/M metagenome (GOLD analysis project Ga0068876, IMG submission 66442) | Freshwater lake microbial communities from Lake Erie, under a cyanobacterial bloom - NOAA_Erie_Diel5S_2200h metaG | ecosystem: Environmental > Aquatic > Freshwater > Lake | place: USA: Ohio, Lake...
GTCCCCAGGTGGCACCACCATCGGTGGAATGCCAAAAGATTGGGAAAACAGTTTCGTTTTTAGGATCGGTGCCGATGTTGCCAAGGATGGAAATCCAACCATGGGTTCCATCGGGAGAGAATGCTATGTTTGGACAAATGCCTACGACACTACCATCAAAACTGCGATCGTAGCCAGGAGTGACCGCTGCGTGAATTGCCCAATTCAAATCTTGGGTACCGCTGTTGTAGGTGCCCTTGAAGATGAACATGGTGTCGGTAATGTCCGTACCATCGTCTTGGAATGCAACAGTCCAGAATTCTCCGGGCAAACCTTGGCACAATCCACCAGGAAGCACGGGATTACGCCCGTCAAACTGGTATGTTTCGGTTGAGGTGATGGGGCTTGCGTTGGACAATTGGGCCAATCCGCTCACGTGGTCGAGCCAGCCTGGGGTCGGAAAGCGGTTGGTAGGTCCGTAATAGGGCAACTTGGCGTCAAAAGGATTGCGGGTAGTTCCGGGATTGAACGCCGAAATCTGCGGATAACGACCGTAGTTGGTGTAGACTGTCTGGATAGGTCCTATGTCGTTGGTGAAGGTAGAACCACCATCCAAAGAAATGTCGTAGCGGTATTGGCCATTGGCGGTGCCGCCACCTCCCCAAATATTGATGTCTTGGCGGTGGATGTAAGCCACCACGTCAAGCGAATCAACTGAGACCACTTGGTTTTGATAGGTCGTAAGACCGGTGAAACCATTGCTTGCCGTTCCCAAGGCGATGGGACTCACAGCAGCTGTCTTGCCATTCGGAGATAGGGTAGGTGTTGTCCTTCCAATTGGCTTTGCAGCCATCATATTGGGGTTTTCTTGCGCGTATTGCTGTTGCACAAGCGGACGATGGGTGGCTTTGGCCTGGATTTGAGCCGTGCTTGCCACTTTTTTAGGAGCCTGTGCCCACAAAAGGGCAGGGGCCGCCAAGGTCAAAACGGTGATAAATGTGGAGAGTTTTCTCATACTGCCTTGATTTTAGCTTTCAGAATGAAGCCATTAATTTAGTGAATCCACTCGAATTCACGTTCAAAATTTACTTGATGATGTAAGGTAGCTTACAAAAAAAAGCCGCCCAGGTTCCTGGACGGCTTTTTTCGAGTGGTTGTCCAAGATTACTTGGAAACAATCATCTTCTTGGTTTGAGCCACACCGTTGGCTTCGAGGGTGTAGAAATACACACCAGCAGCGAAGTCGCGGGTATTGACGGTCACTTTGTGAGCACCGGCAGGCATTTCACCATTGGCCAAGGTGGCCACAACTTGACCATACATGTTGGTCAGGGTCATGTTCACGTTGGTAGCGGCAGGCAATTCGAAGGTGATGACAGCTTCGTTGTTTGTTGGGTTCGGGTAGCTTTGGCCCAACACAACATTTTCGTCGCCCACATTCTCATCGTTGGAAACTGCACAGTTGCCACCACCAGCAAGGATCACGTCCCAGGTGAGGGTCATGCTTGGGTAGAAGCAGAAGTTGCTGCCGTTGGCGATACGAGCGTCGTTACCGAAGTAGTAGAAGTTTGCTGGAGCAAGCGGATCGTTCGTAGGCATTTCAGCCATCACGATGGGCAGGTTCCAAGAGCCATTTTGGAGCAAGGAAACAGGAGCCATGGTGGGGAACAATGCGCGGGCTTCCCAAATCAAGTCACCGTCGGTAACGAGAGTTGGGTAGGTTTGCTCATTGGTGTAAGGCTTACGAGCGGCGACGCGGAGGTTTGGAGCGATGTTGTCGGAAACACCGAAGCCGATACCAGTCTGGTTGCCGGTGACAGCAGCCGTATCGGAGTCAACCCATGAGTAGAAAATCACGTTTCCGTTTCCGCTGCGGGATGCGGTGACGTTGTTGTCTTGCGTAACAGGATCGCCTGTGCCGAATTCACCGCGGAAGGTGAGGACAGGAGAGATGTAGGCCACATCCCAAGTGGTACCGCCGTCTGGGCTCCAAACGTCACCCAAGAATTTGGTGATGCCGGAGTAGATGGAGTAGCCAGGAGTGTTGCCGGTTGTAGCACCGGAACCGATTACCGTCACAAAGTGAGGGTTGCCTTGACCGTCAACCACGAGGTCGAAGTCAAAACCTGCTGTAGCGCGACCGGTAGCGACAGGCTGGTTCAGAGAGTCAACCCACAAGGTTTTGAGGGTGTCGGCAATCCATGGAACGCTGGCGTAGTCGAACTCAACTGGAGCGCCCCAAGTAGCGCCACCGTCGGTGGACTTCATGAGGACAGGCTGCAAGGTGGAGTCTGGTCCGCCCACGAGGTCACCCAACCAAGCGATCCAGCCGGTGTTTCCATCGGGAGAGAAAGCGATGGCAGGACCAACGAAGGTAGGAGTGCCATCAAAGCTCAAGCTGTGGTTAGGGGAGATGGTGTCCACACGGGTCCAATCCACATCGTTGGTGGCAGAGTTGAAGACACCTTTGTTGACGAAAAGCAAGCCGGTGAAGGCGGATCCGTCATATTCGTTGTCCATGGCCCAGTACTCACCTGGCAAACCTGCGTTCAAGCTCCAAGGAATGTAAGAGCCAGAGGTCAGGTTCACATAGTTTTCAGTGTTGTTGGTGGGAGGGTTGCTACCCAAATCAGCTGTCACAGCCAAGTGTCCATCCCAATCTGGAGCGGAGTTGAGCGTAGCAGCGTAACCCACGATTTTCGCAGCACTGGGGTTGGTGTTGCCAGCTGGGTTGTGGATGGTGACGTTGGGGTAACGAGCAGGGCGTGTCAACAAAGGGTTGATTGGTCCTACATCGTTGGTGAAGGTGGCACCGCCGTCAACAGAAATGTCATAACGGAGGTTCCCGCTGCTACCACCGAAAGCGGTGGCGTTGTTGCGGTGAATGAATGCAACCGTACCCAAATCGTTGTCAGCAACCACTTGGTTTTGGTCGGTGGACATGATGGTGTACACGTTGTTGGCTGAACCCAAAGCAATCGGAGAAACAGCAGCTGTTTTTCCGTTTGGAGAGAATGTAGGCACACCGCTTGAAATCGGGTAGGCCTTCACAATGCTCTCGTTTGCTGGAGCGTTCATCATTTGAGCACGCTTGGCTTGCAAAGTAGCCTGCTTGTTGATTTGAGCAGAGCCAGCCACGTACTTGGTTTGCGACTTAGGCTGCTGCGCGAAGGCAGTACCTACAACCGCAGCCGCAAGGCATAAGGTGGTAAATTTTTTCATAATGATAGATTAACTGAAATTGCTAAACCCAAAGTTATTTTTCCAAAGGTCAAATATAAGCAAGTGGCAAACATTCACAATTCTTTGAAGACGCCTTTTTGCATTACAATGACGTATTTATATACAATTTTCCCACATGCACCCCCCAAAACAAAGCGCCTTGCCCGGCTAAATTGTTTTTTTGCCAGACAAGGCGCCAAATTGCACCCTAACAATGAAGGATTACCTGTTGGGCTTGAAATGGGTGTCCTCCAAAGCCACCACTGTTCTGGGGTTGTGAATGTGCACGCCGAGGGTGCTGCCCCCTTGTGCTTGGATTCCCGAAACTGGTTGTTTCACGGTGTGGTGGTCGGTCCCTCCGAAGAGACCGCCGATCCAGGCAATGATGGCAATGATGGTGTTCATGGTACTCCGAATTAGAGGTGTATTGAATTAAACATACTTAAAATTAGCCAAAGTTCAAATCGGTTTCGGGACAATTCTTCGATTTTATTACGTGGTTCATAGGACTCAAATCATGTTTAAGGGGGTTTTAAAGTCATTTTTTTGAGCAAAAAAGCAGTTTTGTGTTACATCAAATTAAGGAGGGATTGGATGCGGTATGGTCTTGTGGCGCATTTTCCACTTGACTTCAAAACACTTATGTTTGTCCACAGCACATGGCAAATCGGAACAATAGGTTGGGATTTTATTGGGTTTACGACAAAACAGGAACCCCGGGCACAGGATATCAGATCTTCCAAGCGTTTCGTTTTTTGGGGCTGTTGGCCGCGGCTCTTTCTGTCCCCATCCTCAGCAACAGCGATGCCGATCCATCAGAATATGAATCCCTGACCCTTGCAGGCACTGCGGTGAGTTTCTTTTGGGTAACCGGCCTCTTCGATAGCCTGGTGGTACGGTTTCATGCGGCTCAACCAAGCGAGCAGGCATCGGTTTTGAATGCCGGATTTTGGTTGGCCAACGCTTGTGCTTTGGCCTCCATACTCGCCATGATGCCAATATTGGCCTTCTCAAGTGGATTCCCTTACGCTGTTTTCCTGTTTTTCGAATTAGCGGGCTTCTTTTTGCCTATTTATTTGCTTGTGAAAGGCAAGGGGCATGCACTGTCCATTTTGGGGCTGGTGGCTTATGGCGGTTATGCTTTGTGGGTGGCGATCGGCATGCACCAAGGTTGGGGTTTGGTCGAAATTTTCTGGGTTTGTGCAGCTTGGGGTTCACTGAGATGGCTTGGCAGCTTGATTCTTGCAAAACCATGGGAAAGGCCAGAATTCGAGCAAATGAAGCGTTTGGCCAGTTTGGCTTTGCCTGTTTCGGGAGTGGCTTTGTTGGGTCAAGGAGCACTCGTCATCGACGGATATTTGGCCAAGTATTTCCATCCGGGTGAGTTTACCGCCTTCCGTTACGGTTCCAAAGAATTTCCGCTGACCTTGCTCATGGCCAATGCGTTCAGCACCACATACTCAGGAATGGTTGCCTCCGCTGTCAAGCAAGATAAAATTGAACAAACACTTGAGTTGGTCAAACGTAACTCTATCAATATCATATATTTATCATTTTCTTTTACATTTATCTTGCTTTGCATCAGTCATCCGGCATTCGAATGGGTCTTGGATGGAAGGTATCCAGCTGCCGCACCGGTATTCGATTTGTGTCTTTTGATGGTGTTGCCGCGAATGCTTTTCCCACAAACCGTTGTGAGGGGTCATGAGAAAGGCTGGATATTGACTGCCGCCGCCACCATGGAATTAATCTTGAAATTGGGTTTGAGCTTCCTTTTATTACCCCTGATGGGTTTGGCAGGGCTCGTTTTGGCTACAGTTTTGGCACTTTTGTTTGAAAAAGCCATCCTGATGTGGTACTGCGACCGGAAATTGGGACTGCCTGTGGAATCTTACACGCCTGTGAAGCCCTTGATTGTGCTCAGCCTCCTATTATTGGGCATGTACGGCATCAAGTACTCCATGTTCGGCCTTGCGTTTCCTTGAGGAAGTCAATCGGGAAGATTTTCTGCAAATCCAGCCAATGTATGCGCACCTCCTCCGACCACCAACAAGACATTTCCGTTCAACAATCCCTCTTTTGCCCATCCCTCTGCCGCTTCGATCAGGGGAGGGGAATAAATGGGATCCAACAAGATGCCGTTTCGTCTCGCCCAAGTCTGAATCAACTGGCCATGTTGCTTTCCAAACTTTCCAAAACGTCCGGATTTCCGCTCATGAACGCGATATTGAACGGATTCGGCAGGTAATTTACTTTGGCTGATATCCAACCACTGGGCGGCCAACTGAAGTTTCTGTTTGAAAGTTTCAGCTGATTCTGCCAATGACAATATTTCCAATTTGGGCATGGGGAAAGTTGTAGTCGAAAGCAACAAACCGATGGCGCTGCATCCCGAACCGGCTTCCATCAGGATGTGGTCGACCTTCAATCCGGCTTCTAATTTGGACTGGATGAAATTTCCCAATTTCATGGCTCCCCGAACTCCTTCAAGCATCAAACACCCTTCCGGGATGGATTTGGAAGGGATCCCTAGCGCAGCATCTTGCCGGACCTGCTCTTCGACAATGTTTTCGACCTTGCTCCAATCCTTGCGTGGAATAACGATCCATTTCGCTTCAGGGCACAAAAGGCGAAGCAACGTCTCATTGATGCCTTTGGTTGCTTCTGGCCATGCTTCCGGAACCACGGGAATGGGCTGGATTTTGGAGGCAATCAGGAGTTGTGACAAGCCCACCAAATTGTTGGAGTTCCGACTTCCGATGAGGTAGACTCGTCGAACAGATTGTGCCAACAGGGAAGGGACCAAGGCTTGATATTTCCTCAATTTACCGCCTGAGAGGCCGATGCCGGTTTCATCGTCCCTTAGCGCCCAAGAGGCACAAGGTTGGATTTCTGGCCAATCGATGGGGTGAATCCGGGGAGTGAAATCTGGCAGTTGCCCTTCAAGGCGCATAGGTGACGATTGTCAGCGCCCTTTGTAGACAGGCTTACGTTTTTCAACAAATGCAGCCACTCCTTCTTGGTAATCCTCGGTACGACCGGCAATTTCTTGGCCGAATTTCTCTTGTTCGAGCATTTGGTCCAGGGAGGACTCGAAACTTTGGTTCAGCATCCGTTTGATGAGTCCAATGGCTTTTGTGGGCATTTGGGCATATTTCAAGGCCAATTGATTCACTGTTTCGTCCAATTTGTCATCAGACACAACCTGATTCACCAAGCCCAATTGCAAGGCCTGTTGCATGTTGATTTTTTCACCCAAGGTGGCCAATTCGAACGCTTTTTGGCGTCCTACCAGCCTAGGTAGGAAAAAAGACGAACCGCTGTCGAGGACCAAACCGATATTAGCAAAAGCCCACAACATAGATGCATTTTCGGATGCAACCACGTGGTCACAGGCCAATGCTAAACTTGCTCCGGCTCCGGCGGCAACTCCATTCAGCCTGCAGATGAATGGTTTTTCCGTGCCGACGATGAGTCGAATCATAGGGTTGTAGCGCTTATCCACCGATTCACCAAGGCTCCGCTTTTTGCCTTGGATGTCTTTGAGGTCTTGGCCCGTGCAAAACGCCTTTCCTGCACCCGTCAAAACCACCGCCCGAACTTGTGGGTCTTTTTTTACCTCCTTGAGGGTATCGATGAACTTGAAGCTGAGGTCATTGTCGAATGCATTGTAGCGCTCAGGTCGGTTGAGCGTGATGGTGGCAACACCATTTTCGACTTGATAATCGAGTGGTCCGGACATGGCAAGTGTTTATTTTGGACCAAATTAGCGTTCGCGTACCTGAATGGCAAATCGGAATCAGACCTCTTTGCGTAGCCTTGCCACTGGGATGTCCATGGCCTCGCGGTATTTGGCGACTGTCCTGCGCGCGATGTTGTAGCCTTTTTCGTTGAGCAGTTCACTCAAACGGTCATCGGAGAGAGGTTTTTGTTTGTCTTCTGCCTCGATGAGTTCCTGCAAGATCCGCTTCACTTCACGGTTTGAAACCTCATTCCCATCCTCGGTCATGATCCCCTCCGTGAAGAAGTATTTGAGGGGGTAGATGCTCCAATCGGTCTGGACGAATTTGCTATTGGCCACCCGGCTGATGGTCGAAATGTCCATTTCAACTTTGTCTGCAATGTCTTTCAGGATCATGGGACGAAGTTTCCGCTCGTCACCACCGCTGATGAAGAATTCCTTTTGGCGTTCTACGATTGCTTGCATGGTATCCAACAAGGTGTATTGACGTTGTTTGAGGGCATCGATGAACCATTGGGCGGATTCGATTTTTTGTTTTACGAATTCCAAGGTCTCCTTCACGCTGTCGGACTTTTTCTTTTTTTGTTCGGCTTTGTACTGTTCGAACATCCGGATGTAATTGCGGCTCACTTTGAGGTCCGGCGCATTCCGCATGTTCAATTTGACTTCCACTTGCCCATTTTCAACAGACAAAAGGAAATCTGGGATGATGTACTCGTGCTTGATTTGGGTCTGGGCCTCCCCGGGTTTGGGATTGAGCTTGACAATTTCGGCGTAGGCGTCCTTCAGTTCTTCCTCACTGATGCCCAATGCACTACGAAGTTTGGGGAAGTGCTTTTTTGTGAACTCTTCAAAGTGGTCCCTGAGGATTTCAATGGCATGCAACACCTCTTCGGTTTTCGGTTTGCGCTCCAATTGCAGCAACAGGCATTCCCTAAGGTCACGGGCACCCACTCCTGCCGGATCGAATTTTTGGATGACTTTAAGGACCTCTTCCACTTGAGTTGCATCCGCACGCATGTTGTGGCGGAAGGCAAGGTCGTTCACGATGGCGGGAATCGGCCTTCTCAGGTATCCATCCTCGTCGATGGAACCAACCAAATGATGGGCGATTTGCATTTCCTGTTCACTCAAAGAAAACATCCCCAATTGCTCTTCCAGGTTATCCATGAAAGATTTCAACTGCACGATTGGGACTTCGTAATCATCGTCGTCGTCGTGGTTGGAGGGAAGTTTTTCCTTGTAGGAGTAGGGGTCGGATTGCAGGTAATCATCCAAATTGAAATGGTCGTCGCCGTAATCGTTGTCCTCTTTGGAAGCGGTGGTGGTCGTGTCTGAAAACCTACCTGAATCGTCTTCAGCAAATTCGGTTTCTTTTTCACCTTCCTCCAAGGCCGGATTGACTTCCAATTCTTCCTTGACCCGCGCCTCGAGGGATGCCGTAGGAATCTGGAGCAGTTTGATGAACTGGATTTGTTGGGGCGAAATCAATTGCCTCAACTGTAAATGCTGTCGTTGGCTTAGCATAGTCGTGATTCAATCATACTGCTTAATACGCTAACACCTTAAGGGAGGTTAGGTTTGGATCAAAACGAAAATAAAAAGAATCTGCAGGGCTCACAAACCTCCGGATTCCTTTGAGGAAAAGTTATTCCGACCGGTTGTAATGAATCTTTCCGCCCACCAAGGTGTAATCCACCTTCAAATGGTAGAGCGATTTTGAATCCAAACCAAAAGGGTCAGACTCCAACACGACCAAGTCGGCAAGTTTCCCTGGCTCGAGGCTGCCCTTGAAGCCGTCTTCCATGTTGGCATAGGCTGCCCAGATGGTGATGGCCCTCAATGCCGTATCCAGCCCTACCGCCTCATGTGCCATGAATCCGCCATATGGGTATCCTGTCGTGTCCATGCGTTGGGTGGCGGCAAACAGGGTGTGCATCGGATTGATTTGTTCAACCGGGAAATCGGTTCCGAATGCGATGAATCCATTTTGCTTGAGCAAAGTTTTGTAGGCATAGGCACCGTTCAGCCTGATTTTCCCTATGCGGTCCTCCGCCCATGCCATGTCGGAGGTGGCATGTGTAGGTTGAACGGAAGGAATCACGTCGAAAGTATCAAATAAGCGGAAATCCGAAGGGGCAACGACCTGTGCGTGTTCAATTCTCCACCTGCGGTTGTTGGCACCAGCCAAAACATTACCATACACATGCAGCATGAACCGGATGGCACTATCACCGATGCAGTGAGTATTCATTTGAAAACCGGCATCATGGATTTTTTTGGCCAAATCGTGATAGTAGGGGATGTCATGAAGCAGAAACCCTGTTTGCTCGGGAGCATCTTTGTAGGGCTCTAGCAAACAGGCTCCCCGGGACCCCAAAGCTCCATCGGCGTATACTTTGAATGCCGAGACGGACAATTTTTCGGTCCTGTATGGGCCATTGGGAAGCCAGCGTTTGAAATTCTCCTCAGTTGGGTTGGCCATGGCATACACCCTGACCTGTAAGGCTCCGGATTTTTGCAGCGAATCAATCAATTCGATCATGTGGAGCTCCAATCCGGCATCGCTGACCGTGGTGATTCCGTTGGCGAACAGCAATTTTTCGGTTTTTTGAAGCAAAGCTGCCATTTCCTTGTCGGAGGGTGGGGGAACCACCTTTTCGACCATGTCCACTGCATTGTCCAACAGCATTCCCGTCAGATTTCCACGGGCATCTTTGAAAATCTTGCCACCAGAAACACGGCTTTCCGATGTGATGCCTGCCGCCTCCAAAGCCGCTTGATTGGCCAATGCGGCATGCCCGTCGATGCGTTTAAGTAGCACAGGCCGATTCGGGAACCGGGCGTTCAATTCAGTGTTGTCAGGGTAGTTTTTATCCTCCCAATCGTTCTGATCCCAACCACGACCCAGCAACCAACCTTCTTTGTTGCCCTTGGCAAAGGAGTCCACCCTGGTCAAAACTTCGCCCCAACTCCGGGTGGCGACCAAATCGGCTTGTCGAAGGTTGGATGCAAATCCATAAAAATGGCAATGTGCATCGATGAAGCCCGGGAAAACACTTCGTCCCTTGAGGTCGAATACTGTATCGGCTTTGAATTCAAACAACAGGTCCTCCGTAGTGCCGACTTGGACTATCTTCCCGTCTTTGATGGCCACGGCCTGCACCACCGAGCCGACAGAATCCATGGTATGGAAAATCCCATTAACCATCAGCATGTCGGCGCGCTTATTTTTGCAACCTGCCAAAGACAATGCAGTCAAGCCCGCAAAGGCAAGGAAAAGCCGAAATGTTCTCATTCTTCGGACAATACGATTTGCCGTTCAAAGGTCTCTTCCAAGGAAATCAAGGTTTCTGTCCGCTGCACCGATTCGATGGATTGAATTTTGGTATTCAGAACTTCCCGTAAATGGGCGGTGTCACGGCAATATATTTTGGCGAACATCGAGTAAATGCCGGTGGTGTAGTGGCATTCTACGATTTCATCCACTTGCATCAATTGGTCAACCACTTCCTTGAAATGCGAACCCCGGTCCAAGTAGATGCCAAGAAAAGCACAAATGCCAACACCCAGACGGGCAGGATCAACAATCAAACGCGACCCACGGATGACACCCATTTTTTCCAGTTTTTGGACCCTCAGGTGCACCGTGGCACCCGAAACATTGCAAACCCTCGCTATTTCCAAAAACGGAGTACGAGCATCCTTCATCAGGATGTTAAGGATTTTACGGTCCAGTTTGTCGATTTGTAATTCCGCTGACATGATGACTCCTCCGACCACTTTGAGAATTCTTCAATGTTAGTAACAATTTCTCAGAAGTCGATGGGTTTTGGCGCTAAAAACTAACAAATCGAAGTTTAGTTCGGGAATCAGGGCCCAATCAAGCTAAAGAATGGCTACCTCAGGCCAGGAAAATCTTTTTGAGGTGGACCGCTTCATCCGGCTTCATGCGGCCTGCACTCACCAATCTGAGTTCGCGACGTCTCAAGGCACTTTCGTAAACTTCTTTTTCCTCATCCGAATCCGGTTGCACCTGGGGCACTGGGATTGGATTCCCAGTTTGATCGACTGCCACGAAAGTATAATAGGCCGTATTGCAATACCTGCGGTCGCCGCTTTGCATGTTTTCAGCCCAAACATCGATGCGAACTTCCATGCTTGTGGTGAATGCACGAGTGACTTTTGCCTTCAGTTCGAGGATTTCCCCCAGTTTGATTGCGGACTTGAAATCTACGAAGTCAACGGAGGCAGTTACCACCACACGGTTGCAGTGTTTGGCGGCCGAAATGGCAGAAACAATGTCCATCCAATGGAGGAGCCTTCCGCCCATCAGGTTGCCAAGGGTGTTGGTATCGTTTGGAAGGACCATTTCGGTCATCACCACGAAAGAATCGGAAGCTTTGCGGGTTTTCATCGGATTGACAATTTGGCTCCAAACATACTAAATAAACCGCCAATGGCCATCAATTGCGTCCGAAAGGCCGAAGGCGAATGCCAGCATACACTTCCCTGCCACGGGTTGGTCCCCAAGCAAAGGAGGGGTCGAAATAAGGACTGAATGGGGTTTGCCAACCTGCAATGGGCCTGATTTGTCTGAAATCCAACACGTTTTCACATCCCGCATACAGGTCCACGATTCCCTTGCGGTCCACAACGGCCGCCAATTGAAAATTACCGGTAACGTAGGGGACACTTTGGGAAGGCAGGTCAAATCCTGCTGGATGATTGTCTGTATTGGGAAGCCTTTGTCTGCCGTAAAGGTGCCAATTGGTGTCGAAATGGAATCTTCTTTGGTTGCTCCAGATGCTGAATGCACCCATCCATTTGTGCCTGGAAATGAAGGGTAGGCTGATGCGGTCCTCGCCGGTTTGACGGAAAACATCCAGGTAGTTGTAGGCTACCCTGATTGAAAATCTTTCAAAAAAGGTGCAATTTGCTTCCACCTGCATTCCCAATCCTTCGGATCTCCCTTGGAAATTGCCTATAAAGGCTTTGGCGGGGTCCCTGTCGTAATCAGGGAAAAATTGTTGGAGGAAATAGGTTTTGTAAACATCCAAACCGATCCGGCCCTCCGAATTTACACCCCCGAAAGATTTGTCGAGGTTCAGCCCCAAATTGATGGCACGCTCGGGGAGCACTTGGCTTTCGAAAATCACATCACGACCTGAAGCCAACAAATTGATGTTTTCCGAGAACAGGAGTGGCGTACGGGTGGCTCCTCCGGCTGAAATCCTTGCTATGAAGCGGTTTGGGCCCATGTAGCGTACCAAGGCGCGGGGGTTGAGTGTCCAACCGAATTGATTGAAATGATCTGCCCTGACACCCGTGATGAGCGTGATTTTGTCAGCGAATAGGGTGGCGGTATTTTCCACAAACAAACCCGGAATCTGTTCAAGGGTCAGGTAATTGCCAGCGAATGATTTGAGGGGGAGGGTGTCGGAGAAGGAGACCGTTTCATCCAAATCCAAATGGCGGTAATCCAAACCGAATTTGACTTGCTGACCTTCCCGCCAAACGGTCGCATGCTCGGCGTGCACATATCCCAAAAATTGCTTGGCGTCGTAAAGGGTATTGCCAAAGGATGATGATTGTGAATGATGTTGCAAGCCCACAAAAAGGCTGCTTTTGTTCTTTTCATTTTGCCTGTAATGGAGCCGCAATACCGACTCGGGCTGACTAAAAGCTGTGTTCTGAACGTAGCGGCTGTCACCCAAAGCAGGAACTTGTCCGCCTTGACGGTATTCATACAATCCACGCACAAGTAATGATGCATTCATCCCTGAGCTGTCTTCATGGCCGTATTGTATTTTTCCCAAGGCATGGTACCGCCTCAGCCAAGGCATGTCGCGAAAGGTGTCTGAGTCTCGGTCCATCACCATGCCGGGTTGGGCGGAGTGCAAGGCCCACGCCCCGCTCCATTTCTCTCCCTTGGCAGCACCTTGAAGGTTGAATTGGGTTTCGCCGAAGCTGTTGCCGTAGATATTCAAAAACAAACGGTCAGAAACAGCAGGGTCCAATGTCAGTACGTTGATTTGACCAGTGACGCCTTCGCCACCCTGCAAGACGGAGGCAGTTCCCTTGGCCACGAATATTTTATCCACTGCCGGACCGGGAACGCCGCTGATGCCGTAAGTGTAGCTCAATCCCCTGAACAGGGGCAGGCCATCCAAAAGAAGTTGATTGTAAACGCCCGACAAGCCCAAAATCTGAAGTTCCTTGCTGTTGGTGATGATGTTAGTTGTGCGGGCTTCCACGCTTGCCTGGGTATTGAAGCAGCCGGCCAAGTCGCAACATGCATCTTTTTCCAGTTCGGTGCGGGTGATGACTTCGGTTTTGTGGGCATTCATCCCGAGGTAGATGCCAGACCTTTCTCCTTCAATTTCAACGGTCTGGGTTTGTATTGGCTCCATGACAACCTCCACGATGCCTTCGAACGGCCCCTCCAACGTGTCGTTCTTGTATCCTACAGTTTGGATAACCAATCGATGATCGTTGTTCCCCAAGTAGTTCAAAGAAAAATAGCCCGCAGAGTCGGTCAATACCCCGATTTCGGTTCCCAACCAATAAACCTTGGCGCCTTCCAAAGGTTGCAGGTCTGCACCCTTGATCACGCCATTCACGAGTTGGGCCTGCGCCGAAAGCCCAGCCATTAAGGTCAGAAAAAACACGACTGAACGTAACATCGATGCCAAATATATCTGCGTGAAGTGCTTCGCAATTTACAGATTGTGTCCCAAAACCCACGAAGGAATGTGGGCAAATCTCTTGGGCCGAACCATCCGAATTGAGTTAATTGCATTCATCATCCGGAAAACGACACGGAAAACGGCGGTTTCTGCCGGGCCTGTCTGATTTTGGTTCGAGCAAAACTTTTGATTGAACATGAAAGCATACCATGATTTGCTGAAGCACGTGATGCAGCACGGCGTGGACAAATCGGACCGGACGGGTACGGGTACACGCAGTGTTTTTGGCTATCAAATGCGTTTTGACCTCTCCGAAGGGTTCCCATTGGTCACAACCAAAAAAGTGCATTTCAAATCCGTTGTCCATGAACTTCTTTGGTTTTTGAAGGGCGAAACCAACATTGCCTATCTCAAGGAAAATGGGGTGAGCATTTGGGACGAATGGGCTGATGCCAATGGTGAGCTTGGTCCGGTGTATGGCAAGCAGTGGAGGAGTTGGGAGTCCAAGGACGGGCGCGTGGTCGATCAAGTTTCACAAGCCTTGGATTTGATCCGCAAACAACCCGACAGCCGGCGCATCATCGTGAATGCCTGGAATGTGGGAGAAATAGAACAAATGGCCTTGATGCCTTGCCACACGATGTTTCAATTTTATGTGGCAGGGGGGAAGTTGAGCTGTCAACTCTATCAGCGCAGCGCGGACTTGTTTTTGGGTGTTCCATTCAACATTGCGAGTTATGCCCTGCTGACCCACATGATGGCTCAGGTTTGCGGCTTGGGGGTAGGGGATTTCGTCCATACCTTCGGCGATACGCACATTTACCACAACCATTTCGAACAGGTAGAGACCTTGTTGGGACGTGAGCCGAAGACCTTGCCGAAATTGGTGTTGAATCCGCAAATCCAGGATTTGTTCGCATTCTCCTTTTCTGACATCTCCCTCGAAGGGTATGAGCCTTATCCCGCCATCAAAGCGCCCGTAGCCGTATGATTGTGAGCATCGTGGTCGCAGCCGCTGAAAATGGCATCATCGGGGCAGGAAATCAATTGCCTTGGAGGTTGCCGGCTGATCTGAAGTATTTCCGCAAACTCACCACCGGTCATCCTGTAATCATGGGCCGTAAAACCTTCGATTCTATTGGGAAACCCCTGAAAGACCGGACCAACATCGTTTTGTCACAATCGGTGGGTCAAATCGAGGGCTGTATTGTGAAACCCAATCTGCGAGAGGCCCTTGAATTTTGTCGCCCAGAGTCGGAAGTCTTCATCATCGGTGGCGGCACCGTTTATGCCGAAGCCTTGGCCGCAGGATTGGTAGATCGGATTTACCTCACCAGGGTCCACCACGAGGTGGAGGGAGATACTTTTTTCAGGTTGGAGGACGAGACCAACTGGAAGGTTGTTTCCACCGAACGCCATGAAGCGGACGAAACCCATGCCTGGCCCTATTCTTTCATACGCTTGGACCGCATTTCCGGATAAACAATTCACGGAGAAGTTGGTTGCCCATGCATCACAACTCAATCAGTCATGTCCATTGAACCCAAGACCGGAATCTTGTTGGTGAATCTCGGGACCCCCGATTCGCCTGCAACTAGTGATGTCCGCCGTTATTTGGTAGAATTCCTCACCGACCCCCGTGTCATTGACATTCCTTTTTTGCAGCGCCAATTGTTGGTTAGGGGCATCATTGCTCCATTCCGTTCACCCAAAAGCGCCAAAAGCTACAAGGAAATCTGGACCTCGGAAGGTTCTCCATTGGCCGTGATTTCGCGCAGTCAAGCCGATGCCATCCAAGCAAGTTTGGGAGATGCCTATCAGGTGGAGCTGGCCATGCGTTACCAGAATCCTTCCATTGCCTCTGCGTTGGAAAAGTTCAAAGGCAAACGAATCAAGGAAATCAAGGTGGTTCCCCTTTTTCCTCAATATGCTTCCGCCACTACCGGTAGTGTGCACCAAGAAGTGATGCGGGTCCTTTCGACATGGCAGGTGATTCCCGACGTCCGCTTCGTGAACAGTTATCCGGATCATCCGGGGATGATTGCTGCCTTCGCGGAGCTTGGAAGGGCCGCCGGGATCGATTCTTACGACCACATTTTGTTCAGCTACCATGGATTGCCGGAGAGACAACTGGTCAAAGCGGACAGCCACGGCCATTGTTTGAGACAGCCCCAATGTTGCGAGGTGCGTGGTGACCATAACCACTACTGCTACGGTGCGCAATGTTATGCCACGACCCATGCCATTGTGAAAGAGTTGGGATTGGAATCGGGGACCTACACGACGTCATTCCAGTCACGCTTGGGTAAAACCCCTTGGAAGAAGCCCTACACCATTGACACCTTAAAGGAATTGGTCAAACAAGGAAATAAAAAGGTCTTGGTTTTTTGCCCGGCCTTCACTTCAGACTGCTTGGAAACGATATTCGAAATCGGAACGGAATATCAAGAAGATTTCAAGCATTGGGGCGGAGAAGAACTGACCTTGGTGGAGGGCTTGAACTTGAACTCCGTTTGGCTGGATGCTTTGGCTGATTTGTGCAGGAGTTAAGACGATTTCAACCGCAGCAGGACTCGTATTTTTTCCCTGAACCGCATGGACAATTCGCGCTGCCCTCCAGTTTGGGCAGCCCATGGTGCGAGCCATCCACGTAAAACCATACATCCGCCACTTTTTCGAATCGGGAGCGCTCTCGAAGACATTGGAGGCCCTCGTCATCAATGTACCAAGCTTGGTATTCCACCGTTCCATCATTGTCCATCTGACTGCCTTTGGAAGTAGCCAAAATGTCCAATTTCTTCCACAATACAGAATCCGACCAGTTTTTGAGTTTGGTCAAATCATGTCTCCCCCGCGTGGATGGATGGGTGGTTTGAAGCACGAAACCATATTTCCCCTTCACATGGGCGCTGTATCGCGCACGCATGAGTTCAACCGCCGAGGCCGGAAGTTTATTGCCGTCCACAATCGGACCACAACAATCATGGTACAATTTTTTGCTGCCGCAGGGGCACGGTCTGTCGGTTGGATTTGCCATGGTCAATTTCGAATCATCACACTGTCATACAGGACATAACTGCCACCGTGGAGCACATAGGTTCTTTGTTCCTGGAATCGTCGGACGGGCCCTGTGCCATCCAAGCCATCGGCGGGACGCGTCCCGGTGGTGGCCACCACAAGGTCGAAAATTTCCGTGTTGTCGCCCGGTTGAAAGGAAATGGTGGATTCATATCCGTAGGCCAAATCGTCCTGTTGACCGTCCATGAACATCCCCTCGTTGCTGAATGTGGTGTGAATGTCCGCGACCTGTTGGATGCTTCCATCCCCGAATGCGATCAGGAGGGTGCCCCCCAAGGTGGTTCCTTGTCCCGTGTAACCGTAGTCGAATGCGACCCCATATGTATCTGGGCCCATTTTCACGAGGTTGTTGGATGGCAATTCACCCCAAGCCCCGACTTCGGTGATGTTTTTCTTGATTGCTTCCACAAACCATGCCGAATCGATGCGGGTGAACATGGCGGCTCCCAAAATCGGGGCGCAGGCATGGCAGTTTTCCCAACCATTTTGGTCTTTAGACAGCGTGGCAGTGAGCAAAACAACCTTTTGGACACCATCTGAAACGAAATCGTATTGTTTGGCGGCACGTGTATGGACCACCCCTTTGCCAGAAGCTTTGGATGCAAAGGCGGGCAATTCTTGCGGTTTGCAAATCCACTTGCTGCATTCCACGTTCTTGTCGTAAAGTCCGAAGATGATTTCCATGGCATCGGGCACGTTGAAGGCCCCCTCGATGTATTGGCATCTTCCTGAATCCACCGGAAAGGCTTCCATGGCAGAATCGCGTGCCGTCAATTGAGGTTCACCTTGGAGTTGATCCAACACGGAAGCATTGGGGGCTGATGTCTCATCCACCTCGCTACCCGATTGGCATCCCCAGAGCAGGAGCAACATGACCAATGGAATCCAGCGAATCATGCAACAAAGGTAGGTGGATTTATGGGCCTTTTGATTGGGATGGACAAAGGATTATCAACAGGCTGGGCAGGCTGAACAATCCAATGCACGGTATCATTCTGGGGTACAGCTTGCGTAGGCCAAAATGCCCGCACTGATGGCCGCATTGAGACTTTCTGCTTTTCCGAACCTTTCAATGGTCACGCATTCTATCCCAGCGGTATTGCGGACAGGTCCCGAAACGCCGTTGGCTTCGTTGCCGATGAGGATATATGGTCGTTGGTGAAAGGGCGCCTTTTCGGCGGGGATGCCCTCCATATCGGCAATCAGGATTGAGTTCGCGTGGTGCGTAACCATGGAAGGCCAATCGGATGCATAAATCACAGGGATTCGGAAAACCGAGCCCATGGATGCCCTCAAAGTCTTGGGATTGTAGCAATCTGCCGTGCCTGGGCCGCAAATCACCGAGCCGAATCCAAACCAATCTGCTATGCGGAGGATGGTGCCCAAATTGCCCGGGTCCTGGATGCCGTCCAACCAAAACGATTTGCCGGGGGGGAGGTCCTGCAACCAATCCACTTTCCGATACAAGGATTCGTCGGGATAGTCCACCACGGCGAGCAAACCCTCAGGGCTTTCCAAGGAACTCATGGCGGACATTTCGTCCTTCCCGCATTTGCGATGGTGAAGGGCTGGAATGTCAGAAAAAAATTCAGTGTCAGTGGCCACTAAAAACCGGAATGACCATCCTAATTCCACCAATTCGCCCACCATTTTCTTCCCTTCCACCACCAGGCAGCGGTCGGTATCCCGCTCTTTCCGAGCCTGCAACCCTTTGATCCATTTGACCTCTGCGCGTGTGATTTTATCCATTGGCTGCCAATTTAGTCATTCACGGCAGAATATCGTCTTGTGGTATGGCTTGGAATTTCAAACGGTGGATTGTGGAATCTGACAATTTGAGGCACCAATTTTGCGATATTCAACCCGTACTTTTGTCCTGAATCCAATTTCACATGAAGCGCCACCTTGCCATCCTCGCTCTCTTTGCAGGTCTTGCCACCGCAGTTTACTCCACATTTGAAGGGAAGGAAAATCCGGTGAACGAAACGTTTTCGGAGAAAAGCCAAGAGGGTGCCCTTCAAACTGCAGGAGGTGATTATGATACCCAATGGCGAAAAGTGGACTCGCTTCTTGATCTGAATTTGGCGGAAGATGCGCTCAACATGGTTCTGAAACTTTACCAGCAGGCCAAGGGGGAGGCAAACCAACCACATCAAGTGAAGGCTGTGTTGTATGTTTTGAAAATCAGCGATTTGAGGGATGAAGCATCGGATGTGGCCAATTTCAATCGTTTGAAAAATGAAATCAATGCCAGTGACGGAGTGATGAAATATGTATTGCAAAGTATTCTGGCAGAGGATTATCAAAGTTTTTACTTCACTCAAAAGTGGAGGTCTGGTAACCGAACCGCAGGAGCTGGGGAAGATGATGACGCTTACACTTGGAGTCTTGACAGGATTTTGAATGAGGCAAGGCTTCTGTTTGAAGCCTCCTTGCAGGATGAGAAGGCTTTGGTCGGGGTGAATGTGCGGGATTTTCAGCCCGTATTGACCATCGGAGAGGGTTCGGAAAGAATCAGACCTACTTTGTATGATTTGTTGTCGCATCGCTATTTGCGTTTTTTAGCGCTGGGAGAAGTGGCATCGGTGAAGTCTGCTCAGGATTTTGTCTTGAAAGAAACGGACGGTGGTTTCCTTCCTATCGATGCATTCCTGAAAGTTGATTTCAGGACCATGGATTCACTTTCCCCGGTTTCAAGGGCATTGCAGGTTTGGCAAGGGTTGTTGCGGATTCATGCAGAAAGGCCAAGGGAGCAACTTTTTGCTGATTTGGACCGGTTGGAATTTGTGCGCACCCATGCCGTTGGCAATCGGGTGGATGATTTTTACGCCCAATCCTTGGTGGGTTTGCAGCGACAACATGTAAGGGGTGAAGAGGCTGCAGAGGTAGCCTATCGGATTGCGAACCATTACATCAGGCTTGCCGAATCCAATTCAGGACAGCCTGCCCAAAGGGGGTGGAGGAAGAAAGCTGCGGAGGTTTTGAAGCCCCATGTCGAGGGTGATGACCTTTCCTCTAGGAATTGCAAAGCATTGTTGGAAGAGGTTCAGCAAAAGTTCCTCTCATTGGAATTGGCGGCGGTAGAAGCTCCGGGCTATCAGGGTCGATTGTATGTGAATTACCGCAACCTGGGCAAAGTATACTTCAAA
>Ga0068876_10001285_pt1 | contig 19795 bp, 15 predicted proteins | sample NOAtaG_6_FD_66442 | JGI IMG/M metagenome (GOLD analysis project Ga0068876, IMG submission 66442) | Freshwater lake microbial communities from Lake Erie, under a cyanobacterial bloom - NOAA_Erie_Diel5S_2200h metaG | ecosystem: Environmental > Aquatic > Freshwater > Lake | place: USA: Ohio, Lake...
AGCGCCGCATCGAGGAGGGAGCCTGCGTCGGCATCGCTGCGGCCGTGCAGCATCGTGACCAGCACCGGCCGGTGGAACATGTCACTGGTCTCGAACGACCAGCCGGCGCGGAAGGGCTCGCCGCCGTAGGCGTTCGGGAGCCGCGCGCGCAGGCACGGCGTCCCGCCGCAGTCGGCGGTCACGCCGGGCGGACTGCCGAGCACCGGGCTGCCGTCGGGGAGCGTGCTGTCCCAGACGCCGAGCGCGGCCGCGACGGAGATGCGGGCGCCGGACGGAGTGGCGGTGCGAATGGGGACGCCGCGCACGATGACGACGGCCTCGATGCGGTCCCGCACCGCCCCGAGGCACGCATCGAAGGGCTGGCGCAGGCGCGTGTCGAACTCCTCGAAGCTCATGTCGGCGCCGGTCGGCAAGGGCAGCGCGCAGACCTGCGCCGCAGGGATGCTGCGGGCCTCGGCGTAGCGCGCGGCGAGGGCGACGCTTCCGGGGACGTCGGCGTTCGCGAGGACCGCGACCGAGTCGGGCGCGGGCGTGGCCCGGGCGAGCGAGGGCACGGCGAGGGCGAAGGCGAGGACGAGGGCGGCGCGCACCATCGGAGGCGAGGGTACGCCGTTGGGCCGCGCGGCGGAGCGCCATTGAACGCCTCCCCGCTCTGCCCTACCTTCCGCGGCCCTCCGTGTACCGCTCGTTGCGCGTCCTGGCCGTCGCCCCCGTCTTCGACGAAGAGAAGAAGATCGGCGAGGTCGTGCGCCGGGTGCCGCGCGACGTCGTCGACGAGACGCTCGTGGTCGACGACGGGAGCAAGGACCGCTCGGCGAGCGTGGCGCGGGAGCTCGGGGCGACGGTGATCTCGCTGCCGACGACGAGCGGCGTCGGGGCGGCGCTCCGCGAGGGCTACCGCTACGGGCTCGCGCACGGCTACGACGTGGTCGTGGTGATGGCGGGCAACAACAAGGACGCGCCCGAGGAGATCCCGGCGCTGCTCGATCCGATCGCCGACGGGCGCGCCGACTTCGTGCAGGGCTCGCGCTACCTGAAGAAGGCGGCGAACTTCGGGGAGATGCCCTACTACCGGCGGGTCGCGACCCGGGTGCACCCGGTCCTCTTCTCGCTCGCCGCGCAGAAGCTCGTCACCGAGTCGACGAACGGCTTTCGCGCGGTGACCCGTAAGGTCCTCGAGGATCCGCGGATCGACATGGGGCAGAGCTGGCTGAACGCCTACGAGCTCGAGGTGTACCTGTACCTCCGCGCGGTCCAGCTCGGCTACCGCACGGTCGAGGTGCCGGTCACCAAGATCTACCCGCCCAAGCAGCTCGGGCAGACGAAGATGAAGCCCTTCTCCGGCTGGTGGTCGATCCTGCGTCCGCTCGTGTACGTGGGCCTCAAGATCCGCGAGTGAGCCCCCGCGGCGGCGCGGTGGTCGGGCCGGGGGCCGCGTGCCATATCTCGGCCCGCGTTTCGTACGTTTTCCTCCGCCAAGGAGCCGCTGCGTGATCCACGTCGCCGTCGTCGGAGCGGGCCACTGGGGCCCGAACCTCATCCGGACCTTCCACAACAAGGAGACGAGCGCCGTCCGCTGGGTCGTCGACCAGAGCCAGGGCCGCCTCGACCAGATCCAGGCGCGCTTTCCCGAGGTCCAGGTGACGACCGACGCGGCCCGGGTCTTCGCCGACCCCGGCGTGAACGCGGTGGTGATCGCCACCCCGACCTCGACCCACTTCGGCCTCGCCAAGGCGGCGCTCGAGGCGGGCAAGCACGTGCTCTGCGAGAAGCCCATCGCGACCCGCGGCGCCGAGGGCGACGAGCTCGGCGCGCTGGCCAAGCAGAAGGGGCTCGTCCTCGCCGTCGGCCACGTCTTCCTCTACAACGGCGCCGTCCGGCGGGTGAAGCAGTACCTCGACGAGGGGCACCTCGGCAGCGTGCACTACATCTCGATGGTGCGGACGAACCTCGGCCCGATCCGCATGGACGTGAACGCGGCGTGGGACCTCGCCTCGCACGACATCTCCATCGCGAGCTACTGGCTCGGCAGCAACGCGGTGAGCGTGTCGGCGCTCGGACACGCGTGGATCAACAAGGACGTCGAGGACGCGGTCTTCGCCACGCTGCGCTACCCGAACGACGTGCTCGTGAACGTGCACGCCTCGTGGCTGAACCCGCGCAAGAACCGGGACGTAACCGTCGTCGGCGACCGCCGGATGCTGACCTTCGACGACATGAACATGGGCGAGCCGATCCGGATCTACGACAAGCAGGTCACGGACGATCGGGTCAAGCCCGCCTTCCTCGACACCTTCGCGAGCTTCCGGGCCCAGGTGCGGGACGGCGACGTGCTCATCCCGAAGGTCGCGCTCGGCGAGCCGCTGAAGGCCGAGTGCGATCACTTCCTCGACTGCATCAAGAACCAGAAAGAGCCCATCACCTCGGCCAAGCAGGCGACCGACGTGGTCCGGGTGCTCGAGGCGATGGAGCGCTCGGCGAAGAACGCCGGGCGCGAGGAGAAGGTGTGATGATCCCGCTCGTCGATCTGAAGGCCCAGCACGCGCAGGTGGCCGACGACGTCCAGAAGGGCTGGGCGGAGGTGCTCGCGAACACGTCGTTCGTCCTCGGCAAGCACGTCGCGGAGTTCGAGAAGGCCTACGCGGCCTTCCAGAACGTGGCGCACTGCGTGGGCCTCGCGAACGGCACCGACGCGGTCGAGCTCGCCGTGCGCGCGCTCGGCATCGGCCCGGGCGACGAGGTGATCGTCCCGGCGAACACGTTCATCGCGACCGCGCTCGGCGTGGCCCGCGCCGGCGCGACGCCGGTGCTCGTGGACTCCGACCCGGTCTACCACCTCCTCGACGCAGAGAAGATCGCGGCGAAGATCACCCCGCGCACGAAGGCGGTCTACGCCGTGCACCTGTACGGTCAGATCGCCAACGTCGAGGCGATCGAGCAGGTCATCGCCGGCAAGGGCATCACGCTCCTCGAGGACGCGGCGCAGTGCCAGGGCGCCAAGCGGCACGGAAAGCTCGCGGGCCAGTTCGGCGCGGTCGCGGCGACGAGCTTCTTCCCCGGCAAGAACCTCGGCGCCTACGGCGACGGCGGGGCGATCCTCACCGAGAGCGAGGCGGTGGCAAAGAAGGCCATCGCGCTCCGCAACTACGGCAGCGAGGTGAAGTACCACCACCCCGAGACGGGCTTCAACTCGCGCCTCGACACGCTGCAGGCGGTCGTGCTCTCGGCGAAGCTGAAGCACCTGCCGCGCTGGAACGAGGAGCGCCGGGCCGCGGCGGCGCGCTACCGCGAGCTGCTCGCGCCGCTCGCCGGCACGATCACCCTGCCCGAGACGTTGCCCGGCAACGAGCACGTCTGGCACCTCTACGTCGTGCGCGTGCCGCGGCGCGACGAGACGCTGAAGAAGCTGAACGCGGCAGGCGTCGGCGCGGGCATCCACTACCCGGTGCCGATCCACCTGCAGGGCGCCTTCAAGCACCTCGGGCACGCGGCGGGCGACTTCCCGGTGGCGGAGAAGGCCGCGCAGGAGATCCTCTCGCTCCCCATCTTCCCCGGCATCACCGCCGAGCAGCAGGCGACGGTGGCCGCCGAGCTCGGTAAGGCGATCGGCTGACATGGCCCGCGACGCCAGCGTGTTCGTCCACGAGCGGGCCCTCTGCGAGACCGACGACGTCGGCCCGGGCACCCGCATCTGGGCCTTCGCCCACGTCATGAAGAACGCGAAGGTGGGCGCGGGCTGCAACGTCTGCGATCACGCGTTCATCGAGAGCGGCGCCATCGTCGGCGACCGGGTGACGATCAAGAACTGCGTCCTCATCTGGGACAAGGTGACGATCGAGGACGAGGTCTTCCTCGGCCCGAACATGGTCTTCACCAACGACATGAACCCGCGCGTCGCGTTCAAGAAGTCGGCGGACGGCTTTCTGCCGACCGTGGTGAAGAAGAACGCGTCGATCGGCGCGAACGCGACCATCGTGTGCGGGGTGACGATCGGGCAGAACGCCTTCGTCGGCGCGGGCAGCGTGGTGATCCGCGACGTGCCGGCCTACGCGGTGGTGGCGGGCAACCCGGCGCGGCGCATCGGCTGGATGTGCGCCTGCGGACAGAAGCTCCCGAAGTTCTCCGGCGAGGTGAGCTGCCCCGCGTGCAGCCGCCGCTACCGCCTCGAGAGCGACGCCGCGGGCCTCCTGCCCGCCTGAGGGGCCTCGATGTCCTCGACCGGCAGCACGCGGGCGCCCGGTCGCGCCTGGTTGCTCGGCGCGGCCTGCGTCCTTGCGGGCTGCGTGCGTGGAGCCCCGCCGCCGCCCTCGTTGCCGGTCGTGCGCCTCGACGCGGCGAGCGCCGACGAGGTGCTGCGGCCCGGCGATTTCCTCTTCCGCTACGTCGACGAGCGCGACCCGGTCGATGCCGTGATCACCGGGGCGGTGATCCAGGCCGGCGCGGTGATGATCGAGTCGACCTCCGAGGCGGTGCGGCTCACCGAGCGCGCCGCGAGCGAGCTGCTGCGCGAGGACGAGGAGGCGTTCGCGCGCGCGGTCGTCGGCGGCGACCCGAACGCGGTCCACATGGCGATCTACCTGGGCGGAGGTGCGACCGCCGAGGCCTTCGGCACGACGCCGGACGATGCGCGCGTCGCGCGCTGGGAGCTCTTCGCCGAGAACCGGCGCAACGCTGCGTGGCGCGTGCTCCGGCACCGGGACGCACGGGTGGGCGCGCGGGTCGCGGAGATCGCCGGCCGATGGGCGACTGGGCGCATGGGCTACGAGCCTCCCTTCGAGGTCTTCGTTCGTGACGCGGCCTGGGGCGAGCATGGGCGTGCGATGGCCCTCGTGTTCGCCGAGGCGTGGCAGACCGAGGGCGGACCGAGCAGCGTGGGGAGCATGTTCTGCTCGCAGTTCGCCGTCGCGGTGCTGCAGAGTGCGCTCAGCCGCGAACACCTGGGCGGGATCGCGGAGCTCCGCGCGGAGGATCTCGACGGTCTGCCGAGCGAAGGACGGATCGACGCGGTCGCGAGTCCGCTCCGCGTGTACGGCGAGTGGGTCGCGAGCGGAGCGTTCGAGATCGTCGCCCACCTGCTCGTCGAGTGAAGGCTGGGTGAGATCGGCCGGGACGGAGGTAGCCTCGGGCGATGCGCCTGGGCAGCTCGGTCCTTCTGTTCTTCCTCTCGCTCGCCGCGCCGGCCGCGGCGCAAGGAGGCGGTCCGGGCGGCGTCCGCCTCGGGGCGAACCTCGCGCTCGGCTTCGGCGGCGAGCTCGACACCTACCTGAGCACCCGGGACGGGACGAACCGCGGGGACGTGAACCTCGACCCGAGCTTCGGCGTCGGCCTCCGCGCCGAGCTGCCGGTCCACGCGCTGCTCGCGGTCGGCGTGTCCTACGAGCTGCTCGGGGTCCTCAGCGACACCGCCGACGCGGAGCGCGAGGAGCTCATGTCCTTCGACGCGTTCGTACGGGCGCGCTGGGTGCTCGAGGCGCTCTCCGGCGAGCTCTTCGTCGAGCCCTACGTGCTCGTGCCGATCGGCTTCTCGATGGCGATCCTCCCCGACACGGACCGCAGCGGCGACGAGATCTGGCCGGGCTGGAACAGCGGCGCGGTGCTGGGCAGCCAGCTCGTGCACCGCTCGGGCTTCGGCGGCTACGTCGAGCTCGGCTGGCGGCACGCCGAGGTCTACGACCGGACGAGCGTGACGATCCCGATCGTGGGGACGATCACCACCGACGCTTCGCTGGTGATGAACGAGTTCGCGGCGAACGTCGGCCTGCTCTACGCCTTCGGCGGCTGACGCGGGCAAGCAACCAGGACGGGCTTCGCTGCTATCCTGCGCGCCCCTCCATGACCGAACGGACCACCACGATCGCGCTCGCGCTCTTCGCGCTGGTGCTCGTGGCGACCGACGTGGCCGCGGAGCTGCAGCCGAACACCTGGCTCTTCCGCGACGGACGCTTCTACACGAACGTCAACGAGAACCTCCTCACCAGCGCCTCGCTCGAGGACCCCTTCGCCGACAGCTGGTACTCGGGGACGCTCGGCTGGAACCGGAACCTGAGCGCCGACTTCTCCAACCGCGCGGTCGGCGCGCGGGGCGAGCGCTACCACTTCCGGCCCTGGCTGCTGCCGGTGCTCTCGACGCCGCTCTACTTCGCGCTCGGGCTCCTCGGGGTGCTGGTCTTCAACGTCCTGCTCTACGCGCTCGTTGCCGCCGCCAGCTACCGCTTCGTGCGGGCCTACACCGAGCCCATCCCCGCCGCGCTCGTGGCGGTCGCGATGGTCCTCGCCTCGGGCTTCCGTCACCACATCTACAACTACTCGGTCGACATGCTGCTCGTCACCGCCTTCCTCGGCGGGCTGTGGAGCCTGACCGAGAAGAAGGGCTGGCTCGCCGGCGCGCTCGTCGCCGCGGCGGTGATGATCAAGCCCACGGTGCTGCTCTACGCGCCCGCGCTCGCGCTGGTGCTGTGGGAGCGCAAGGACGGCCGCACGCTGAAGCAGGCGATCGGCGGCGGCGCAGGCGTGCTCGGGCTCTACGGCCTCATGAACTGGTACATGTTCGGCCGGCCCTGGTGGACGGGCTACACGCGGGTGGCCGTCGTCGAGGATGGAGAGCTCGCCATCCACAGCGACACCGGCGCGTTCACCACGCCCTTCGAGCAAGGGGCCTGGGAGCTCCTGATCGGCCCCGATGGCGTGGTGTGGTGGCACGGGCTCTTCGTGCTCGCCCTGCCGGGGCTCGCGGTGATGCTCCGGCGCTGGCCGCGTTCGGGGATCGCCATCCTCGGCTCGTGCGCGCTGGCCTTCGTCCTCTTCTCGAAGTTCGCCTGGCACCACGACCGCTTCCTCTTTCCGAGCGTGGCGCTCCTCTCCGCGCCGCTCGCGCTCGGCCTGCGCTGGACCGGCGAGGGTCTGCGCCGCGCGCTCGCGCCGCTCGTTCCAGTGCGGCCGGCCTCGGCGCTGCTCTTCGTCGCCGCGCTGGGCGTGGCGCTCAGCTCCGCGCTCACCGGCGGTCCGCTCGCGGGCCGGCACCCCGACGCGGGCGCGGTGCAGGGCGCGATCGCGCTCGGCGAGGGCCACTTCGAGCTGCGCGAGGCGAGCTCCGACGTGGCGGTCGTCACCAGCCCGGAAGGCTCCACGGTCTCGCTCGGCGGCGACGGTGCGTGGCGGCCGCGTGGCAGCCCGCTCGCGCTCCTGCCCTTCGCGCCGCTCGCGCGGGTCTTCGGCAGCCACGGCGTGCTCGCGGGCAGCGCGCTGGCGGTGGCGGGAGCAGTCGTCGCGCTTGCCTGGCTGCTCCGGCGGCGTCTCACGACACCGCTCGCCATCGCGGTGGCCTTCGGCGCGCTGCTCGTCGGGCCGGTGCGGGAGGCCGCGATCGGCCGGCCCGTCGACGCGCTCGCCGCGCTCCTGCTACTCACCGCGCTCGCGCGCGCGGTCGACGCGCCGACCGAGGCCCGCGCGCCCTTCGTCGGCGCGGCGGTGCTCGCGGCGTTCTCGGGCGTGGTGCTCGAGCAGCCGCTGCTCGGTGGCCTCGCGACGCTCGGGCTCGTCGTGCTCGCGCGCCTTCGGTCCCGCGCCCTGGTGCTCCCGGTGCTCGGCGCCGGCCTCGGGACGGTGGCCCTCGGTCTCGTCGCCTCCTGGCTCGTGTGGGGCCATCCGCTGTGGACCGCCGAGGGCGCGGTGGTCATCGCGCCCGACGGCAGCCTCGACGCGCCGGGCCTGCCCAGCCTCCTCGACGCGCTCGCGCTGCTCGGCGCGGGTCCCTCGCTCTCCCGCGCCGTGCTGCCGCTCCTCGTGGCCCTGCCCTTCGGGCTGCTCGCCCTGTCGCGGGGCCGGCGCGATCGGCGGCTGCTCGTCGCCCTCGCGGTGCTGCTCGGCGCGCTGCTCCTGCCCGGCGTGGCCCTGCGTCACGGGGCGCTGACGCCGCTCGCGGTGCTGACGCTGGTCGCGGCGAGCGGGCTCGCGGCCGTCACCCTCGCCGAGCGTCTCGCCGGCGCGGTGGCCGCGTTCGGCGCACGAAGGCCGCTCGGCGTCGGGGTCGCAGCCCTGCTCGCGCTCTGCTTCGCGCTCGGCGTCGCGCGGCGGGTCGAGGCGGCGGGTGCGCCCTTCTGGATCGGCACGCCCGCCTCGGTACGGAGCGCGACGGTGCGCCTGGGCGATGCGCCGTGCGACTTCCTCGCCTGGGAGAACATGGCCTGGGAGTGCGCCATGATGGACGGCGGCGCGATGGGCCGCGTGGGCCTCGCCCTGCCCGAGCGGCCGCGGGTCGCCGGCAGGCCGGTGCACCTGCTGCTCGTGCCGACCGGCCTGCGCCGCGCCGTGCCCCGTGTCGTGCGCTGGGAGGGCGTGCCTGCCGGCCCGCGCCTGCACCTCGTCGTCGGCGCGCCCGATGGCGAGTTCACCAGCCCGGCCCGGGTGACCGTCCGGGTGAACGACGAGGCGCTCGGCACCTTCGAAGTGCTCCGTGGCGAAGGAGGCCTCCGGGACCATGTCTTCGACACGGCGCGCTTCTCCGGCGAGGTCTCGCTCGAGCTCGAGCTCGAGGCCACGCAGCGAGGCCAGCAGGCCGCGGTGGTGATCGGCGGCGGCTTCGTGGACGGCTGACGAGGACCCGCGCCCACGACGGCGCCGAGGCATCCGTTCCTCACCGAACACGCGAACGCCGTCGACGCGGCGCGCCGCCGCGGCGTACCCTTCCGCTCGGCGATCCATCCGCCGTCCGACCATGACCGAACGCCCTGGCCCCGCTCCGAGCACGACCTCCGACCGCGAGCTGAGCTACCTCGACTTCAAGCGGTACTTCCCCTACACGCCGACGGCGCTCGCGGTGCGGGAGTGCGTGCGGCTCGCCAAGCTCGCGCCCTACGCGTGCGAGGCGCCGATCCTCGACGTCGGCTGCGGGGACGGCCTCTTCGCGCGCCTCGCCTTCCGCTCGGACGAGGTGTGGGGCATCGACATCGACGCGAACGAAGGCCGCTACGCGCAGGCGAGCCGCGCGTACTCGCAGATCATCATCGGGGACATCGTCCGCGCGCGGCTGCCGGAGGGGTTCTTCCGCACCTGCGTCGCGAACTGCTCGCTCGAGCACGTGCCCGACATCGGGGCTGCGCTGCGCTCGATCCACGCTGCCCTCGCGCCGGGCGGGGTGGCCTACCTCTTCGTGCCGACCGACGACTGGGCGCAGCATCTGGGCACGGTGCAGATGGCACGGACGCTCGGCGCCGACTGGCTCGCCCGCGCGCTTCAGAGCGGGATCGACGGCGTCTTTCGGCACCACCACCTCTACGGCCGCGCGGAGTGGAGCCGCCTTGCCGAGGAGGCCGGCTTCGAGGTCGTCGAGGCCTCGGAGATCGGCTCGGTCGCCTCGCTGCGTGCGTTCGAGGCCTTCCTCCCGATCAGCCTCCTCGGGTGGATGAACAAGCAGCTGACCGGCCGCTGGACGAACCTGCCGCGGCTGAGGGCGCGGATGAGCTTCCCTGCCTACCTGGCGGTGCAGGCCATGCTGCGCAGCTCGGCCGACGACACCCGCGTGGCCGAGATCTTCCTCGCCGTCCGAAAGCCCGTCGCGGCGGCGGACCGATGAGCGGCCAGCGCGCGGACTACTTCGCCAACCACGCGAACAAGCTGCGCTTTCCCTGGAGCCTGTACCACCGGCCCCTCGTCGATCGCTTCGCGCGCGAGCTCGCGGCGGTGGCTGGCGCGCGCGTGCTCAACGTGGGGAGCGGCCCCTTCCTCGAGCGGCCTTCGTTCCCGCCGGGCTGCGACTACCACGCGTGCGACGTCGATCCGCAGGCGGTCGAGGCCGTCGCGGCGCGCTACCCCGACGTCCCGGCGGCGCTGATCCGTCCGGGTGAGCCGCTGCCCTATCCGGATGGCACCTTCGACGTGGTGATGGCCTCCGAGGTGATCGAGCACGTGGTCGATGCGGGGCCGTGGCTCGACGAGCTGCTGCGGGTGCTGCGGCCGGGCGGACGGCTCTTGCTGACGACGCCGAACTACGGATGGTCCACCCTGCCCCTCATCGAGCGCACGGTCCTCGAGCTGGTGGCGCGCCGGCAGGGCTTCACGCGCCGGGGCATCCATCCGAACAAGCTGACCCGGCGGACGCTGCGCCGCCTCCTGGCCTCCAAGCCGGTGAGGGACATCGGGATCGACTCGGTGAGCTTCGGGTGGGTGCTCTTCGCGCGTTGCACCAAGCGCTGAGCTCACGCGGCGGGCGGAGGAGGAGCCGCGGGATGCGCCGGTGGGCTCGCAGCGCGGGCGCGGCGATGCCGCCACGCGACGAAGAGCGCGACGAGCAGCCCCACGCCCGCGACGGTCCACCGGTAGCCGGGGAGCCAGTCGACCTCGGCGCGCACGCGGTGGCGACCGGCGGGGACCCGCACCGAAGGGAAGCCCGGCGCCACCAACTGCGGCGCGACCGGCGCGCCATCGAGGGTGATGCGCCAGCCGCGGAAGGCCGTCACCCGGAGCACGACGTCGACGGGCGACTCCGACACGACCGTCGCGTCGATGGCGTGCCGCTCGGCGTGGTGAACCTCGAAGCGGGCGGTGCGGGCATCGCACGACGCGGAGCCTTCGGAGCGCGTGGTCGGCGCGCTTGGCCGGAGCTCGATCAGCGAGGTGGGCGAGAGCACGTGGTCGACGCTGTCGGGCGCCTCGAGCGCAGCGAAGATCCGCGCGCGGAGGGCGGCGTCCGAGCCGGACCACACCTCGTCGATGCAGCCCGCGCCGAGCAGCGACGCCGGCCGCTCGAGAGACCAGAGCTGGATCGCGCCGCCCACCCGGCCCGCGACGCGCCAGCCCGGAGGCGGGCTGCTGCTTCCATCGACCACCGCGTGCTCGACGCCGAGCGCCTCCGCGCGGAGGGCAGAGCCGTCGCGCTCCGGCTCCAGGCGCTCCGCCACGGTCGCGAGGACGCCGACGTGCGCGCCGACCGCCGCCGTCACCGCGATGGGGACCCGTACGGACAGTTCGCCTGCGTCGAGGACCATGCACCAGGGGATCGCCGCGCGCGTGGCGGCCGGATACCAGAGACTTCCTCCGGTGAGGCCCGCGAGGGACCGCCGCATCGCCGCGGAGTCGTAGCCGTCCGGGGTGAGGTCGTGGCACGGCCGGGCGGCGCGGTCCGCGAGGCGCGCGTGTACCTCGCGGACGCGGTCGAGGCGCGACGGAAGGCCCGCAGCGAGCATGGCGAGAGCCGGCAGCGCCAGCGCGAGGCTCCAGGTGCGCGCGCGGGGCGACGGCGTGAAGGCGCCCGCGAGCCGCGGCAGCGACTCCTCGAGGGCCACGCACACCACGAGGGCGGCCGCGACCGGCGAGAGCGCCAGGACCCGCATCGGCTGAAGGAACGAGAGCATCCACGCGCCGAAGGGCTCCCAGCTCTCCAGCGCGCGCCCGCTCACCGAGAGCGCGAGCGTCGACAGGAAGGCCGCCACGGCGGCGCGGGCAGCGGAACGCTTCGCCTGCAGGAGCAGCGCGAGCACACCGGTACCTGCCAGGTGCGTGATCACGGCCGGGCGCCGGTCGTCGAAGAGCTGGCCACCGGCGAGCCAGACCTCGAGTCGCGCGGGCGGAAAGCCGATGTGACGCCAGCCGAGACTGGGCGGCCATCCAAAGGGGATCTCGAGGGTGACGATGCCCGGGCCGTAGAGGGCTGCGGCGATCGCGAGGACGGCGAGCCCGCTCTCGGCGCAGCGCAGGAGGACGTCGCGCCGGGCCGCGACGAGCGAGGCGAGCGCCGTGACCGTGAGGGTCGCGAACGCGAGCTGCGGATGCGTCAGCACGGCGGCCACGCCCCACGCGGCGGGCAGCGCGCCCGAGCGGGCGTGTGCGATCGCGGAGGCCCACTGGATGCAGAGCGGCAGCGCGAGCACCTGCGAGAGCAGCCCGAGATCGAAGAACGACTCGTAGCCTCCGACGAAGGCGTTGTAGGGCGACACCCACGCGAGGCAGAGCGCCCCGAGCCAGGCGAAGAGCGCCCTTCCGCCGCAGCGCACGATCGCGACGTAGAAGGAGAGCGGCGTCGCGACGAGAGCGAGCCAGCCGAGGAGGTGGGTCGCGCCGAGGGGCTCGATGCCCATGCGAATCAGGGCGGCGGCAGCGAACCATCCCGCCATCGGATAGTGGACCGCGAGCGGAAAGCCGCCCGTGTAGCCTCCGATCCATCCGTGCGTGAGCGCGCCCCCGGCCAGCTCGGCGGCGACGCGGGCGTGGCTGACGTCGTCGGCGAAGCCCGCTGGAGGCTGCCCGCTCAGCCACGGCGCGAGGGCCAGCAGCGGCGCCGAGCCGAGCAGCGTCCCGAGCGCGCCGAACCATCGAAGCCGCGGGTCCTCGTCGCCCGACCAGGGCCGAAGGGCAGGCGCTCCCTCGGCGGCCTGCTCGCTCCGAACCACCCGCAGGGCGAGGCCGAGGACGGCGAGGAGGATCACCGAGAGGAGCATCTGATGCTCGTCGGACAGCATGGGCGCGTTCTTCGCACGGTGGGGCCCGCGAGGCCCGGCGGGCCAGGCGCTTGCCAGCAGCGCCGTCCTCACCGAAGCTCGGCGGGATGATGCGTCGAACTTCGCTGGTGTGGGCCGCGACGTGGCTCGCCGGGTGCAGCCTCGTGGCGATCCGGGACGATCTCGCCCTGCAGTCGCGCAACGCGCGGCTCGCCGGGTTCGTCGAGGTCACGGACCCGACCGACGCGGCGATCGTCGTCGCGGTGATCGATGGCACGACCCCGACCGGGGCGCCGCTGCGGGTCGTGGACTACGTGCTCGTGCACGGCGCGAGCGCGCCGTGGGCGTTCCTCGTGCCCAGCGGCACCTACCGGGTCGTCGCGTTCGAGGACGCGAGCGGAGACGTGGAGTACCAGAGCGACGAGCGGGTCGGCCCATGGGACGGCTTCGCGGCGTTCACGATCGCGCCGGGCGCGAGCCGCGACGACCTCGCGCTGCGGATCGCCGAGCCCGCGCCGGGCCGCGAGGTGATGCCGACCGTGCTCGGCCCGAGCGGCGCGGCGCGCAGCCTCTACGTCGGCGATGTCCGGGAGCTCGAGGACCCGCGCTTCGGCCGGGAAAACGGGCTGCTCGGCATGAACGAGCCGCAGCGCTTCATGGAGGAGGTCGGCGCGGGTCTCTTCCTCACCAGGCCGCACGAACCGGCGCGCACACCGGTCGTCTTCGTGCACGGCATCTCGGGCTATCCGCAGGAGTTCGAGGAGCTCATCGCGGAGCTCGACACGGGGCGCTTCGAGCCGTGGCTCGCGCAGTATCCCTCGGGCTTCGACCTCGACCTCGTCGCCGACTACATCACCCGCGCCGTGGACGAGCTCGTGGCTGTGCACGATCCGCCGGCGATCTGCGTCGTGGCCCACAGCATGGGCGGGGTGGCGATGCGACGAGCGCTCGGGCGCTATGCGGCCGTCCCCTCCCGCGCGCGGGTGCCGCTCTTTCTCACCCTCGCCTCGCCGCTCGGCGGGCACCCGGGCGCGGCGATGGGCGTGGCGATGTCCCCGGTGGTCCTGCCGGTGTGGCGGAGCCTCGTCCCGACCGGTCCCTTCGTCACCGCGCTCTTCGACGTGCCGCTCTCGGCCGAGACGCGGCACGCGCTCTTCTTCGCGTTCGGCAGCGAGGACGCGCGCAGCGACGGCGTCGTGCCGCTCGCCTCGCAGCTCCGGAGCGAGGCCCAGCGCGGCGCCGCGCTCGTGCGCGGCTTCCCCGTCTCGCACACCGGCATCCTCTCCGACCCCGCCTCCCGCGCCGCAGTCCACGCCGAGCTCGCCGAGCACTGCCGCTGACGCGCCATCGGCACGGCGTGCGGCGACACGTCGGCCCCACGGGACCCAGCGCGGCCGTCAGCCTCCGAAGGCGGCGTCGAGCGCGAGCTGCAGCCCGAAGGCGATCGCGGCGCTGAGCGGCATGGTGAGCACCCAGGCGACGAAGATGTTGCCCGCCACGCCCCAGCGCACGGCGCTGATCCGCTTCGATGCGCCGACGCCCATGATCGCCGCGTTGATGCAGTGGGTCGTCGAGACCGGCACGCCGAGGTGGCTCGCCGCCAGGATCGTCGCGGTGCCCGCGGTCTCCGCAGCGAAGCCCTGGAGCGGGGAGATCTTGATGATCTTCGTCCCCATCGTCTTGATGATCCGCTTGCCGCCGGCGAAGGTGCCGAGCGCGATCGCCGCGGCGCAGGCGACGATGACCCACCGGGGCACCTCGTCGCCGACCGGCAGCATCCAGGCCGGCAGGCCGGTGCCGCCCGCGCCGACGAAGGCGAGCAGCGCGAGGGTGATGACGCCCATCGACTTCTGCGCGTCGTTGCTGCCGTGCGAGAACGCCATCATGCAGGCGCTGAGGAGCTGCAGGCGCCGGGAGACGCGGTTCACCGTGCCCGGCCGCATCCGCCGGAAGATCCAGAGCAGCAGGATCATCACCAGGAACGCCACGGCGAAGCCGACCGTGGGCGAGACGACGAGCGGCACGAGCACCTTCTCGGTCAGCGCGCCCCAGCGGAAGGCGCCGGCGCCGGCGTGCGCCACGACCGCGCCGGCCAGGCCCCCGACGAGGGCGTGCGAGCTCGAGGAGGGGATCCCGTACCACCAGGTGATGAGGTTCCAGACGATCGCGCCGAGCAAGGCCGAGAGCACCACGACCTGCGTCACGTCGGCCGGGTCGGCGAAGCCACGGGCGATCGTCGAGGCGACGGCGGTGCCGGTCACCGCGCCCACGAAATTGAAGACACCGGCGAGGAAGACCGCGGTGCGGAGCGGCAGTACGCCGGTCGAGACGACGGTCGCGATCGCGTTCGCCGCGTCGTGAAAGCCGTTCACGTAGTCGAAGACGATCGCCGCGAGCACCACGCAGAGGAGCAGCGTCGCCATCAGCCGTGCTTCACCGAGAGCTGCGCGAGCGTGTAGGCGACGCGCTCGGCGCGGTCGAGGGCGCGGCCGAGGTCCTCGAGGACCTCCTTCTCCCGGAGCAGGCGGCGGGCATCGATCGCCTCCTCCGCGAACAGGTCCCGGAGTCCGGCACGGAGAACCGACTCGCTCTCCTTGAGCACCCGCCGCATCGTCCGACTCGCCGCGTGCGTGCCGGCGTAGTCATGCCTCGCAAGAGCGTTCAGCGCGCCCTCCAGCTCGGCGCTCGCCTGCACGAGGAGCTCGGCGAGCCGCTGCATCGGCGCGCTCGCCTGGCCGACACCGAAGTCGGCAACCGAGCGGGCCGCGGCGTCGGTCCAGTCGAGCACGTCGTCGAGCGCGTCCGCGAGCGACTGGAGGTCTTCGCGATCGATCGGGGTGACGAAGGTCTCCTGCAGCGCGTCCTCGAGGGAGCCGTAGGCCGCATCGCCCTCGGCTTCGAGCTGCGCGATCCGCGGCTGCACGTCGGCGATCGGCGTGCCCTTTGCGTACTCCCCGAGGGCGAGCGCGGCGCGGTGTGCGAGGGCCGCTTGCCTCGCCAGGATCCCGTAGAAGCGGTCTTCGCGGGGCAGCAGGCCTCGGATGAAATTCTGGACGTCCATGAAGGCGGGCTGGTACCGAACAGATCCCCCATCGACAAGGGCCTTTCGGCGTGGAGCCACGTCCGCCCGGCGAGCACACCGACACGCCACCGATGGGACACGCGTGCGTCACAATCGCCACGGGGGGTGCGCTGCGAGGGGCGCCGTGCCGGCCGGTGTAGACCGCCCCGCAGGCGTCATCGCGGAACACGAACGACCTCGATCTCCCCGACCCGCTCCGGGGATTCGAGCCCGCCGAAGCGCGCCTCGCCCCGAGCGAAGTCGACGAGCGTCGCGACCGGACCGTCATCCGCCTTCAGCGTGCCGGCGTTGATCCACACGAGGTGACCGACCTCGCGCACCGAGGGCTGATGGGTGTGTCCCGCGACGACGAGCGCGAGGTGGTCGGCGGCGAGCAGCTCCTCGAAGGCCGGCTGGCCGGTGAGGAAGCCGAGGATGGTGTCGCCCTTCAAGACCAGCATGTCGTCGCGGCCGACCCCGTGGCAGACGAGCAGCTCGCCGCGCACGGTGCTGAGCTGGAGCAGCGGCGGCCAGCCGCGGAGCGCCCCCTCGACCTCCGCGGTCAGCGCGCTCGCTGGGTGCGCGCCGCGCAGCTCGCGCATCTGCCCGGCGCGCAGCCAGCGGTCGTGGTTGCCGGCGACGCCGACGATCCCGTGCTCGGCGAGGATCGCCAGCGTGCGCGGCAGGTCGCCCGCGCCGTCGGCGACGTCACCGACGTGCACGATGCGCTCGGCGCCCTCGGCCTTCATCCAGGCGATCGCGGTCGCGAGCCGCTCGTGCTCGGCGTGGATGTCGCCGAGCACGCCGAGGCGGCGGAGCGGCGCGCCCGGGCTGCCGGGGCCGCGCACGATGCGGGGCAGATCGACGAGGCTCACCCGGACGATCCTACGCGAAGGGAGCGACGAGGATCGCGCGCACCGAGCGACCGCGTGACGGGGAGGGCCGCGGCGACGCGGCGGCGGCGCGGGCCGGGCGAGGTCCTGCCGAACGTGCGCTTGCTGTGTGAACGACCTCGGTGGGAGGCTCGCTGCGGCGCCGGCACAGCCCTCGTGCTAGCGCGTCGCCGCTTCCCTGCGGGTCGCGGGGTCGTCTGCAGCGGAGCCGTTCATGCGTGTCCACGAGCGTTCGTCGCCCTCGGTCCTGGCGGAGTTCCCCTTGCTCGCGCTGCTCGCGCTGAGCGCGTGCGAGCCAGCTGCCATGCCCCCGGCGCCCGACGCAGGCGTGGACGGCGGGACGAGCACCGCGGACGCCCCTGCCATCGAGGCCGACGCGGGGCCGCCCGGCGACGACGCCCCCATCGGGACCGACGCGCGTGCGCCCGACGCGGACCGCCTCGACGCGGGAGCACCGGATGCAGGTTCCTCCGTCGCGCTCCGGATCGCGACGCCGTGGAACGGTGCGGTCCTCGGCGGCGCGAGGCCCCGCGTGCACACCCTGCCCGGAGACGTGTCTGCGACCGTGGAGATCTGCCGCGACCGGGCATGCACGGACGTCGCAGAGACGCTGAGCGGCGTGCCACCGCTCTCGCCGGCCTCCGACCTCACGCGGGGCCGCTACTTCGTGCGCGCACGCGCCTCCGAGGGCCCGTGGAGCACGACGTTCGCGTTCGTCGTGCTCGGGTCCGGAACCAGCAACGCGTCGTGGCTCGGATACGCCGACTTCGACGGTGACGGCGCCGAGGACGGCTTGCTTCGCTTCACGCTCCCGGCCGACCACGTCGCCACCTTCGAAGGAGGGACGGGGGCGCCGGTGGCGAGCGGCTGGACGCGAACGCTGGCTCGGAGTTCGTTCACGGCCTCGCGTGCGGCCGTCGTCGGCGACGTCGATGGAGATGGGTACACGGATGTGGTGGTGGAGGACCTCGGCCTCCATCTCTACCGAGGCGGCCCGGAGGGGCTGCCTGCCGCGTCGGAAGACCTCGCAATCGCGCGTTCCGACGGCACGCCCCGGCGGTGCAGTCTCGGCTGGGGTCCACTGGGCGACGTCAACCGCGACGGGTACGCCGACGTCGCGCTCACCTGCGATGGGTCGAGCGCGACGGCCCCGGCCATCACCTGGCTTCAGGGCGGGCCCGATGGACTCGACACGGAGGCGCTGCTCGTGGGAGCGCTCCCGTTCGGCATCGATGGCGCCTACGTCGGCGGCTTCGACGCGCAGGGCGACGGATACGGAGACTTCTTCGCGCCCGACGGGAGCTACCTCGTCGGAGGCCCGTTCGGCCCCACGGCCGGACCCACGCTCACGGTGCCATGCGGCGATGCGACCCTCCGATACCAGTCCTTCGGCGATCACGACGGCGACGGCATGCTCGAGCTCGTCGAGGGGCGGTCCGTCGCGTGCGCTGCGGGGCTACGGACCGACGACTTCGACGGAGCGACGTTCGGGACCTCGACGGACCTCGCGGTGGCGAACCTGGGGATCACGGGCATGGACGCGCGGCGTGATGTCGACGGTGACGGTCGCACGGACGTCGCGGTGGTGACCCGCCGCACCGGGACGCAGGGCGTGGCCGTCATGGCGCGTGGGTCCGGAGAGATCACCGACGTCGGCCTCGGGGTCCCGAGGGCGACCGTGGTGGAAGCAGATTTCGACGGAGACGGGTTCTCCGACGCGCTGTTCTCGGGGGCGATGGGGACTGCCGACTGGTTCCCAGGGAGCGCGGCCGGTCTCGACGTCACTCGCAGCGCGCGGGTCGTGGCGCCCTGAAGACGGGTGCTCCGCGCGCCTCGGTCGCAGCGAAGAAGTCTCCTCGGATCGATCCTACGCGAAGGGGGCGACGAGGATCGCGCGCACCGGGCGACCGCGCGCCTGGCAGAGGGCGGTGGCGGCGAGACGGGCGCGGAGGGACGCGACCTCGACCCGCTCGGGACCGGCGTGGACCACGAGCGCGAAGTCGGACACGCCGGGCAGCTCGGCCGCGAGCACCGAGCCCTCGACGATCCGGCGCGAGGCGATCGGCATCACCAGCGGACAAGGCCGCAAGGTCGGGAGCAGCTCGGCGAGATCGGGGTGCGCGGCGACGGCGCGCGCGACCTCGACCGCCGCCTCGCGCTCGGCCTCCGGCGCGCCGAGCTCCGCGGCCACGAGGCGCGCCTGCCGCGCAGCCCCATCGGCGCCTTCCTCGGCCCAGCCGGCGAGCGCCGCCTCGACGATCGCTGCGCCGCGGGTGCTGGGAAAGAACGGCGAGGGCGCCAGGCCGAGGCCGAGCGGCTCGACATCGACGGTGCACGCCGCCTCGGCCTGCGCATCGAGGCCGAGCGCGCCGAGCCGCAGGACCCGCGCACCGCTGGCGGCGCTCTTCTCCGCGCGCGCACGGCGGGTCGCGACGAAGCGATCGTGCGCGGCGCGGGCTGCGTCCGCTTCCGGGCCCGGTACGTCGGCGAGGATCGAGGGGTGCCGCACCACCGGGCGCGGGGCGGCGGGCGCGGCGAGCGCCGCGGGATCCCAGAACACCACGCGCGCCGGGCCCCGGTCGGTGCGGACGGTGTGCAGCCCCGGCGCGACCTCGGCCGCGCTCGGTCCGTCGAGCGACGACGCGTCCCGGCCCTCGAGCACCGTGCGGGCGCCGAAGCGCTCGCCGCCGGCCCAGCGTTCGGGGGCGCGCGGAGTGTCCGGCCGGAGGGCCGCCTCGAGCGGCGCGAGCCAGCCACCGATGGGCCCCTCGCCGGTCGTCGGCACGACGAGGAGATCGCGCGCGCGCGTGGCCGCGACGTAGAGCAAGCGCGCGCCCTCGGCGGCGCCGCGCTCTTTGGCCTCGCGCGCATGGGCACGCTGCTCGAGCGGCTCGAGGTCGAGAAAGCGATCGAGAAAGAGCCCGCGTGACGGGTCCACGATCTTCGCCGGCCGCTCGGGCGGCGTGGTCGGATCGATCAGCACGACGACCGGAAATTCGAGGCCCTTGGCGGCGTGCACGGTGCGGAACTGCACCGCGTCGAGGCCGGCGGGCGCGGCGACCGGCACCTCCTCCCGGCGCGCGGCCGCGTCCTCGAGCTCCTCGACGAAGCGGCGGAACGAGAGCGCGCCCCGCGCGTCGCGCTCCGCGGCGAGCTCGAGCAGCCGGCGCATCCTGAGGAGCAGGAGCTCTCCGCCGTCGGCCGCCGCGAACGCGAGCGGCGCACCGGTCTCGACGAGGAGGCGCGAGACGGTCTCGGCGAGCGGCCTCCGCGCGCGCCCACGGTGCAGCGAGCGGAGCAGGTCGAGGGAGGCCGCGATGGCCCGGCCTGCGTCGGAGAGCCCGTCGCGCGCGCGCGGCACCTCGAAGGGCGAGAGCGCGCCGACGAGCGAGCGGTAGATCCAGAGGTCG
>Ga0068876_10001291_pt1 | contig 19744 bp, 17 predicted proteins | sample NOAtaG_6_FD_66442 | JGI IMG/M metagenome (GOLD analysis project Ga0068876, IMG submission 66442) | Freshwater lake microbial communities from Lake Erie, under a cyanobacterial bloom - NOAA_Erie_Diel5S_2200h metaG | ecosystem: Environmental > Aquatic > Freshwater > Lake | place: USA: Ohio, Lake...
CCCCAGCCATATCGGAGAAGTTCCTGCCGGCAAACTGAGCCTTAGCTACCCCTGTGGCTTGGCCAAGAGATGACCGTCCCGAGGCCATGTCGAGCGTGGTTTTGGCACCAGCGGTGTCGTGGACGAAGCCCGTGCCTCGATCCCGAGCCATGACGTTCGAGCGCGGGGAATCGGAATTGTTGAAATACTCCCGCAGGTGCAGCACCTTCGATGTCTCTGTCGGCCGATAGGTGACTGACACACTCCTGTCGATCAACTGGTTTCTACGATCGACATTGGCATCGTTGACCAATTCCATCGCCCCAGTGCGAATCGTGAACGGCACGGTCGACTGTGGGAATTCGTCGTTGGCGAGGATCGGTGCCGTTGCTGTGGCCGTGGCTACCGCACCGCTTCCCCCACCGCCGGTGATCGTGAGAGTCACGGTGGGGAGAAACGTCTGGCCGGAATATGCTCCGTAGCCAAAACCCTGCTCGGCGATAAGGATCTCGGTGATCCGACCGTCCTGAACGATCGGGATGAACTGGGCTCCAAAGCCCGACTGGCCTGTGGTAATCGTGACTGTCGGCGTGGATGTGTAGCCCGTTCCACCGCTGGTGATCGTCACCGACTCGATAGAGCGGTACTGCGAGTCGACCAGCCCCGCCGCACGGTAAACGTCGCCATCGACCGCACCGTAGACAGGCTCATCGGGGTCGCCGGTAGCGCGGCGATAGTCGCAGGAGCAGGTAAGGCCGTTTGGCCAACTCTCGGTCCACCAAGTCTTTTCGGTGATGTTGAAGCACAGAGCCAAGTGGGGAGATGTCGCACCTGCCCCCTTGAGGGCGACAAAGGCCCGGAGGATGTTCGTGCGCTGGTCGACCTTGAGAAAGAACCGCTTGCGGATCGACAAGTCGAGCAAGCCCTCGTCGAAGTAGTTGGTGATCGCGTCGCTTAGTGACTCGACGCCGCCCGACCGATCCATGACATAGATGCCGCGTTCGTCCATTGCGAACAGCCGGTTGTCGAACAAGTCGAAGCACTGCTGGGATAGCACGCCGCGGTGGGCCATCAGCTGAATCGTGGCATCGACCGACGGATCGGTGTTGAAGGAGATCGCGTAGCAGTGGGCTGTCTGCATCGCGAGCAGATAGGTCGAGAACGGCACCAGGGCGGTCAGCGAATCGGTCGACTTCTGGTTGTTCTGTATGGGTAGTTCGTTGATGGCTGGGCATGACTCGAACTCGTCGTACTCGCTGTAGAAGATCGTGTTCACGTCCTCGCCGCTGGTGGATACCGCGTACCACATGCGGTCCCCGTAGGCGACGCACACCGCCATGTCCGTGCGAGGAATCCCGAAGCGATATGCGTTGAGATTTCCGTTCGGGAGTACGACGGGTACAGCTGCATAGAACGGCCGGTCGGAGTCGAACAATTGTTCGTCGGTCAGTGTGTCGGTGCCTTGAATCGATACCGTTCCTCCCTGCACCTTCCCCCACATTTCCAGGCGGTAGAAGACAAGCGACTCGTCACTGCTCGTGCGGTAGAACTCGACGATGGTGGCCCGAGAAGGAGCGGATACTCCGGGGATTGCCCACTGCATCGTGGTCGGGTTCGGTGACGCCGTGAAAAGTGTTGTGTCGACGTCGGTGATGGGGGAGAAGTCGGAGTAGTAGATCGGCCGCGTCATGTCCCGCAGCGTTGCGGGCGCGGTAGCGACCGTGGACGTTGCGGCAGCCGATACGGTGACGGTCGTGCCCACGATGGACACCACCTTCGTCATGAACGGCAGGGCGTCGTTCTCCACGACCATCCCGGGCGTCAGGCCCGAGGTGTTCGGCATGGTGATTTGGGCAGAGCCGGAGGTGGTGGAGATCAGCCTGGTGCCGATCGAGGTTTGGGACCAGTCCGCGAACCGGTAGGCACACCGGTAGGTGCCACGCATAGCGGGTCGCAGAACGGGGAGCAGCACTGCCGTTTGCGAAGATGTGGTTATGGCCGGGGAACTCGTGAACCCGGCCCCTGACTCCAGAATGTTGACTTGCGTGATCGCGCCACTGGATACCACGGCATCGAGCTTGAGTCCGTAGCCGCCGCCGCCGGTGACCACGAGCTGCGGCACCCCGTAGTAGGACGTTCCGCCGCTTGAGATGGTGATGCTTGTGATCCGGTCGGTCGTCGAGGCCGGCGTGATCTGGATCGCCTTGAACGTGTAGAGGTTGCTGTTTGCAAAGAGCCCGGGCGTTGTTGGTGGGGAGGTGTTGTTGGACCGCTGCTGGAGCCGCACGCTTGCGGTGTCGCCGGTCTTGAAGCCTGTCCCGGGAATCAGCACCGTGGGCTCGCCGAAGACCGGGCCGGGCGGCCCTTGTTGGCCGGGCGTGGCTGTCGCCGCCCGGAAATAGAACCGCATCCTGTAGTCGGTGAATGTCTTGGTGCCGCGAGCGGTGTTGTAAGTGGAGTAATACTCGTCGCTGAAGGCAGGCGAAGCCGGATTGATGTCGAAGTTGCTCCACACCAGGCCGTATTCGGCGGCGTTGGTCTGAAAGTGCTTGTAGGGATTGCCTGCCCCACCGGAGTAGAAGTTGAGAAACTGGTTCTCAGCCCCGGCATAGAGGTAGAGCAGGGCTGCGTTGACCTGGTCGAACTGAAGCGCGAAGAACGTGTTTTGCTCCATGCCGCCGCCGGTGCGGATGATCTCCACGGTGCCGGCAGCGATTCCCGCAGCAGCAGTGCCGGTAGAGCCCTGTCGGAAGTCCACGATGGGGCGCTGTGATGTGCCGTTCTCTGCCTGTCCGGCGTTCCACCACCCAAGGGTGTTGGTCGAAGTCAGCTGTGCCGTGCCCGTGTTGTTGGCGCGCTGCCAGCCCAAGCAGCACGCATTGGCGCCGTCGCCGGTAGTGCTGACGTTGAGCCACGAATCGGGGCAGTATTTCAGATAGATGCGGACGATCGGCGTCTGGTAGCCCGAATACGTCAGGTAGGGCGTGGTGCCTGTCTTCAGAGAGGGCACCAACTCGACGTCGACGAACGGTTGGCCGTTGGCGACCTGGACCGTTGCGGTAGTCCACGTCCACTTGTCGTCCGTGTCGTTGGCAGTCTCGACCTGGTCACGCGGCCCCGTGTAGTACCGCAGCGACACCTTGCTGTAGTCATACGTATAGAAGTCCGCGTAGAGCGTGTACGGGTTCTGGGGCACGCCGTTGAGGACGTTGCGGTACCGGGCCTCGTACTCGCGGCGCTTGTGGAATCGCACAAGGAAGTTCGGGGTGAGTGCGGCGAAGAAGTCGTGGTTGTTTCGTGACCACTTGTATTGCTGGAAGAAGTTCCGGAAGGAACCAGTGTTATTGGCTTGGTAGGGAGTGTTGTCGTCGGTGTCCCGCCAGTATTCCGTTGCGGTGTAGGGGGATGCGTTCGTGGGCGTCAGCATCGTGTTGGTGGAGTTGCCAAAGAACGCCCCGCTGGGCCTCACCGGCCATGAGGCGTCTTGGGTTCCACCAAGGCCGTAGGAAAGCCCATCCACCAAGGCGGTGAACTCGAATCGGGCGAACGCACCGCTCCCGGTCGAGCCGGCCCCCGGCGTGAGTGGCAGCAAGGCAGACCACCGCTGGGAGCCGGTGTCGAACGTCGCGCTCACCCCCTGAGTGGTGCTGCCCGACAGATGCGCGATACTGACCGATCCGGTTGTAAGGTCGTAGCCATGCGAGAGGGCAGCGTTGGTCGTGCCGGTGATCGTCGCGCCGTTGATGACAAGCTGCTGGGCGGCGAGCGTCTGCGTTGCCGCCTTGTCCATTACGAAGCTGTTGGTCGCTGTGGACACGCTGCTGACAACGGTGGCGGACTGCACGCCCGTGCCGCGGACGTTCATTCCGACCTTGACTGGAGCAATGTTGGCAACGCTCGTGACGCTAGTGCCGGCGTTGGTCAGATTGCCCGTCGTCACCACTGTTGGCTCAAAGCCCTGCAAGCCTGGGTCTACGCCAATGACCCCGTAGGCAAGAAAGCCGACGCCTTTTACTCCAGACTCGTTGACCGTGAGCGTCGGGGGGCTCGAGTACCCAATTCCGCCGTCTATCACGTCGACGGCCACCACCGCACCGCCCTGGATGATCGTCTTGAGCCGTGCGGAGCGGGTTGGCGAGCCACCGGAAATCACCACTGGCGGCGGTGCCCAGTACGAGCCACCGCCGTTAACGACGTCGACTCGCTCGATGAAGTAGCCATTGCCGGTGGGCGTAACAGTCGGAGTGACGGTCGGGGCAGGCAGCCCGATCGGCTGGGCGGGAGTGGCCGTTCTCGTCGTGACAATGGGCGCTACGCCGTTTCCGAAGAAGCAGTGGATGCGTCCATGCCGGTCTTCGCAGAAGGTAGGACTTTCCCGGGAAGTGGTCGTTGCGGTGTGAACCGTTGTGACCGTCCATTGGTTCTCGTTGCCGCTGGGGACGGGAGACAGGTAGCGAATCTGCGTGGTGCTCGCGTTCGGCTTGGAGGCGACGATTAGCGTGTCTGAGACGCTTCCGCCATTGCTGACGCGGTAGACGCCGATGATCTCGTCGTAGTCCTTTGCGGTGTAGACAGCCTCCATACCAGCTCGCGGAACCAGTTCGCCGGGGCGCTGAATCTGGAGGTTGTTTTGCTTGACCGCTGCACCAGGGGGCAGGGCATACGGGCTGACGCTGGGAACGGCTCCGAGCCACTTATCGATGCGCATGGCTCACCCTTGGTCGGGAAGTTGTGCCGACTTCCAGCCCATCGAACGGGCAGTCGGGTAGTCGAGCATTCGAGGCCGGCCTGAGAGCGGAGACACGACGTCGTTCTCCATCGCCAGCCGCAGGTCGCGGTTGAAAAGCTGCACGGCCTCGATGGCAGATTTGCCGGCAAGCCGGGCGTACCACATCTCGGTGGCCGAGAGGATCGCCGTATACATCTGCGGTGAGCAGTCGATGGTGTCGCTGATCGCGTACTTGACGTTGCCAGGGATGGTTCCAGATATGGCCTCGGAGAGCGTGAGTCCGGTATCGCTTTGTCGTGCCGCGATTTCCCGTTCTTGCTGATACGGGTTGAGTGCCCCAACGGGGTCCGCCTCCGTTGTCGCCGTTCCGAAGCGAATGACGGCACCGGCACAGTCGGTCGGAAACTGAGTGCCCGTTCCCGTGACGGTCGCTCCCGTTACCGAGACAAGGCCTTGGCGGCACACGGGCTCATAGCCCATGTATTTCACGATCTTGGGGATATACCGATAGGTGTAGTGGACGACCGTAGCGTTCTGCGGCACGCCCACGAAACGAACCTGGTACCGGTCCGAATTCACGTCGGACCGCATCAGTGTGTAGTAGTACGGCTCGCCGCTGCCCCGAGAGTTGGTTTCGAGTCGCTGCCACTCTTGCGGCGTGATGTAGCAGTGAAGTGTGCCGACCGTGTCGGTCACCAGGGCGTCGATGTCCTTGAGGTCAGCGGGCAGGTCGTAGTACGTCTGCACGAGGACCGTGACAGTTTCGGCTCCCTTTGTCTTCTTTGCTGCCGCATCGAGCGTGATTGTGGTGCCGCTGATAGCGGTGATTCGCACTGGGTAGGAAAAGTATTCCGCAGAGATGTCGAGAAGCCGACCAATCACCATGCCCGTCGAACTGGCGACCGTGATTTGGTTACTTCCATTTGTGATGGCGGTCGCCGTCGTGCTGATCTGCTGCGTCGTGAAATACCCAGTCTTCGTGTGCCAGAGCCATTGCCGCGTCTGGAAAACCTCCCGAACGCCGTGGATGACGGCCTGACGTACTGCGCGGTGTTCTCCATCCTGCGCCCCACCGCCAGTTGTCGTGAGGAGGTGATCGACGACGTCCTGAGCCGTGAATGTCATTTCCGCCTCCACTTCGGTGCGTACTTGTCGATGACGATCTCCCGCAGCTCTCGCTTACTCTTGCCAGGGTGGTTCCTTCGCTCGACCGCCGACAACTTGCGGACGAGCCGATCGCTCAGTGGTGTGGCGGGCGGCGGCGGTTCGGCAACGCCCTGGTGCTCGACAATCCCTCGCACGTTGAGGTTGCGGACCTGGGCCACTTTCTTGATGTCAGCGGCGCTATCGATCCACGCGGCGGGATCGCAGTGGGCTCGCTTGTCTGCCAAGCCAGAGCAGTAGTATTTGCCACTGATGTTGATGCCGGCCGCCCGGGCTTCGCGGGTGATTCGCTGCGCTTGATCCTTGGGCATCTCGTCGAGCCACTGCTCGGCGTAGCGGCCTTGCATGACGGCCCGATCGGTTCCCTTCACGCCCGGGGGCTGCTGCAGCGCACACATCTCTGCCCAGCGATGGCCGTATCCTTCCGATAACAGCCGCGCATACATGCGCACTGCATGAGAACCGGCTCGCTGAATGTCCGCTGGTACGTCTTGCATGGGAGCACCTGGGAGTGCATCCCACCGCGCTTAGCCGGTCAGTTCCGGCGGCAAACCGCCCCCCGCCGAAGCAGCCTGCGGGCCCGCGGGAGGGGGTGGCAGGCCGAGCGGCGCTTCGGGCGGGGGGGGCGGCGGGGGGATGAGGTACGGAGCTGCATCGATGTCGAGACTCATCGCCCAGTCCCTCATTAGGGCGTTGAAAGGCTCGACTACCCCCCCGGTTGCAAGCGGAGCCAAGATCGGCCCCAGTGTTTGAATGGCCAGCGTCATCTGCTCGACGCGGCTCGATTTGTTCGGTTTGCGTGCGCTGCCAGCCTCGACCCGAAACAAGAAGTCTCGGGTGAGGCTCGTCAGATCTCGCTTTGCGACGTGTTGCTCCCACGCGATCGCGCCCATCGGGCCAAGCACCGGCGCGACGTCGCTCGGCTCGAGTAGCCATCTCACGGCCAGAGCCTCTCGGCGGGCCAGCGTGGACATGGCGTCCTCCAACTCGTTCGCCATGGAGTCGGGCCTGACCGCCACGTTCTCCTGTTTGATCGTTGCTTCGGCGGCACTTCTGAACTGGGCTCGGGTGTATCCGTGAACCAGCTCAGTGAGTCCCGTGCGTTGTGCGAACTGCTCTGCCACGGCGGTCAGAATGTCCCACAGGTCTTTCGTCACCTGCGGCATCTGGAAGGTACTGATGACGTCCTCGATCCGCCGGCCAAGCAACTCGGCCAGTTCGATAATCTTGAAGCCACCCTCGCTGGGCGAGAGCAACTGATCTTTGAGTTCCTGGTCGGCTGCCTTCTGCACCGCGATGATCGTTTCGCAACTGGTCGCGATGCGGCTGGCGAGGAAGGACATGCCCCAGTTCAGCATCCGAAGCTCCGCCACTCCCGGTTTGATGTGGGAGATGGGCCACGCGTACCCGGGCTTCGGGTGGAAAGCGAGCGGGACGAAGGGCCAGCCGCCGGGGTCAACGTAGTAGGGCACTGGCCAGGCGGTGCGGAGCATCACGCTCTGCGGGATGCCCGCCTGCGGATCTACGTCTTCCTGCAACACCGACGGCGGGAGGTTCAGCGGATAGTCGACACCTTCGCAGATGACGAGGTAGCAGTATTTTCCAAGTGCGTCGAATATGCCCCGACTCTTTTCCGGTGCGTCTTTGAACCGGTCACCGGCGCCACACTTGCTCCAGACCTTGTAGTAGGTGACGAGCCTTTGGGTCTGTCCAGATTTGCGCTTCGAGGATCGCGGTTCGTTGTCGGCCTTGATCTCGGTGTTGCCGTCGAGATGCTTGCCGAGTTCTTCCTCCGGAATCCCATACTCGGCGGCGACTTCCTCGAGTGGACGGACGCAACGACGAGCGCACCAGAGCATATCGTCCATGTTGTCGAAGTCTGGGTCGATCAGCAGGTTGTCGACCGAGTCGTAGAAACTCCCGACCATCCGAATTGGCTGCTCGCCGGGAATCTCGACCAGCTCGGGCCAGAGCACGCCCATGCCCTTCATCAGCCCTTCGTTCACGAACTTCTTTGCTTGACGCTTGAGGTCGAGTTCGTTGGGGGTGTAGTTGAGATACGCTTCCAGCAATTGCTTAGCGATGTCCCGGCTCATGCGGGACTCGGCGTCGGCCTGGGCGACCGCCATGAGTTGCGTCTGCTCGGGCGACAACATGCTCATGTCTGCCGGCAGACCGTAGGCTTCGGGCGGCAGGTCTGGCTGTTGCAGCACCGTCACCGTCCGCACGGGATTCCGGTGGTAAATGACAGCCCCAAAGATCTCGATCAACTCAAAGACCTTGTTGACCTGCATCCGGAACGCAGGCGGAGCGATTGAACTGTTGTAGCCACGCTCTCCACGGGCGTAGGCATCCTTCCACATCCAGTTGTGGTCGCCATCGTAGAAGAGCGCCGCCTCCTTCGCGTCATCGGCGAAGGGCTTTTTGTATTTGATCGCCGCCTCAAACTTCTTCGTCCAAGTGCGAACAAGTTGGCGCAGCGGATTACTTTCCGGCAGGCTTTGCTTGGCCATTGTTCGCCAACTTGTGAATGAGCGTTGTGAGGGGGGCGTAGTCCCAGCAGCCCAGTGCTTCCCAGCCCGGGTTCTCCAGCAGGGCCGGATCGTCTTTGTGGTGGACGCTCGACTTCTGCACGAAGCCGGTCGGGGTGAAAGCCAAGAGGTTCACCGTGCATTCACCGCGCTCGTCCGTGACCCATCCGATGCACGGATTGGAGAAGTGGTGAATGTCCGTGGAAAACAGGATCAGATCGCCCGGCTGCGGGCGGGGCATGGAGAACTGGGTCATCAGTTATGGGCTCCTTGTGGGCCTAAGTATACAAATGATCCCTTATGCTCGCCGGCGGTGCGGCGGCGTTTTTCGAGCCACTTCACCCACCAGGGATCGACTTCGTGATGCGTCACCGGCGGCTTGTGGTAGGCCGGCCGGTAGGCGGCCAGATACTCCAAGCACTGACAGAGGTGAACCTCTCCCCGGGTGTTGGGTTTGTCCGTGACGATGGCCGTCCCGTTGACGTAGTTGACGATCTTTCGGTACCGCTTGATCTCTCGCTCAAGGTCGGGAACCGCGCCTGCCAGAATCCGCAGTTGCGGCGACCCGCTGGGCCGAATGTGCATGGCCGCCCGCGTACTTTCACAGCGGGCGATCACGTCATCGCAGCCCGCCAAGAATGAGCTGCCTGTGATTTGCGAACGCACGCCCCGCTTCATGAGCTGCTCGGTGTATTGCTCGACGGGCAACCGGCCGGAGCCGATGTCGCGAAGCCGACCGCCGTGGGCGTCGATCAGAAAGGCGTGGAAATGCTGCCCCTCCACCTTTTTGGCGAACTGCTCGCCGAACACGACGGCGTTGGACTGCCGGAGGTAGAGCTGGTCGTAGACGAGCCAGAAGTCATCGGTTGGGGGCACTGCGGCGAACAGTACGGCCGTGACCGCGTGCCCGGGGTCCACCACGGCGTACCGGCACCAGTTGGATGGCACGCGGCCCTCGGGGAGCTGATCCCGCGGAAAGCCGTGGATGCTCATGTCGAAGGACGGGTAGACGAGCACCGAGTCCACGGTGAAGTCGCCCTCCGCTCGCATCCGCAGGACGTCCTCGCCGCTGGCCGCCCAGCGGGCGATGCTCGCCTTCTTCTCGTCGGCGTCGAGGTATGGGTTGTCGAGAAACCGTAGTCGGAACTGCCGAATCAACGATTTGTCGCCGAGTTCTGCTTCGCTCGCGTCGGCGCGTTCCTTCATCCCGAGAAGGGCGTTGTTCGTCGAGTGTGGCATCGCAGACCAGCAGAACTTGCCGCGGCGATCCACGATGCGAGCGAGAGACTCAGGGATCCAACGCTCGTCGTTCAAGTCTTCGTCGACGTGGATGCGATCAGCCTGGTAGCCCTGGACAGGCTCGCCCTCGCTCGAGAAGAAGTGAATCTCCCAGCCAGTCGTGAGCGTAATCTTCTGGCAGTAGCCGGCACTTTTGAGAAGCCAACTGATTTTCTTCACGAAACGCGGAGCGATAAGCGGCGGGGCGGGACGGGCTTCGCTCCGTCTGGCTGCGTCGAGAACCGGATCGAACGCTCGCCATTCGCCGGTGCCAGCGTCCTTGATGATCTTGAAGGCACCGGGTTTCATCAGAAGGGGAAAACACACGAGCCCTAGGTGCTTCCAATCTTTTCCGATGACGACGAGTATCCCGCTCTCCTTTGGGTATTTGTCGAAAGGGTCTTGGCCGGTGACGGCCCGGGCATCCTCCACGAATGTGCAGAGCGATTTTCCCGACCGGTTTCCGCCGATGACTAGGATTTCACTCGCCCGACAGCGATGAATCTCCTCCTGGTTGGGGTTCGGGCGATAGAGCTTGAGAGCCTCGATCTTCCGTTCCCGCAGCTCGTTCTGCAGGTTCTTCAATTCGTCCCGCTCGAACTGCGTCAGGCGGGGCACCGTCGGGATTCGCGGCGGTGAGAGCTTGGGATGCCTTTTGGGCTTTTTTGCCATCGTGAACCTCCCCTTGGATCACTTGCACGGCCTGTTGGAATCGGGCCTGCAACTCTTGCTCGAGTTCGTCTTCGGACCAGAGCGAGAGCGGCCGTTTGACGCCCCCTTGATCGACGTTCTTGGAGACGAGCCGGCAGATCGTTTCGAGCAGCCGGTTCCTCGCGCTGCCCCCCGGCGGCGAGTCGTAATACTGCTTGACGAGCATGGCGGCGAATCCGCCGGTGCCGCCGAAGTATTCGATGACGCGCTCGATGACTTCGGCGCTATGGGGGATGTTCGATCCGCCGGCCTTGACCTGCGAAAGCCAGAAATCGACACCAGACGCCTCAACCTTTGCCAGAGCGGCCCGGCGCTTGGCTTTGGCTCGACGCCGTTCTGCTTTTTTGGCGGCCTTACCGCAGGTGCGGCAGTAGGGGCGAAAAGCCCCTTCGCGAAGTCCGAAATGCTCTTGAGTAAGCGGGAAGGAAATCCCGCAACGCTCGCACAGACGGCTTTGATCCATGACCAAATGGCGACAGCCTGCCGGTAGACCCGACAGGCTGTCCGAAGGTTCCGGATAGGTCGGGCCGTCAAATCTGGTCGCATTCCAGATTGATCCGCGCCGTGGTTTCGTTGGCGTTGTAGCCGGCCCCAAAGATCACGCTGCCGCTGACGGCTCCCGTCGTGTTCGGGCTCACGGTCACGGTGGTGCCGCTGATCCCGGTGACGGTCGTGTTGGCAGCGATGCCGGTGCCCGACACCGTCATGCCGACGGTGATGCCGGCGGCGTTACCCACGGTGAACGTCGAGCCGATACCCGCCGAAGTGCCGGTTGTAGTGACGCCAGGGCGGATGGTCACGCCCACGATCGGATTCGTGGAGGTGTGCGTCTGGATCGTGCCACCGGAGGACGACACCTGCACCTTGCCTTGGGCGGCAATGAGAGCGTTGTCCTTGTTGACCGTGACCGGCCCCTTTACGACCAGCCACACGATGTCGTTTGGCCGCACGTCGATGTTGAGGTACTCGTCGAGCACCCCGAGCATCTTGCCGTTCGTGGTGTCCGTCGTAGTAGCGGTGGCCGAGAACGTGGCGAGCGGGCCCATGTCATTCATGACATAGACCTTGCCTCTGTCGGCCCCCAGCACGTTGATCAGCGAAGTGCCGACGTATCGTGCGGCGATGCAGTAGACCAGGCGGTTGCTGTTGCGAATCGCCGCAGGTCCGGTGCCGGGCACGACGTCTTGGAACGCCTTGACCTGCCCGACGATTTCGGCTCCCGCGATGGGGTTGCCGTTCACGTCGAGTTCGATCACCTCACCGTTGAGGAGCGTGGCGCCGCGAGGGAACGGAGGATCAGAGAACAGGCTGGACATGCGACGTACTCCGAGTGAAAGGGGTCAGGCGATCGGGGCGAGCAGGAAGAAATTTCTCGGCGAACGACAGCGGAGGTTGGCCAAGACAGAACAGGCGTACCTGTAGCTGGAAAGTTCCTCGTCGTAGAACGGTCCCTCGGCAACGAACAGCGTGTTCTCGAGGCTTCGCAGTTCCATGTTGCCGATCGAGAGGCCGTAGCCGCGATTCGCGGGGCAGGCGTACTCGCTCGTCACGGAGACACCGTCCTGCTGGAAAGTGTCGGTGAAGCCCAGCGCCGACAAGCCGGTGTTGCTGCTGACCTGGATGCGCTCTTTGCCGTCGAGCGTCGAGAGATACTGGATGTAGAGCTTCCGATCGAGAATCACCATGTCGATGGCCGCTTCGCGAGTATCGTTGCGGCGACAGTGGTGAATTCCCGCGCGGGTTGCTTCCACGCAGTTGTCGGCCCACGTGTTCTTGTTTTTGAAGCCCGTGCTCGTGTAATTCACGATACAAGGCGCGTAAAAATCTAGTTCAGGGTCGACCGGTGCTTCGGGCCATGTTCCGGTAGATCCGATGCGCCCACCGCCGTAGTAGCCGAGTTGCGTGGAGAGGCCGGCGTAGTTGTCGGATGGGTAGCCGAATCGGTCGATCGCGTTGCCGGTAGTACGCTTCGTTGCCACCGCAGCTCCGGCGGCTTCGCTGATGGTGCCGTCAAAGCCGAGGAACGAGTCGAGGCCGTGGAAGTCGTTTTCTCGGCCGGGTGCGTTCCCATCGGAATAGACCTGGTACGAGAGGTGCTGCTCAAGCGACTCCTGCAACCGCTGCGCCATCTGGCCTGCGACGTTGACGAGCGCTTGCTGCCCACGGTTCTCCAGGAGCTCGCGCCTGAAAACCGAATCTTGGGTCGTGAAGCCCCTGTAGGGAAGTTCGGCGCGCTTCCAGAGATTCTGGCGAGCGAAGGTACGCGGTGTGTCACCAGTCGAACCCGAAACGGGTGCCGACCTATATCTCACATTCCAGTCGAAGCCCCTGCCCGATTGGTTCATGAGTACGTTGCCCGACTGCTCGAGCATCGCGAACACCTTGAACTTGCGGAAGGTGGCTAGCTCTTCTTCCCTCAGGTGCGCCGTGATCGTCGTCCCGATTACTCGCGCCCAGTCGCCTACGCTGGCCATGATGCGTCACCTTTCGTGGGTTAGATCAGTCCTTCCTCCGCCAGCTTCGTTCGGAACTTGTCCTCGAATGAAGTTCGTGGCGGCGGCACTCGCGGGTCGGTCGTTCCCGGAGAACTTCTCGGAGCGGTTCTCATCGCCTGTTGGCGGAGAAACTCCATGTTCTTCCGGGCTGCGTCTTCACCGGGAGTCGGCTGTTGCGGTGTCGGCTGCTGGGTGGAAAGTCCTGCCGTGGCTTGCTGGTAGAAGTTGAGCAACAGCTCGCGTTCGACCATCGCCTTGGCGTACTCCCAGCGGGGCTTGGCCCCTTGGATGCCGCTCCGCTTGGCGTCCTCCACATATTTTTGGGCGAGAACTGCCTCTCGAGAGACATTCCCTTTTTCGTCGCGAAGCCAATCGGCGTTCTCGTGTTCGACCTGGGCGACGAATTGCTCCTCGTCCCGGCGGGCCAACTGCTGTTGGATCAGCTCTTGGGCACGCTGTTCGGCGACCTTCGCCACCATCGGAGCCAGCGTTTCCTCGGGGTTTTCGAGGAATTTCTTGGCGAAGTCGGCCCGGTACGCTTGGTACTCGGCCAGGGCATGCCGAGCGTCCAACGGGGCATCGGTAGCGATGACTTCCCGACCGTTCTCGTCTTTGACGAGGTACTGCTTGAACGCATCGCGGATCTTGGGCGGGTCCACCAGCCCTGTTCCTCCGCTGTCTGTTGCGTCGCCTGTTGGGGGGCTTGTTGGCCAGCCTTCCACCGCTCGTAGAGTTCCCGGTTTGACAGGTAGTCGCTGGCAACCGGGAGGATCGACTGGTACTGCCGGAGCTGGTGCTGGAGTGCCTGCTCGCGTTGGAGTGCCTGGTAGACGCTCGACGCGATTTCCTCCTCGGGCTTGCCCTCGAAAGCCGGCAGGTGCTTGAGGGAATCCCAAGGAGAAACGGCCTCGACCGGGGCTTCCTCCGCCGGCGGGGCAGGGGAAGCCGCCTCAACGTCGGGGCTCGCGTCGACCGTTTCGGCCTCGGGAACCTCGACAACCTGTTCGTCCGACACGTCGCTGGGCATCGCTGCCTCGCCGGGTTTACCTCGCCAATGATTGACGGCCGTACAGTGTTGTACCTCTGTCTAGTAAACCCCGCAACTCGCCCTGCCTTCGTTGATAGGTGTCGTCCAGGTGCCGTCGATAGTTCGGGTCGTTTGCCTTCACGGGGTTGCCCTGCTCATCGGTGACGATGCTGGTTTCCATCGGCGCGAAGAACGACGCGAACGCGCTCGAAGTCGACTGTGTTGGCCCCGGTTGGTTGGCGGCCTGCATGGCGGTATTCGTCGGGATTTCTTGCGCCAAGTCGTCGAGCGTGTTGTCGACGGTCCGCCGGATAGCTCCTGCCCCCGAAAGAGCCGCCCGGCGCGCGACGGCCTTGGTTCCGGACTTCGACGCATCCATGAGGCCGCCTAGCAGGGACGGGCTACCCTTCAGCCCGCCGGCCCCCAAGGTGAGAATCGTTTGGAGATCCACCGCATCTCTGGGGTAGTTGGCGATCATTTCCCCAAATGGCGACAGGTAGGTTGCCTCCACCGGCTTCGCGGGTTTGCTCGGGGAACTTCTCCCCATCCAGTCGTGCCCCGCCAGAAATGCCTCGACAGGGATTGAGTAGTTCCTGACCAACTCCGGGTATTCCGCGTTGGCGAATCCCCGGGCCTTTTGGTCGAAGTCCCGTAGGTCGCGGATCAACTGCCGCATTTCGCGTGGATCGGCACCGGTGGGGTAGCGAGGGGTGATTCTGAACAGGTCGTCCCGCATCTTCTGGAGCTGCTCGCGATCAGCGGCCTCGAGATCGAGGTTGTAGAGGTACCGCTCGGGGAGCTGCTGGTTGTAGTAGGGGATGTAGTTGTCGGTGGAATCGAGCTTCGTGGTGACGCCCTCCAGCGTCGTCGACGAGATGCTTGGATACTTCGCTCCGCCGGCTGAGGTGGCGGCGGTGCCGTCCGGTTCTCCCTGTTTCCACCAATACATGCTCTCCGTGAGCCGGCCCGTCGGCGTGTTGAATCGGCTGGCAGCAAGCGCCGGCGTTGCACCTGGAATACCGGCCCGCATGTCGAACGGAGCCCCGAGGACGCCGAGAACCTTCGATCCGAGGTCCGACCACACTGGGGCGAAATCCCCGTTCTGAAACGTCGTGAAAAGGTTGTAGACCCGTTCCGACTGATAGCCCTGCTCGCCGTCCGAAGTAAGACGATACCGGGACTCTAACGGGCCATCCTTGGCGAACTCCGCCACCTGTTCGGGCGTTGCCCCAGTATCCCAGCCATGTTCGGCGTTGCGGCCCGGGAGGTTGTCCCTCAACTGCCCGAGGAGCGCGTCACGAAGGGCGATGCCGGCTTCGTCGCTCTCGTCGAATGGCATCCCTGCGAGTGACTGTTTGGCCGTGTTGATGGCGGATTCCGGCAAGTTGCTTCTTGCCGCTGCCATCGTGAGGTACTCGTCGGGAGTGACCACGCGATCACCGATCTTCACGACCGGCATATCCATCGCCTGCCCCGTTGCCTCGAGAAACAGGGCGTATTCCGGCGGCGGTTCGGCTTGGAACTGCTGAATGTCGTCCGGGTAAAGCTGCGTGTCGAGCCGCTTGGAGAGGTATTTGCCCGCAGCGTTGGCCGAGTCCTCGATGGCCTGTCCCGCCTGCCGATACAGCCGTTGAACCAGCGTTTCCCCGGCTTTGGCTCCTCCGTAGTAGCCGTAGGACTCAGGCATTGGGACTCCTTCGCCACGTGCGGAACAGTTGCTTGTGGTCGTTGCTCGATAGCCACCAGAGCACGAGCAGCCTCACAAGCTCGCCGATGAGGCTGGATAGCACGATGATCCAGATCGACCCGTAACGCCGGCCGTTGTAAATCCGGCGGACGTCCGATCGCAGCGAGTCCGCCATGTAGGTGAAGGCCTGCGTGTCACTGTCGGCGGCCTTGGTCATGTCATCCGACCATCGATCAAGGGCGAGGGGTAACAGCGCAAGAACGCGTCGACGCCCCGCGACCCACTTCGATGCCGGGAGACGGGACCAGACCCACTCCTCGAGCCCTGCGTACTCGTCAGCGGCAGGGGCCATGAGTCTTCTTCATCTGCTCGTAGGCAGCATTGAGCTTGTCGTGGATCGTCTTGCCCTTGGCGGGCTTCTTGGCGTTTTTCTTCATGGCACGTGCCCCGAGAATGGGATCACCCCCTTTCCTTCGGATGCGCCGGCGCGGCCGGCTAGGGCGGTGGGGTCGCCCTATTTATGGGAGGCAAGCAGCCTCTTTGGACCCAGGAGAGTCTGACTTTTGCAAGGCTAGTGGTGACACAACCCCCGTTTCGCCCGGGATTGGCGAAGTTGTGTCACCAGGCAGTGGCCATTTGCGGTGCGAGCCTTACGTCGGCGTGTGCAACTGCACCTGGCGGCGGAACTCGAGCGGGCTGGCGAGGAACGCGAAGCTCTGCTTCTCGGTCGCGACGGCAACTCGGACGGTGCCGAATCCGAAAATCCGTCCCACGATCCCTTGGTCAACTGCCAGAGAGTCCACCTTGCCCAGCATCAGCTCCATGGTTTTCCGGCGAATGAATCCCTGTTTCATGATTACCCGCCGGTTCGTCACCGCAAACTCTGACGTTTTGTAGGTGATCGCGTGGGAGATGGCGCTGACGATGCCCGCCAAGACCACGAAAACACCAAGGATGATCGCCCCCAGCCCGGCGTCTCGTTCGCTGGCATTCATACTGATTCCCGTCCGAAACAGGAAAAAAGCGAATGCGAACCAAAGGAGTGGCCGCAGGAAATAGAACCAGTGGAGGTGAGCCCGGTAGACGACCTGCTCGTTCGGCAGCAGGTTGGAGTCGACATATCCACCCCGTTTTCTCGCAACTGGCGGCGCTGCAGTAGTCACCACTGACGGGGCGGGCGACGCCACTGCCGTTGGTATTGCAGACGGCGCTTTTGCGACAGGAGCGCGGGGAGGTGGGGCAGGATCAGCTGCGATGGGCGGCTGGACGAATAGCCCTTTCACCCTGCCGGCCGGCACCCATGGGCCGTTCTGATTCTGCGAAACCTCTGTGGTCTGATCGATCTTGCCGTCAGCCACCAACTGCTTGAGCTTGGCTGAGTCAAGCGGGCCGTAGACCTTCCCATTTCCACGAACGAACCATGTGGCGGCCATGTCTACTTGTTTTCCTCGGCGTTCGGCTTGCTAGGTACGAGTGCTTTCACGGAGGACACAGCGATTGGATCATTCCCATCGACGGTTAACTTGCCGCGAGACAAATCGCGGATGTACCCGAAGGACAGGTCATCGTTCTTCCGTACGATGGAGAAGTAGTCATCGCGTCCGTCAAACTTGATGCTGCGGACGTTCGAGAGACGGATGTTCTGGCTCGTGTACGCCGGATGTCCCGCCACGTACATCGAGAACACGCTCACGTTCAGTTGGCCGTCCTTGAGCCCCTGGACGTTCCCTTCGACCTTCTGCCCATTCTTCATGGTGATCTCGTCGGCAATCGTTATGCCGCAGGCTAGAACGCAACAGATCAGTGCAGCAGAACGCATGATTCCTCCCGGCTAACGAACAGACTGCGGGGAACGCCGCTTATCCCTTTCGGCTTTATCCATCTTTCTCCACTCCCAGGGAGGCACACGACGGGGATCGGCCCACAAGCCGCGGCCAGCGTCCTTGGCAGCCTTCTCGCCATCGGCGTACTTTTTGCTCTGGTCGTACTTGGTGTAGTGCCAGGCCATGCCAGCCTCGAGCATGGCCAGCCCCACGTCACGGCCATCGACGTAGACGCGTCCGATGGTGCGGTCGTACTTGTCCGGCCCCTCGGTATCGATACGGACGGTCTTGCCAAAGACCAGACCCGAGAGCGTTGACTTCGCCCGGTTGGAGAAAGGCTGGCCTCTCTCCGGGGCATCGATTCCATCGAAGCGAACGCGGTGCTGCTTCTTGGAGTTGTCGAGGACGTCGATCGTGTCGCCGTCGATGACACCCACAACCTTGCCTTCAAGTGCGAAGGCCGGCGACGCGAGCACAGCGAGGAGTACGAGAGAGCGAAGCATTGGAATCCGCGAGGACTGTGGGATCGCGGATTCTGGATTACCCGAGGGACAACCTTGGTCCAGCGCCTCTATCCTCCAAGACGAGAATGGGGGGTGTCAGGGGCAAAATGGAATTCGGGAAAAAATACGGGCGGGGCACGTGACAGATGTTTTCGCGGGGCCGGGGGGGCCGGGGGAGGGGTCGGAAGCCCCTGCCCCGTCTAGGTTTGCGTTCCCCCCGACGGTTCCCTGCCGCCGACCGGCCCCGCGCGCCGCCACCGGTCGAGTCCCCCGCTCCCCGTCCCTCCCCCTCCCGGTCTGCCCCCTCGCGGGTCTGCCCCGTTCCCCCCCGCGCTCCGGCCCCGTGCCGGCCCCGTGCGGCCCGTTCCCGCCGGCCCCCTGCCCGGGATACCCCCGCGGCCCGTCGCGGCCCGTGCGGCCCCGTCGCGGGCCGGGAGCATCGCGGGCCGGAGCATCCCCGCGCGTCGATCCCCGGGCCGTCGGCGCATGAAAAAACCCCCTGCCCCGTGGAAGGGGCAGGGGGCAGGGATCGACGCCGACGGGAAGCCTACGCGCTCCCCTTCGCGGCCCGCGCTTCGGTTCCCTTCGCGGTCGCAAACTCCGCCCACCGCGTGACGGCTTCGGGGTTTTCGAGCATCCATGCGAGAAGGTACGCGCACTCCGCGGGATCGCCGGAGATTCCGCGCGTCGGATGATGCCGGCCCTGAGCATCCTTCCAGAAGCGCTTGTTGTAGGTCAGTTCGGCGTACCCTTCGCGGTTCACGACGATCTCGACCGTCTTCCCGTTGGGAAGCATCTCGACCCCCTTCGCGTATTCGTATCGGGGGTTCGGCTTCAACTCCACGAAGCCGGCTTTCGGCTTCGGCTTCCCGGCTTCGGCTTCGGCGGCGCGCTTCTCCGCATCCGCCGCACGCGCTTCCGCCGCCGCGGCCCGCGCTTCGGCTTCCTGCGCCTTGCGCTCAATCTCCGCGATACGCGCCGCAATATCGAGCATCTTCTGACCTGCCATGACTGTCTCTCCGTTGTGAAAACTTCGCCGGCCGCACGGCCGACCCGAAGCATCCTTCCCGGCACCCCCCTGCGCTCCGTTTGCCTCTCTCCGGTGCCTGGAGCCTCGAAGTGATCGGAGTGTTGGGTCGGCGTTATGACAGCGGTGCGCTGATGGTGTGAGTCTCTCTATGGGGTGCCGGGATGGGTTTTGCGGCGGGTCGGCACGGTGCCGCTCCACCACTTTCCTCCCGGAGATTCCTCCATGCGTTTGCCCAGTTTCATCAAGGCGATCGTCGGTTGCACTGACACCGAATCGAGTCGCTATTCCCTCGGTGGCGTGAAGTGCGAGAGCGCTGAGAACGTCTCGATCATCACGGTCACTGACGGCCGGAAGTTGCTCAACGTCTCCTACGGCGATGAGTGCGATCCGGTGGATTGCATCATCGAGGCCAAGCCGCTCACCAAGGCCTACACCGCCGCCGCTGCGAAGGGGCGGAACACGGTGTTCGAGGTGGTCGACGGCAAGGCGATGGTCGTCGGCGGTGCGGGTGCCGCCACGGCGCCGCTCATCGACGGCAAGTTCCCCCGGTGGCGGGACGTCTTCGGCGACACGGCCGAGCACAAGCAGATCGGCGTGAAGCCGGAGCTGCTCATCGACGTCCTGGCCGTCTTCAAGGCGGCGGGAGTCGAAGGTGTGCGGGTCTACGTCGGCGATGCCGAGCGGGCCATCTACTTCGCCGCCACCGCCCCCACCGGGGAAGTCATCCGGGCAGTCCTCATGCCCATGTCTCTCGACGTCACGCCGTTTCCCGGTGAGTTCGGCACCG
>Ga0068876_10001298_pt1 | contig 19700 bp, 13 predicted proteins | sample NOAtaG_6_FD_66442 | JGI IMG/M metagenome (GOLD analysis project Ga0068876, IMG submission 66442) | Freshwater lake microbial communities from Lake Erie, under a cyanobacterial bloom - NOAA_Erie_Diel5S_2200h metaG | ecosystem: Environmental > Aquatic > Freshwater > Lake | place: USA: Ohio, Lake...
TGTAGTCAGCCAGCATGTCGTCGTTGATCGCCTGGCAGCAGTTGGCGACGATGGCCTGCAGGTCGGCGGGCAGCGCCTCCCACGCCTGCTTGTTGACCAACGCCTCGAGGGTCGGTCCCGGCTCCTGCCAGCCCGGGTAGTAGCAGTACTTCGCGACGCGATGCAGGCCGAAGGCGAGGTCGTTGTACGGACCCACCCACTCGGCGGCGTCGATCGCGCCCGACTGCAGCGCGGTGAAGATCTCGCCGCCCGGCAGCGACACCGGCACCGCGCCGACCCGCGCCATCACCTCGCCGCCGAGGCCGGGGATGCGCATCTTCAGGCCCTTCAGGTCGGCCAGGCCCTTGATCTCCTTCTTGAACCAGCCCGTCATCTGCACGCCGCTGCAGCCGGCAGCGAAGGGCATCACGTTCAGCGGCTTGTAGACCTCTTCCCAGAGCTGGTTGCCGCCGCCGAACTGCAGCCAGGCGTAGTGGCCCTGGAAGCTCATGCCGAAGGGCACGGTGGCGAAGTACTGCGCCGCGAAGGTCTTGCCCGACCAGAAGTAGGACACGCCGTGGTTCAGCTCGACGGTGCCGTTGGACACCGCGTCGAAGCCCTCGAAGGCCGGCAGCAGTTCACCGGCGGCGAAGATCTGGATCTTGATTCGGCCGCCCGACATCTTGTCGCAGCGCTCAGCGAAGGCCTGCGCACTGCCGGGCCCCACTTGGTAGAAGGGCAGGCCCGCGGGCCATGTGGTGGTCATGCGCCAGCGGTAGGTCTGCTGGGCATGGGCGACGGCCGGGACGGCCAGCGCGCCGGCGATGCCGGCCTTCAATGCGAGACGACGTGAACCCGTACTGCTCATGGTGACTCCCGGAGTGGATGGAAGGGATTGGATCAATAGGTCTTGTAGGGAAGGAACTTGCCCGACATCGTGATCGCCACGCGGTCGCCCATCGGGTTGGCCTCGCGTTTCAAGTCCATCTTGAAATCGATGGCCGACATGATCCCGTCGCCGAATTCCTCGTGGATCAGTTCCTTGAACGTGGTGCCGTAGACGCTCACGAGCTCGTAGAACCGATAGATCAGCGGGTCGGTCGGGACGCTGGTCGGCAGGCTGCCCTTGTAGGGCACGACCATCAGCCAGTTCTTCTCGGCTTCGGTGAGGCCGAAGATCTCCGCCACCACGCCGGCCTGTTCGGCGCTCAGCGTCATCTGGCCCAGGCAGGCGGCGGTGACCCACTCCTTGCTCAGGCCGACCTGCTGGGCGACGTCGTGCCACTTGATGCCCTTGGCGACCTTGGTGGTGATGATCTTCTCGGTGACTTCAAGACGGTTCATGCGGTGTTCTCCTTGGCTTCAAGCCACCCGGTGCAAAGGGGTGCGGGCGGCGGGGGTCGGGGCGGGATCGGGTTCGGCGTCGATGCCGGGGCTGACCACGGCAGGCGTCTGTGGTGCACGGCCGTGCGACAGGTCCTTCGAGCGGCTGACGAGGAAGTCCACCAGGTGGTTGCGCACGGCGTAGAACTGCGGCTCGTGGTGCAGCGTGGCGCGCTGGCGCGACCGGGGCAGGGTGTTGCGCACCACCTCGGCGATGCGCGCCTGGGGGCCGTTGCTCATCAGCATGATGGTGTCGGCGAGCAGGATCGCCTCGTCGACATCGTGCGTGATCATGAACACCGTCTGCCGGGTCTCGGAGCAGATGCGCAGCAGCTCGTCCTGGATGGTGCCGCGAGTCAGTGCGTCCAGCGCCCCGAAGGGCTCGTCGAGCAGCAGCATCTTGGGCTGGATCGCAAAGGCGCGCGCGATGCCGACGCGCTGCTTCATGCCGCCGGAGAGCTGGCTGGGCTTCTTGTCGATGGCGGCGCTCAGGCCGACCATCGCGACGTAACGCTCGACGTGCTCGTCGACCTGGCGGCGGCTCCAGTCGGGCCACTTGCTGCGCACCGCAAAGGCGATGTTCCGGCGCACCGACAGCCAGGGCATCAGGGCATGGCCCTGGAACACGACGCCGCGCTCCAGGCTGGTGCCGACGACCTCGCGGCGGTCCATGATGACCGTGCCTTCGCTTTGCCGGTCCAGGCCCGCCAGGACGTTGAGGATGGTGGTCTTGCCGCAGCCCGAGTGGCCGATGATGCAGACGAACTCGCCGCGCGCGATGCTGAAGTTGACGCCATCGAAGACCGGCTCCGCGGCACCGGGGAACCGTTTGGCCAGGCCGCTGACCTGCAGGAATCCGGGTTCAGTCGACATAGGTCACGGCCCGCTGCAGCCGCGCGAACATCAGGTCCAGCAGCATGCCGACCACGCCGATGACGAGGATCGCGAAGATCACGTTCGTCAGCGACAGGTTGTTCCACTCGTTCCAGACGAAGTAGCCGATGCCGGTGCCGCCGACCAGCATCTCGGCAGCGACGATGACGAGCCAGGCGATGCCCATGCTGATGCGCATGCCGGTCAGGATGGTCGGCGCGGCCGCGGGCAGGATCACCTCCAGCGCCAGCCTCGGGGGCGCCACTTCCAGCGTCCGAGCGACGTTGAGCCATTCACGGCGCACGCCGGCCACGCCGAAGGCGGTGTTGATCAGCATCGGCCAGACCGAGCAGATGAAGATCACGAACACGCCGGAGACCGACGAGTCCTTGATGGTGTACAGCGCCAGCGGCATCCAGGCCAGCGGCGAGATCGGCTTCAGCACCTGGATGAAGGGATCCAGCGCGCGGTACAGCAGCGGGCTCATGCCGATCACGAAGCCCAGCGGGATCGCCACCAGCGCCGCGATGCCGAAACCCAGCCCGACCCGCAGCAGCGAATGACCGAGCTGGATGCCGATGCCCTTGTCGTTGGGCCCGTTGTCGTAGAACGGACGTGACAGGTTCTGGACCATCGCCTCGCCCAGCTGCGCCGGGGTCGGGAAGCCGTCGCTCTTCTTCTGCACCGCGCCGGCCGTCGGGTCCTTGCCCTGCAGCTTGAGGTACTCGATCTGCTCGGCCGTCAGGCTGGTCGCGGCCGGTGCCGGCGCACTGGCCTTGGGCAGCGTCGCCAGGTGCCAGATGCCCAGCAGCACGCCCAGCAGCAGCAGCGACAGCATCGCCGCCGTCAGCCGCAGCCGACGATCCGACGTCGCAACCATCACGCCGCCAGCTTGTGGATCGCGAAGCCCTTGGCGTAGGCGTCGGCCTTGGCCGGGTCGAACTCACGGCCCATGATCTTGAACTTCGGGTAGGCCGCCGACGCTGCAGGTGCCTTCTGACCGAGCTCGCCCATGTACTTGCGAGCGTCCGTCATCAGGAACACGCGCTCGGCGATCTGCTTGTAGTCGACGTCGCCCTTGATGTAGCCCCAGCGCTTCATCTGGGTGAGCATCCACACCGCCATGCTCTGCCAGGGCACCGGGTCGAAGTCGGCGCGGTCGGGCACGGTCTTCACGCCGCCCAGGCCGTCGGCGAACTTGCCGGTCAGCACCTGGGCAACCACGGTCTCGGGCTGGTTCAGGTAGGCCGTGGGACTGATGACCTTGGCGATCAGCTCGCGGTTCCGGGCCTCGCGTGCCATCGCCGCGGCAGTCAGCACCGAGCGGAACAGGGCCGCGTAGGTGGCCGGGTTCTGCCGGATGAACTCGCCGCTCATGCCGAAGGCGCAGCAGGGGTGGCCGTCCCAGATCTCCTTGCTGAGGATGTGGATGAAGCCGACCTCGTCGAACACCGCGCGCTGGTTGAACGGGTCCGGCCCCAGGAAGCCGTCGATGTTGCCGGCACGCAGGTTGGCGACCATCTCGGGCGGCGGCGTGACGCGGATCTGGATGTCGGTGTCCGGGTTCAACCCCGCCTCGGCCACGTAGTAGCGCAGCAGGAAGTTGTGCATGCTGTACTCGAAGGGCACCGCGAACTTGAAGCCCTTCCAGCTCTTCGGGTCGCGTCGGTCCTTGTGCTTGACGTGCAGCGTGATCGCCTGGCCGTTGGTGTTCTGGATCGTGGCCACGTTCATCGGCACCTGGGTCGACCCCAGGCCCATGCTGATCGCCAGCGGCATCGGGCTCAGGAAGTGGCTGGCGTCGTGCTCCTTGTTGAGCATCTTGTCGCGGATCAGCGCCCATCCCGCGGTCTTGTTGAGCTGCACGTTCAGGCCCTGCTGGCGATAGAAGCCCAGCGGGTCGGCCATGATCAGCGGCGTGGCGCAGGTGATGGCGATGAAGCCGATCTTCAGGTCCTTCTTTTCGGGCGTCTTCTTGTCCTGCGCCATGGCCTGCAACGATGCGAGCGGGAAGACGCTGGCGATCGCCGCCATCGCGCCACGACGCCCGGTTGCGCGCAGGAAGGCGCGGCGCTGGTTCTCCTGCGGGAACAGGGCCTTGACGAGGCTGGCTTCCATGAAGCTGCGGCCCAGCGATTCGGCGTCCTCAGGGGCCGCGGTGTCGGCAGCGCCCGTGCCATGCGCCTGGGGTGCGTGGTCCTGGCCGCAGGCGCAGCGCAGCATCAGCGGGCGATCGGCGTCGTAAGGGTCGTAGGCTCGTGTCATCGGGGGCTCCAGCTACAGGTTGGAAGTTACGCGGGGCGGTGGCGTTCGACCATCAAGGTCCGGACCCTTGGCGTGTAGGGCCAGCCCTACAGGGCCGGCATCAGGCGGCGCCTTGCAACTGGTGTCGCACGGCATACAGGGCCAGTTCGACGTCGTTGCGCACGCCGGTCTTCTCGAGGATGCGGGCGCGGTAGGTCGACACCGTGTTCGGCGACAGCGACAGCTGCTGCGCGATCTCGCCCACGCTGTGGCCGCTGGCCAGCAACCCGAAGACCTGGTGTTCGCGATGCGACAGGCTCTCGTGTGGCGGCTGCTCCTGGCCGCCGGGGGTCTGGCCCAGTGCGGCGGCCAGCAGTTCGGCGACCGCTGGCGTGACGAACAGGCCACCCGCGGCGACCTTCCGGATCGCCGCGATGACCTGCTCGGAATCCGCGCTCTTGTTCAGGTAGCCCGCGGCGCCCAGCTTGAGGCTGCGCACGGCGTACTGCCGGTCCGGATAGGTCGACAGGATCAGCACCGGCAGCCGAGGGAATTCGTCCTTCAGCTGCTTGAGCAGGTCCAGACCGTCGCGGCGCGGCATCGCGATGTCCAGCAGCACGGCGTTCAGACCCGGGGTCGATGCCATCGCGGTGCGCACCGCGGCAATGCCTTCGGCCGCGTCGGCGGCTTCGCCGGCCAGCGTGATGTCCGCGGCGTCGGCCAGCATCTGCTTGATGCCCTGACGCACGATCTGGTGGTCGTCGCAGATCAGCACGCGGATCATGCGTCGGCCTGCGGATCCGTCTTGTCGTCGGGCAGGGGCATCAGCAGACGTACGCGGGTGCCGGCCCCGGGTGCGCTGTCGATGTGCAGCCGTCCGCCGTGGTGCCGGGCGCGTTCGTGCATTCCCATGACGCCGTAACTGCCGGTGGCCTTCAGGTCGGCCGTGCTCGCGCCCACACCGTCGTCGTGCACCTCCAGGCACAACACGGCCTGCGGCGGCGGCTCGACGGTGATGCGGATCGCGACCCGCCGGGCCTGCGCGTGGCGGGCCACGTTGGTGAGCATCTCCTGGAAGATGCGGAACACGGCGATCGCCTGCCCGCCCTGGGGCGCGACCACGCCCGCGCCGACCACCAGCTGCAGATCGGCCCGCCACTCGAAGCGGTCGATGAACTCCTGCGCCTGCCACTCCAGGGCGGCCCACAGGCCCTGGTGGTCCAGGATGCTGGGTCGCAGGTCGGTGATGATGCGGCCGACCTTGTCGACCGCGGTGTCGATCAGGCGGCCCATGCCCTGGCACTTGGCGGCCAGCGGTGCCTGCGGGGCGACACGTCGCTCAAGCCAGTTCACGTCCATCTTCAGGGCCACCAGCAGCGAGCCCAGTTCGTCGTGGATCTCGCGGGCGATGCGCGTGCGCTCGGTCTCGCGCACGGTCTCCAGGTAGGCCTGCAACTCGCGCAGGCGGTCCAGTGCGCTGGTCAGCTCGTGCGTGCGTTCGGCCACCCGGTGCTCGAGCTGGTCGTTGGTGCGCTGCAAGGCCTCCTTGGCCTGCTGCAGCGCCAGCTGCTCGCGGCGGCGCTCGGTGATGTCGACGAAGGTGATGACGGCGCCGAGCACCTCGCCGGCCTCGACCACCGGGTAGCTCGAGTACTCGGTCGCAAAGCAGCTGCCATCGGCGCGCCAGAACACCTCGCTGTCCATCCGGCACGGCAATCCCTGGCGGTAGGCGTTCAGGATCGGGCAGTCATGCTCCGGATAGGTGCGTCCGTCGGCATGCTTGTGGTGCACCAGCTCGTGCATGTTCTTGTGGAGCACCGCATCGGTGCTGTGCCCCAGCATCTGCGCGCCCGCCCGGTTGATGAAGGTGCAGCGGCCTTCGCGGTCGATCCCGTAGATGCCCTCGCCGGTGGACTCCAGCAGCAGGGCCAGATGTTCAGCCAGGTGCGGCGGCAGGGCCGCGCGGGCGCGGTCGGGCGGGCGGTCGCTTGTCGGGTTGCAGGTGTGGGCGGCGGGCGGGGGCAGCACAGCCGATGCGGGCGCAATCGCCATGCCAGCCCGTGCTGCCCGGAACAGACCGGAGCACGCTGCGTGGCCGCGACAGCGGCAAAGACGGTCGGGTCACGCGGCGCGGCTACGGCTGCAACCGTTTCGCAACCTGCTGCACTGGCGCTGGCAACCCTGGCCGTGCAACATCGCCTCCCGCAGCCGTTGGAGACTGTCTTGCCGCAGAGCCTGCTGAACAAGCGCATCCTGATCGCCGAGGACGAGCCTGAGATCGCGGCCATCCTGCAGGCCTTCTTCGCCCGCGAGCAGGCGCAGGTGCTGATCGCGGCCGACGGCGCCGACGCCTTGCAGGCGGCGCAGTACTGGCGCCCCGACCTCGTGCTGCTGGACATCCATCTGCCCCAGCGTGACGGACTGTCGGTGCTGGCCGAGTGGCGCGGCCGGGGCGGGCCGCCGGTGATCATCGTCACCGCCATGGGGGAGGACGTCGATCGTCTGCTGGGCTTCCGCCTGGGTTGCGACGACTACGTCGTGAAGCCCTTCAACCCGCTGGAGGTGGTGGCGCGTGCCAAGGCCGTGCTGCAGCGCGGTGCATCCGCCAGCCCGCCACCGAGCCGCCTCACCCTGGGCGGCCTGAGCATCGACCTGGACGCCCACAGCGCCACGCTGCACGGCGTGGCGCTCAACCTCACGCCCACCGAGTTCAAGATCCTGCGGCTGCTGGCCGAGCGTGCCGGGCGGCTGGTCACGCGCAGCCAGCTGGTGGAGCAGGCGATGGGCGAAGACGCGTTCGACAAGTCGGTCAATCCGCACATCAGCCGGCTGCGGCAGAAGCTGGAAGACGGCGCCGCCCCCGGCCGACGCCCGCACTTGCGCCTGGTGAGCGTCCAGCGCGAAGGCTACCGTCTGGACATGCTCGAAGCCGGTTGAGGAGCCCCGGATGTCGCCCCCTTCCAGCCTGCCCTTGAAGGTCCAGATCGCGCTGCTGGCGGGCGTCATCGCCATCGCGAGCGCGCTGGCCACCTCCACCCTGCCCGGCGCCGTGTATGCGCTGCGCGACGTGCTGTTCGAAGCCAGCCTGAACGAAACCGCCCGGGCGCAACTGCGTGCCGCCGAGGCGCAGTTCGGCACTTGCGGACCGGGCTATGGCACGTTGCGCAGCCAGTACGGCTTCGATGCCTGGCGCCTGAACTACCACGTGGTGGTGGGCGTGCTCGGTTTTGCCGTGGCCCTGTTGACGGCCGTGCTGGCCTGGTGGGCTGCGGCCCGTGTGGCCTCGCCGATCGAAGCCCTGGCGCGCGCCGCCCGCCGCGTGGCCGCCGGCGAGCGCGCGGTGGCGTCCGCGCCGCCACCGGCTGCGGGTGCCGAGGTGGTCGCGCTGCACGCCGACTTCGCACGCATGACCGCCGCACTGAAGGCCGCCGACGACGACCTGCGGCTGCGCTCGGCCGCGCTGGCGCATGACATCCGCACGCCGCTGACCATCATGAAGGGCCGCCTGATCGGGCTGCGCGAGCAGGTCTTCGCGCCTGACGCGGGCTTCGTCGACGGGCTGCTGCAGCAGGTGGCCTTCATCGACCACCTGGTCAGCGAAGTCAACGCGCTCAGCGATGCGCGCGCGGCGCAGGCGGGGGGCTCGGAGGCCGTGGACTGGTCGGCACTCACCCGGCAGGCGCTGGCTGCACTGGCGCCCGAATTCCAGGCTGCCGGCATCGAGGTGCGGGCCGACATCGAAGCCGACGTGGTGGTGCAGGCCGACAGCCTGCGGCTGAACCGCGCGCTGATGAACGTGCTGCGCAATGCCTTGCGCTATGCCCCCGGCGCGCCCTTGCGCGTGAGCCTGTGCCGGCAAGGGCCCGCAGCCGTGCTGCGCTGCGAAGACGCCGGCCCTGGCTGGCCGGCCGGCGACCCCATGGCCCTGGCCGAGCCCTTTGCGCGCGGGGAAAGCTCGCGCTCGGCCGATACGGGCGGCAACGGCCTGGGACTGTCCATCGTGCAGGCCGTGGCGGCGGCTTACGGGGGTCGCCTGGCCCTGGTGCGCGGCACGCTCGGCGGTGCGGTGGTGGAGCTGCACCTGCCGCTGGCTTCGGCGCCAGACGCCTCCTGAAGCTCGGCGGGCGCAGCCCGCCGCGTGGGTCGCTTGGCGTCCATCGGCGTCCATCGGCGTCGCGGGCTTGGGCGAAGCGCAACCGCAAGGCAACGGCTCGGTGACCGCACCGCAGCCGGTGGCGACCACAGTGCTCGGCATGCCCACTGCCGCAAGCCCCATGCGCCGAATCGCCTCCCTCGTCCTGCTCTGCCTGGCGGCCGCCGGCGGCCCCGCCACCGCCCAACCCGCACCGCGCGCGGTGGTGCAGAGCTACGACGCCGCCTTCTTCGCCGCCTTCAGCCCGCAGACGGCGCTGGACATGTTGAACCGCCTGCCAGGCTTTGTGCTGGACGCGGGCACCGACGTGCGCGGTTTCGCCAACGCGGCCGGCAATGTGCTGCTGGACGGCGAGCCGCCTTCCTCGAAATCGGGCGGCGTGCGGGAAGCCCTGGCACGCATCCCGGCGGCACAGGTCGTGCGCATCGAGCTGGTGCAAGGCGGTGCCGGCAGCCAGGGGTCGACGGCCACCGTGCTGGCCAACGTGGTGCGCCGCGAGGTCGGCCTGAGCGGACGCTGGCTGCTCGTGGCCGAACAGAACGGCCCGCGGCCCGAGCAGCAGTTCGAACTGAGCCTCACGGCGCCCTTGGAAGGCTGGCAGACGGCGTTCGGCCTGTCGGGCTATGCCTCGCGCCAGCAGATCGGGGGCACACGCACGCGCCGCGCGGCCGACGAGACCCTGCTGCTGTTCGAGCAGCAGGACATCAACAGCACCTACCGCGGCCTGACGCTGTCGAGCGAGGCTTCCCGGGCCTGGCGTGCGGGGCAGCTCACGCTGTCGGCCCGCGCGGATGTGGCCACCGAAGACACCACCACGCGGCGGGACGGTTACGGCGCGGTCGACCCCCGAGGCGCGCGGGTGCAGGAACAGCGTTTCGGCCTGGACAGCCGCACCGCCACGGGCGAGCTGAGCGTCACGTGGAACGGCCCGCTCAACCCGTCGTGGAACCTGAACGTGTTGACCCTGGGCAAGGGCCGGCATGCCGACACCGCGTCTTCCGGCCTGCGCAGCGCGGGTGACGGGCAGCCGCTCTTTGCCAACCGCTCGCAGCAGGCCGACGAGGCGCTGGAGCTGATCGCGCGCGCCAGCGTGCGACGCAGCGGTGATGCCACCTGGCGCCCGGAGTGGGGCGTGGAGCTGGTCTTCAACCGCCTGGACAGCACGCTCGACGGCGCGCAGGCCACGCCACCGGCGCCGCCACAGTCACTCCCGGGCCAGGCGGTGCGCGTGGAGGAAGGGCGGGGCGAGGTCTTCGGAAGGCTGGCGTGGACGGCATCGCCGCGGTTCAGCGCCGAGGCCGGCCTGGCGCTGGAGGCCTCCAGAATCCGCGTGGCCGGCGGCGCGCAGCGCCAGCGATCCTTGCACTACGCCAAGCCCAGCCTGAGCGCCACCTGGCGTCCGGCCGACGGCGTGGAACTGCGCGGCGGCTTGCGGCGCAGCGTCGGCCAGCTTGACTTCAACGACTTCGCGGCTTCGGCGGAACTCGCCAGCGATCGCAGCCAGAGCGGCAACCCTGAACTCGTGCCCGACCGGCGCACCCGCGCGACGGTGGCGCTGGATCTGCGCGGCGCAGACGGTGCAGCCTTGAACCTGCAGGCCTTCACCGAGCAGCGACAGGACGTGGTGGACGCGGTGATCCTCGCCCCGGGGCAGGGCGGCACGGGCAACGCCGGCTCGGCGCGGGTGTGGGGCCTGTCGGCCAGTGGTGCGCTGCCGCTGGATGGGCTGGTCGCAGGCCTGAGGCTGAGCGCCAACGGCCTGTGGCAGGACGCGCGCTACACCGACCCGGCCACCGGCCAGAGGCGCTTGCTCAACGACTTCGAACCCCAGCGCTACAAGGTCGAACTGCGGCGGGACCTGCGCGCCCAGCAGCGGGCCTGGGGGCTGACCTTGGACGGCAGCCTGCAGCTGACCAGCTACTTCCTCAACGAGTCCTCGCGGCGCGACATCCCGAGCCGCTGGAGCGTCTTCATCGAGACCAGCGAATTCACGGGCCTGAAGGCCAGGCTGGAGGTCTTGAACATCGGCGGCTATGACGTCGTCCGCGACCGGCGCTTCTTCACGACCGACCGCAGCGGCCAGCCTGCGGGCCGCCAGGCCCTGGTCTTCCCCTACGACCCGACGGTGCAGTTCAGCGTCGCCGGCACGTTCTGACGTCTGCCGCCCAGAGCCCTGTCTTCCACCGGCCTTCAGCGCCGACCCTCCTCTCCTCCACTTGGAGTCGCCATGTGCCGTCCCTTCATCATCAGCGTTTCCGTGCTCTGCATCGCAGGGCTACCGGGCCACCTGCAAGCGCAGATCGTGCGCAACCCGGACCTGCTTGTGGCCGATGCGGCCTCGCCCGTACCCGACGGCTGGCGCGTGGATGGCCAATTCGAGCGCATGACCCTGGACGCCACGGTGCAGGCTGCAGGCCGGCCGACGCTGCGCATCGACTACCTGGCCTCGGCACCCTACGCCGGCCTCGTTCAGCGGCTGGACGCCGTGGCGCTGAGCGGACAGCGGCTTGTCGTGCAGGGCCGGCTGGCCCGTGACAACGGGGCCGCCGCGGTGGGCGTGTGGATCCGTGCCTTCAATGCCCAGCGGCAGAGCATTGCCTACGCGAACAGCTATGAGCAGCCATTGCCTGCCGACCGCAGCCTGCGCGAGCACGCCCTGGAGTTCGCGGTGCCCCCGGAAGCGGCTTTCCTGCTGGTGGGGGCGTCGGTGTACGGCGCCGACGGCAGCGCGTGGTTCGGCGGCATCGATGTGCGCCTGCAAGTGCAAGGGGCGTCGCCCAACCGGCCATGAACCGCGCCTTGCGCGGGCCAAGACAGGTGTTCGGCCAGGTGCAGCGGCCAGGCGCGGCGGCCAGGTGCGGCAGCACAGCCGATGCGGGCGCAATCGCCATGCCGGCCCGTGCTACCGTGCCCGACGCACCATGGCCCTTCACTCCTACCTGCCCCAGGACCGCCTGCAAGCGCTGGCGCGGGGCGAGTCCCTTCCCGAGCGTACCCAGGGCGCGGCCGTGTTCGTGGACATCGCCGGATTCACGGCGCTGACCGAGGCCTTGACGCAGCAGCATGGCGAGCGCGGGGGGATCGAGTCCCTGAGCCAGATCGTCGGCGAAGTGCACGAGGCCTTGACGGCGGAGATCGAGCGCCAGGGGGGCGCCACGCTCGGTTTTGCCGGCGATGCGGTCACCTGCTGGTTCGATTCGGGCCCGGGCCCGCTGCCGCTCGCCGCCGCCCGGGCCGTGGCCTGCGCGCTGGCGATGCAACGGGCCATGCGTGCCTTCGGCGGCCTGGCGCTCAAGGTGTGCGTGGCCTCGGGTCCTGCGCGTCGCTTCACGGTCGGGGACCCCCAGATCCACCTCATTGACGTGCTGGCCGGCGCAACCCTCTCCCGGGTCGCCCAGGGCGACGCGCTGGCGCGGCCTGGAGACGTGCTGCTCGACGCCGCCACCCGGGCCGCGGTGGCGCCGCCCCTGCTCGAGATCCGCAGTGCCGGCACGGCCGAGGCCATCGACTTCGGTGTCCTGGACCCCGCCTGGAGCGGGCCTTCGGGCCTGCTGCCGGCGGTGACCCTGCCCCGGCCGCTGCCCACACTGTCACCGGCCGAGCTGCGGCCTTGGGTTCTTCCCTTCGTCTTCCAGCGGGAGGTCTCGGGTCAGGGCCTGTTCGTCACCGATCTGCGGCCGGCGGTCGCGGTGTTCCTGGGCTTCGATGGCCCGGACTACGACGTGGACGACGGTGCAGCCGCCCAGCTGGACTCGCTGATCTCGCAGTCGCAGCGGGTGCTGCAGCAACACGGCGGCGTGCTCCTCGAACTGGTCATGGGCGACAAGGGCAGCTATCTGTATGGCTCGTTCGGCGCGGCCCAGGTGCACGAGGACGATGCCCGCCGGGCGGTGCGTGCGGCCTTTGCCCTGCGCAGCGTGTTTGCCGACGTGCCCGGTGCGGCGCGCATCGGCCTGGCCAGCGGCACGATGCGGGTCGGCGGCTATGGCAGCCGCTCTCGCCAGTCGTTCGGGGCCCAGGGCGACGCCGTCAATGCCGCGGCGCGGCTGATGGGCCTGGCACGGCCGGGCGAGATCCTCGCGTCCGGGCGGGTGCGTGCCGCGCTGGCCAGCGGGTTTGCCTTCGAGGCCCGGCCCGCCATCGCCCTGAAGGGCAAGGCCGACCCGATGCCGGTGTTCGCGCTGCTCGGACCGCAGCGCACGCGGGCGATCCGTCTGCAGGAGCCGGAGTTCGTGCTGCCCCTGGTCGGTCGCGACTCCGAAATGCAACGGCTGGCCGCGCGTGTCGGTCGGGTGCTGGCCGGACATGGCGAGGCCGTGGCGGTGGTCGCCGAAGCCGGCATGGGCAAGTCACGCCTGATCGCCGAAGGGCTGCGGCTCGCGCTGCGCCAGGGTCTGGTGGGCTACGGCGGCAGCGCCGCAGCCGATGGCGTGCGGACCCCCTATCGACTCTGGCATGGCGTCTGGACGGCCTTCTTTGACCTCGACCCGGCCCTGCCGTCGCGCATGCAGCTGCGCGCCGCCGAGTCCGCCGTGGCACGCCGCGCCCCCGACCATGCCGAGGCATGGCCGTTGCTGGGTGCCGCATTGGGCCTGGACCTGCCCGACAACGCCTTCACCCTGGCCTTGGGGCCCAAGGACCGCAAGGCCCTGCTTCAGGCCCTGCTGCTGAACGGCCTTTGCCATGCCGCGCTGGAGGCGGCGCAGGACGGGTCCGGCCTGGTGCTGGTGCTGGAGGACGTGCACAACGCCGATCCGCTGTCGCACGAACTGCTGGCGGCGGTGGTGCGGGCGGTTGCGGCCCTTCCGGTGCTGGTGCTGATGAGCCAGCGCCCCCCCGAGTCCGGCGCGACCCCCGACCCGCTGGCCGCGATGGGCGGCCCGGAGGCCCAGACCGGCTTCGTGCGCCTGGAGCTGGCGGGCCTGGAGGCGGTGCACGTCGAGCAGCTGATCCGCGCCAAGCTGGCGGCGCAGTTCCCCGAGCGGGGTGGTGCCGTGCCGCAGGCACTGATCGCCCGCATCGTCGAGCGTGCCCAGGGCAACCCGTTCTACATCGAGGAGCTGCTGAACTACCTGCACGACCGCGGACTCGATCCTCGGCAGCCGGCCAGCCTGCGGGCGCTGGACTGGCCGGTCAGCCTGCGCAGCCTGGTGCTGAGCCGAATCGACCGGCTCAGCGTCACGCAGCAGTTGGCGCTGAAGGTCGCCAGCGTACTCGGGCGGCGGTTCCGGCTGGCCGATCTGCACGACTGCCACCCCTGGCCGGGTGGCGCCCAGGCGCTTGCCGATGATCTGCACGAACTGGCTGCGCTTGGGCTGACGCCGCAGGTCGAAGGCGAAGCGCAGGCCACCTTCGTGTTCGGTCACCTGGTGACGCTGGAGGTGGCCTACGAGAGCATCGCCCAGTCCAGCCGAATGCGCCTGCATGGTGGGTACGCGGCCCACCTGGAGGCGCGTCACCCAGAGGGCCTGGCCACGCTGGCGCCCGAGCTGGCGCACCACTGGGCGCGTGCCGAGCGGCGCGACAAGGCCTGGCCCCACCTGCTGCGGGCCGGCGAGCAGGCCGCCAGCGGCTTTGCCAACGACGAAGCGCTGGCCAGCCTGGCGCAGGCGCTGCAGTGGCTGCCCGTGGACGCCATCGACACCCGGGTCAAGACCCTGCTGCGCATCGAGGCGATCCACGATCTTCAAGGCAGCCATGAAAGGCGGCGCAGCGTGCTGGCCGAACTGCACGCGCTTGCATGTGCCATGGCCGGCCCCGACGCGACGCTTCTTGACGGTCGGATCGCGCTGCGCCGGGCCGCCCTGGAAATGGACCTGGGTGACTTTGCCGCCGCCCGCCAAGGGGCCCAGGCGGCACTGGCGATGCTGCCCGACACGTCGCCGGCGACCGACTTGCGGATCGACAGCCAGCTGCTGCTGGCCCGGGCCTTGTTTGCCGCCGGCCTGGCCGACGACGCCCGTGCGCCGCTGGACCAGGCGCTGGCACTGGCCCGCACCCATGGCCATGCACGCGGCGAGTCCAGTGCGCTGGCCCAGCTGGGCGTTCTGGCGTGGCAGGCCGGGCGTTACGACGACGCCGACACCCTGCTCAAGTCGTCGTTGCCGGCCCTGCAGCTCAGCGGTGACCTGAGGCGCGAGATCGACGTGCTCAACAACCTGGGCGTGGTGGCCAGGTCGCGCGCCCGCTTTGCCCAGGCGGTGTCGCACTTCGAAAGGGCGCAGGCGATTGCCCGGCGCATCGGCGACCGGTCGGGCGAGGCCATGTTGATCAACAACATGGGCGTCGCGCGGCTGGCGGCCGGGGACTTCTACCGCGCGGTCGACGATGCCGAGCGCGCCGCTCGGATCTGGGCCGAGATCCAGGAGCCCAGCCAGCATGCCGCGGCGCTGGCCAATCGGGCCGAGGCGCACCGCGAACTCGGCCAGTACGCCGCCGCGCAGGCCCTGAGCGAGCAGGCGCTGGACCTGTTCCGCAGCTGCGGCATGCGCCGCGGCGAGGCCACGGTGCTCGAGAACCTCGGCCGCATCGCGCTGGCGCTCGGGCGGTACGACGACGCGATGCAACGGCTGCAAGCCGCCCTGGCCATCGCCCGCGACATCGGTTTGCCCGCCATCGAAGCCAGCACGCAGTACGACATCGGTCGGGTGCATCTGGCTGCCGGGCGCCTGGAGCACGCCGCGATGGCGCTGGGCACGGCCCGGCAGCAGCAGCAAGCGCTGGGCGACGAGGCCGGCTCGCTGGAAGTGCAGGCCGCACAGGCCGAGCTTGCGCTGGCCCAAGGGGGGCCTGACGCGCCCCCGCAGGCGTTGGCCCATGTCTCGGCGCTGCTGCCGCGCCTGGCCCCGGCGCCAGCCGACAGCGCAGCGGCGCTGCCGATGCTGCTGTACGCGGCCGCCTGGCGCGTGCTGGTGGCCGCTGACGACCCGCGTGCCGAGGCCCTGCGCGCGGCGGCCCGCTTGGAGCTGCGCGAGCGCAGCGCCCGGATCCCCGACCCGGACGCGCGGCGCACCTACCTGGATGTGACCGTCCACCGATTGCTGCTGAACGATTGAGGGTCCTGGACGATGGCGCCGCAAACCGTCGATCACATCTGGCTCAAGCCGAGCGCGGACAACCATTCCGACCCTGTGGTGGCGCTGGCGGTCGCGGATGGTGGCCGCACGGTGGTCTCGGCCGGGGAGTGCACGCTCTGGGTGTGGGACGCGGCCACGCGCAAGCCGCGGCGCCAGATCCTCGGACACACGCCGCCTCTGCCCAAGAACGGTGGCTGGCCCAGCGCGATCGACGGCCTGGCGGTGACGCCGGATGGAGAGCTTGCCGTCACGGTGAAGAACAACCGGCGCATCGAGGTCTTTGGCCTCGCAACCGGGAGTCTGCTGGCTGCCTTCGAGCACCCCGAACAGGTCTTCAGCCTGGCGTTCAGCCCCGATGGCCAATGGCTGGCGCTCGGCACTGTCACCCCCTGGGAAGGTGCTGAGCAACTCCGTGGCACGGTGCAGGTGGTCGCCACCCGTGCCTTGGTCCGCGCGGGCTTCGACACACCGCCGGAGTCCGTTGCACGGCACCGCCTGGCGCAAAGCCCGTCCCATGCCTTGCGGCTGAATCTGCGCTGGATCCCGGCGCCGTTGGCCGATCTTCCGTTTGGGGGCCAACGCGCTGCGGGCTTCGGCCTTGTCGTGGTCGTGGATGCGATGGGCCAGGACGACAGCGTGCAAGGACTGCACTGGCTGGCCTTCCGCCCGCGTCAGGGGCTGCAAGGGGTGCACAGCAGCCGGCCCGACCGACCCATCTTCCACCGTTCCTTGGCCGTCAGTGCCACGGCGGTGGTGTTGGGCACTCGGCTCGACCTGGGTGGCGTCGAGCCGAACCGGCCGCTGTACGGCCTGAGCGCGCTGGATCACCGGGCCCGGCTGCTGGGTGAAGCGTCCCTGGAGCAGATGCCCGAGACCGTGGCGTTCTCGCCCGACGGTCAGGAGCTGGTTGTCGGTCTTGCCGGCGACCCTGGCGATGAAGGGCTGGGTTCCCACGGGCAACACGTGGCATTGGCCCATGTGATGGCACTCGGGCCCGGCGGTCTTGAGCTGCGCAGCACGTACCAAGGCCACGACCAGCCCGTGATGGCCGTGGCCTGGCTGGACAAGGACACCGTGCTCAGTGCCGGTGGCGACAACTGGGCCATCCACCTCTGGAGCCCGCGGACCCGGGTCGGGCGGTCGCATGGCGCGCTGCGGGGTTTCGGCCAGGACCTGCACGACGTGATGATCGACAGCCAGGGGCAGCTGCGGTTCAACACCGTGCCCCAGCGCATGCGGCCGCCCAACAGCGCCCGGCGGGGAATGCGCTTTGACCTGAACACGCTGGAGCTCTGCAGCGTGGCTCCGGGCGAGCCCGATCCGGACGAAGCCGAAAACGCGCGCTGGACGGCGAGCAGCTTCGGTTGGCAGGTCCAGCCGATCCACCACCGGGCGGATGCCCTGGTTGGGGTGCCGGGGTTGTACGGTTCAGGTCATCTGAACCTCTTCGTCGGCACCGACGACCGCTGGGTCCTGTGGACTCCCAGCGGCTACTACTGCACCAATGCGCCGGACAAGAGCCGAATCGGCTACTGCGTGGACCGCGGACCGCACCAGGAGGCGCTGTTCCTGTCAGCCGACCGTTTTGCGCGGCTTGAGAGCCGGGACATCGTGAAGGCCGTGATCGAACACGGCACCGAAGAGCGGGCACGTGCGAACGGCGTCGACATCCCGGCGGTCGACATCAGGTGCCTGTTGCCGCCCATCGTCGAGCTCGAGAGCCATCGCGTTTCCGACGACCGCAGCAGCGTCGCGCTGACCTTCACCGTGCAGGCCTGGCACCCGGAGCAGCTGCCGACCCGCGTCTGGATCCTGCGCGGCGAGCGCTACGTCTGGCCCGAGCGGCAGCCGGCGTCGCGGACCTTTGCCCGGCACCGCGTTGTGCTGCCACTGCGGCCGGGCCGCAACACGCTGGCCTTGCATGCCGAAAGCGCGGACGCGAAGTCGGCACCGCTGCTGCTCGAGCTCGACGGCCCGGCCAAGCGCCCCGACACCGTCGTGCAGGAGGCGGTTCGTGGCAACCTCTACCTGCTGTGTGTCGGGGTGTCGAACTTCGAGATCGCCGGCACGGAGCTGGCGGGCGAAACCAAGGCCCTGCAGTTCCCGCACCGGGATGCGACCGCGGTCTACAACGGCCTGGCCGGGTCGCGGCAAGGTGCGCATTTCGACGAGGGCATGACGCTGCACAACGCCGCTTTCGACGCGGTCGTGGCCAGGCTGCTGGTCAACGAGGCCGCCACCAAGGCCGCGATCCTGAAGGAGCTCCGGGACCTGACGTCGCAGATCGAAAAGCGCCACCGCGAGGCAGGCGCCGAGCGCGACGTGCTGTTCGTCTTCCTGTCCGGCCACGGCACGCGCTTCAAGGGCGAGCCCGAGCTGTACTTCTGGAACTGGGACCTGATCCCGACCTCCGACGACATGGAGCGCACCGGGCTGTCGCTGGTCGAGTTTGCCGAGATCGCGACAGCCGTGCCGGCCGAGGTCGTGCTGGTCATCGACGCCTGCCACTCGGGCATGTCGGGCAACAACCTGATGCGCGGACTGGACCCCGAGGAACTTGCGCGCCGCATCCAGGCGATCCACGAGCGCGGCATGTACATCATCAATGCCTCGCGCAGCGAAGAGCTGTCGTTCGAGGCCAACGCCCTGGGGCATGGCGTGCTGACCCAGGCGCTGCTCGATACCCTTCACTCTGCGCGTTATGTGACGCGACCCGAACGCAAGCTGGGCATGCTTCAACTGATGGCCGGCATCCAGGAACGGGTGCCCGTGATCAGCCAGCGCAACGGCATCACGCCCCAGACCCCCGTCTGCCGGTCGTACGGCGACCTGCTGCCGTTGACCCTCTACGTCCAGCCCGGGAAAGGCCGTACCAAGGCAAGCCCTCCATTGCGCGGCTCACTTGCATCCGCTAACGTGTCGAGGCTCCAACCCAACATTCAACGACGAAGGACCGGACCCATGGCAACGAAGAAGGCAGCCGCCAAGACCGCACCCGCAAAGAAGGCCGCAGCACCCGCGAAGAAGGCACCCGCCAAGAAAGCTGCACCCGCCAAGAAGGCCGCCCCGGCCAAGAAGGCTGCACCGGCCAAGAAGGCCGCAGTGAAGGTGGCGCCCGTCAAGGCCGCCGCTCCCGCCAAGAAGGCGGCTCCCGTCAAGGCCGCAGCACCTGCCAAGAAGGCCGCGCCCGCCAAGGCACCGGCGGCCAAGAAGGCCGCTCCCGCGCCGAAGGCGCCCGCCAAGAAGGCGGCTGCGCCCGTCACGACGGCCGCGGTGGCCCCCGCAACCCTGGCGACCGGTGGTGCTCCGAAGCCTGGCGTGGACGTGATCCGCAAGCCGAAGACCAGCTGAGCCACGCGCGTGGCTCGCCCCGGACTCCTGGCACCTGCCAGGGACGGGGCCGGCCTCAGGCGCGCCGGTCCGCGTCCTGCGCTTCGCGCTCCGGCGGCGGGTAGGGGTCGGCCACGTAGGCGCGGCCCTTCATGATGATGACGATCACGCAGCCGATCGCGACCGTCAGCACCAGGGTCAGGTGCAACAGCGCGAGCCCGAACAACTGGTACGCCACCAGCAACTGGCTCCCGTCCGCAGCCGCCTCATCCGGGGTCGCCCACAGCAGGGCCAATGCCACCGCGGACGGCAAGGCCGTACCCCAGGCTGCGATCGCGGGCAGCCGCTTCCAGATCGCCCACTCCAGTCCGTGGGGCGAGCGCTGGAATCCGGGCAAGCGGTTGAGCCAGTTCATCGCGTCTTTCTGGGTCGGGTTGCCCGGTGCGCGCATGACAGGGGTCAAGTGGGTGACATCAAGGCAACGCCGAGCACGCCGCAAAGGTGTTTCCGCTATCGTGCGCGGTTGACGGAACACCAGCGCCTGGAGACTTCGATGAAACACCGCGCGATTCACGCTGCCCTGCTGGCCCTGACCGTTGCGGCCACGGGCGCCCTGGCGCAGCAGCGGCAGGCGCCGGAGCGGGTTGCCGAGCCCTTCGGCT
>Ga0068876_10001300_pt1 | contig 19696 bp, 27 predicted proteins | sample NOAtaG_6_FD_66442 | JGI IMG/M metagenome (GOLD analysis project Ga0068876, IMG submission 66442) | Freshwater lake microbial communities from Lake Erie, under a cyanobacterial bloom - NOAA_Erie_Diel5S_2200h metaG | ecosystem: Environmental > Aquatic > Freshwater > Lake | place: USA: Ohio, Lake...
GGAAGTACAGGAGGAGCTTTAAAAGCTTTGGCTTCATCTCTTACTGGTACTGGTGGACTTTTGTTGGGAGTTTCTTTACTTACAACAGGATTTACACTACTTGCTCAAAGTGGATTAAGTATAGGCGATGTAATAGATAAAATTACAGGTAATTTTGACGAGTTTGGTGCTGCATTAAAAAAAGCTAATGAGGAAGCGGTAAAAAATTCAGCTGCTGAAATATCAGGGATGAATGCTTTGGTTGCATCCGCTCAAAATGTAAATCTATCAATGAAAGATAGAAAAATAGCGGTTGAAGAATTACAGAAAACATATCCGGGTTATTTTGGCAATCTATCAAAAGAACAAATTTTAAATGGTGATGTAAAAACAGCTGTTGAAGGAGTTACTCAAGCTTTAATAGCAAAAGCGAAGGCACAAGCTTATACAGGTGAACTTGTTAAATTATCACAAGAAGAGTTTAAACTTGAAGAAGAACGAAATAAATTAATTCAAAAACAAATAAATTTAGAGAAAGCATTAGACTCTGTTCAAAAAAACATTGCATCGGGTTCAGGTCAAGCCGTTAGAGGTCTTGTAATGGCTTTGGATGATGTTAAAAGTTCTTTAATTGACAATCAAAATAAATTAAAAGCAAATGCAGAGGCACAAGCTAAATGGACTTCAAGAATTAACGAAAATGTAGCAGCTTCTATAAAGTTAAAAACAGAATTAGCAAAGCCTGTTAAAACATTTAACACACCACAAGTTGCAGGAGTACCTAATTTAATAAAAGCACCTTTATTTGACAATTTAAGCATCTCTACTTTTAACGGACAAATAGATGAATTTGGTAATAAAATAAAATCTTTACCTAATATAATACAATCAACATTTAAAATAATTCCAGAGACTGTTTCATCAGAATTAGCTCGAGTAACTGCTATTATGTTTGAATTTAGCAACGAGGTAAATGAATTAATACAAAACAGTATAGCGACTACATTTGCTGATTTAGGGAGCGTTATAGGTAACGCATTAGCAACTGGTGGCGATGTATTATCAGCAATAGGAACAGGGTTAATACAGTCTTTAGGTAGCTTCTTATCTCAATTAGGTGACAAACTTATAACTTATGGATTACTTTTAGCTGGTTTTGGTAAAGCCGAATTAGCCTTTAAAGTAGGCGACCCTGTTACAAAAATTGGAGCTGGTATAGCTATGGTTGCATTAGGTGTAGCAGCAAAGGCGGCAGGTGCAGCAGTTAGTGCTTATGGTGGTGGCGGACTTGGTAGAGGTGGTGGGGCATCAACATCCACAGGGGCAGGTGCAAACAATCAAAGTTTTTCATCGAGTGGTTTTAGTTCTCGTGGCGATGGCGGTGGAACAGTAGTATTTGAAATTGCAGGGCAAAAGTTAATAGGAGTTTTAAATAATACTTTAAATGCAAATAAACGTTTAGGAGGAACTTTAGGTTTAGGATAATGGCAAAAAAAATAATAATAGATTTTAGCGCACAGCCGGTTATTGATGTAGTTGGATTTAGTTATACCATTACAGTTGATTCATTTCATTTATATTATCCAACAGGTGATTTTGAATTGAAAGTTGATTTTATTGCTAATGGTGCTACACCAACAGAATTTTACGAAGTTGCAATAGGAACATCGCTTGATGAAACTTTACAGATATTATTAAGTTTTTTGCGTGAAACATATCAAAATGATTTAATAAATTATAGTGTTATTGATTCAACTATTGAAGTTTTAATACAAGCTGATGCTATTATTACCATTGGGGAGGATTTAAACGAAAATATTACTATTACTACTGAAGATGTTGAACCTTTTGGAACTAATTTAAAGTACTATTTATATTTTGATGATTATACTTTAAACATTTATAAAAGGAATTATCAAGGTACTGCTTCTGAAATATTTGGAACATTTATACTTAAAAAATCAAGTGTTGATACTATATTAGACCAAATAAGAGGAACAGGTTTAGATTTATCTTTAGAGGCAAATCAAACATTAACCTTTGATGAGTTTTTACTTGAAGATGAATTTACTTATAAGACTGAATTATTAAAAGGAAGTCAAATTATATTTGAAGGATATATTAAACCCGATGGATGCCAACAAAGTTTTGTTAATGATATTTGGTATGTTAATATTCAGAGTAATGACATATTAGGTGCTTTAAAAGACTTATCTTTTGTGCAGACAAATGGATTACCCTTTACTGGTAAAATGTCAGTTTATGATGTTATAAAAGGTTGTTTAGATAGAACACGTTTATCTTTAGATATAAACACAAGTGTTTACGTTGAATATATTGGTTACACAGGAACAAATATTTTAAAAGATATTTATGTAAATGCAGATCGTTTTATAAAAGACAAAAACGATATAATTATAATGGACTGTAACGAGGTTTTAACTTCGATGTTAAATTTATTTTCAGCGGTTATAACTCAACAAGATGGTCAATGGTGGATTTATAGACCGAATGATTTAGAATTAAACGGTTATACTGAATTTATAAATCAAACTACTAATGCTGTTTTTACAAAGAATTTAAATGCAGTTTTAGGAAGTCAAATTAATGGTTATTATCCTCATCATGCTGGAGCAAATCAACAAATAGAAATTAAAGGAGCGATATCAGCTTATCGATTAAATTACCAATATGGATTAGTAACTGGATTAGTTATAAATCCTACTTTTAATTTTGATAGAACTATTCCTCCAATGGAATGGCAAGAAGATCCAGTTTTTTATGATTGGACAACATTACCAACAGCCCCAGCAAATGTAATAGCATATCCACTTTTACAATCATTAACTCCAAGATTAACAATACGATCATTAGCTCCTGGATCGGGAACTTTTGAATTAATAGCTTCAAATGCTATCGCTGCTGAATTAGGTGAAACATTTACTTTAAATGCAAAAGTATATGTTCGTAAATATGGTAGCGATCCAATAACATATAAATTAAAAATAAAAACAAGTGATGGATATTATTTACATCAAAATAATTATTGGGTAAATTATAACACAACTTATAGTTTAAATATTTCTTTTAGTGGAGAACCAAATGCTTATGGTGAAAAATATGGTTCTTTTAAATTTACAACTCCACCACTAATTAATGATTGCACGTTTCAAATTATAATATGTACCATAGGAGGTAGTTATGATGGCATTGCAGGATATACTTCTATTGATATATTAAGTAATATTTTAGAAACACAAGGATTAGTTGGTGAATTTCATACAGTTACTCGATTATTACCTCCAAGTTCAATTACTAAAGAAAATCAAAAAGTATTTAATGGTGATGGCATTGCTTCTTTAATTGGTTCTATATTTAAAGATGATTTAACTACTTTAACAACTTTTTGGACACGAAAAAATAAGTTTGAAAATCTGCCACTATTAGGAATTTCAGCAATGGATGACTTACGCATTCAATCAAATCCTATTAAACTATTTACCGGTGATGTTTATGGATATATTCCTTATTTTTCTGTAATCACTATTGATAATATTGTAGGATTATTTATGCCTATTGAATGGGATTATGATTATAAAAATAATATCACAAGAGTAAAATTATTACAATTTTATAATACTGATATCGCAGACATTCAATATACAATCAGTCCTGATTATGGAAATAATACTGTTAAACCAACAATTAAGGGATAATAATTAAAAAATATTTATATCTTTGAAATATGGAATTTTATAAAGGTGAAGATCGGATTTTATACGTTAAATATCTCGGTAATTGGTTGCCAGTCGGATGTTTATCAAATAATTCATTTTCAGAAAGTTCTGAAATATTGCAAACAACTACCAGAGATAATAATGGTTGGAATACAATAAGACCGACAAACCAAAGTTATAATATTTCATTTGAAGGGTTGCAAATTAATACCACTATGGCTGGAGGTATTTTTACAGTTGCCAGTTATGACCGATTGAAATTACTTAAAAGAAGTAAAACTTTATTAGATTGGAAAATACAAGGAACTGTTTACCCTACTGTTGACTATGGTAAAGGTTATATAACTGAAATATCAGAAGTTAGTTCGGTTGATGACTTGCTAACTTTTTCAGGTACATTAACAGGTTATGGTGAGCCACAAACAAGAGGATTGGGTGAATATGTGTTAAATAGTGGTGATCCTGACGAAATTTTAGTAACAAACACAGATGCTAACGAATTTATAAGAACAAGCGATGCCAATTAATCCAAACGATATTACAACAATTAGAGTAGGTCAGTTGCCAATAGGTGATATTGCTTTAGATAGTATATTGCCAGTTGAGAATGATACTATTTTAGAGCAGATTACAGGTCAGCAATTAGTTAATTTTGTGAATACAAATGCTAATGCATTTCAATTTGAAATTAAAGATTTATGGGTTTCTCAAGCTTATATTGATGACAATTTTGACGAAACAGGATTAGGAGTTGATTTAATGCTTGGCTATGCTATATGTAATGGTCAAAATGGCACTCCTAATTTAGATGGATTAGTAAGCATAGGTTATGGAGTAAACTATCCAGTTATAAAAGCCGTAGGTGGCTCTAAAAATGCAGTTGTAGTTGAGCATCAGCATTTAATGTTTGCTCCTAATAATGGTGGGCAAACAAATATCGATATAACTTCAATAGATTATGTTGCAAGGCGAGGTTCAGCTGGTGGTGATAATGATTACAGATTAGTTAAACCAACAGATGGATCACAAGCAACAGTAGGTCTTTCAGGTTTAACTGGAGTTAATGGAAATAATAAAAATATGCAACCTTATATGGTATTATTAAAAATAATGAAATTATAAAAACATGGCAATAAATCCAGATAATATTACAACGATAAGAGTTGACCAATTAGCACCAGCGACTTTAGATTTAACAAAATTAATTCCTGTTGCTGAAACAAATGGAGATTTAAAACAGTCTTCAATACAAGCACTAGCAAATTTAATAGCCACAACAATAGAAGCTAGTGGCGGTGTTGGTTATATTGCTATTTCTATTTCGGATGGTCAACAGTTGCCTGATGTTCCTGAAAATCCGAGCTTCTTTTTAGCTGGTGCTGGTACTTATTTAAACATTAATGGTTATCCTAATATTATTTGTACGGATGAACTAAATGCAATTATGAGTTTGGAAGACCATTGGGAGTTGGCGGTTGGAATACCTATTGTTGCAGAGGTTGGAGTTCAAACTGTTACTGGTTCGGCAGTTGATAATACTGATCCATTAAATCCTGTTATTAATAGCACTGGCGGTGGCGGTTCTCAAACACTTGCTCAAACACTTGTTTTAGGCAATACAACAGATGGACAAGATATATCAATTTCAGATGGCGATGCCGTTATATTAGATAATGGAAGTAAACTTATAAAAGGAACAACCGATGCAGAGGATGGTGGTAATAAAGGTATAGCGTTAAGATGTTCAATCGACTATGAATTAAAGTGGGAAGCTGGGCGTTTATATGTTATGGAGCAAGATGGTTTTGCTATTCGAGCAGTCTTAAATAACTTTACAAACATTCCAACTAATACTGATGATATTAGTAAAGGATTTGTAGTTGGTAGCAGTTGGGTTTTAGACAATGGAGATATATATATATGTACAGATAGAACTCTTAATAATGCTGTTTGGGTGCAAAAAGGTGGCATAGGAGATGTTTTAGATATTAATCAAACTGCTATTGAAAAACTTATAGATTTTAGAAGTATTGATGAAAATGCAATTAATATTATAGACAAATCGGGTCTTACTATTGAAACATTTGATGGTGGTGGTGTAACGTTACTTACCCAAAGTTTAATCAATTCTAATAAAATAGATATGACTTTATATGATGGAGCTGGGGCATTTGTAAAGTCAATAAGAAGAAATTATGAAAGTGACAGATACGATAAAGGTAATTTTAGCACTAGTGTTACTTATAACGACCCAACTGGAAATGGTGTTATTAAATTTCCTAATGTGGTAAATGCAACTAAAACATTAGCTACCTTAGATGACATTCCTTCAACATCTACTTTCGTTCCTTATACTGGAGCAACTGCTGATGTTGATTTAGATGCTTTTTCTTTAAATGCTAAATCGCTTCACGTAAAAGGCACAGGCGGTGCTGGGCATTTAGGATTAAAACATCAAAGTTCAAACATTTCGGCATCAGCTTCCGAAAGTTCACTTGGAGCAAATAGTAGCGGTAATCCTATTTGGAAAAATGCGAGTAATGCTATTCAAAACATACTTACAAACGATAATATTGTTGAAACAATAACAAATGGCGTAACTGATAAAGCACCAAGCGAAAATGCAGTATTTGACGCTTTAGCTTTAAAGCAAAATGTAGTTAGTGGTGTTTCAGATACTGAAATAAGTTATTTAGATGGGGTAAGAAGTTCTATTCAAGCACAAATAGACGCTTTACGTTTACCTATTGCTATTGATACAGGTAATAGAACGCATACAGGAACAGTAGTTGAAACCGTTGTGGCTTCTTTACAAATACCAGCCAACACGCTTGATGCAGTTTGTAATCTTTTTATGCCTTTAGATTACGGAAAAACATCAGCTAATACTGTGCCTATAAGACTTTATAGAAACACAACCAACAGTATAAGTGGAGCAACCCAAATAGCATTATACAATACAGGAAGTAACAGAAACGGTGGGTTTTTGCGTAAAATGTTAGTTAGAGGTACTTCTTTAGATTTGTTAAGTTCTGCAACAACTTCAATAATTTCAAATATGAATGTTGATTTGTTATTTACGGCTACCGATACTCAAACTATTGTCCCAAGTGGTAACATTTGGATATTGGTTACAGTAACTTTAGATGCAGTAGGAACAGTATTCACAACGAAATCTTTTACAATAGAAAAACAAAAGTTAGGATAATATGAATATAATAGTAGACAAACAAACAGGAGCAGTATTGTACGCAAGTTTAATAGATTTAGATTTGCCAGAAACACAAGATGCAATTCCTTCGCCAAACGATTACGAGATAACACCTAATTCAGTTTATAACTTTGAAACACAAACATTTTATGAAAAATCGGAATAAATTTCACTACATAGGCGGATTTGCCTTTGCTTATACTATCGGTAACGCTACTGGTGTTTATGACTTCTATTTATGGCAAAAGATAATAGGTAGTATAATAGTAGGATTAATACTTGGTATGGGTATGGGTGTTACTTACGAGTTTTATAAAAATGTAGTTTTTAAAAATCCAATAGATGAAACAGATATTTATAGAACTGCAATAGGTTCGTTATTTGGTTTTGGACTTTCAACACTTGTTCCTGATTTAAAAGTAATAAGTGTTTATTTATTTATTTTTTGTTTGATATTATTTCTATTAGATACTATTTTTGCAATTATAAAAAAATACAAAAAATGATTTGGTTGTTAGAAAATTGGGTTGCAATAATTAGTACAATATCAATTCCAATAGCTTGGGTATTTGGTGGCAAACAAGCAAAAAAAGTAGAATTAAAAAATAGTAATGGCGATTTTTTAACTAAAGTGCAAGGCATTTACGAGGGTTTAGTTGACGATTTAAAAGCTGATAGGGATATGCTTAAAAATTATAATCTAGAGCAAGACAAAAAGATTGATGAACTTCAAACAGATTTTAAAGGATTACAAAAACAATTTAACGATTTATATTTAGCATACGCCAAAGAAGTTGAAGCGTCAAAATATTGGAAAGATAAATTTGATGAATTAGAAAAAAAATACAACCAATTAGAAGCAGACCACGAAGCACTTAAGAAACAATTTGAAACTTATAAAAAGTCGCATAAATGAAAATAGACCAAAAAGGTTTAGACCTTATCAAAGAGTTTGAAGGACTTAGTTTGAAGCCATATTTATGTAGTGCTAAAGTGCCTACTATTGGCTACGGAAGTACCTTTTATGAAAGTGGCGCAAAGGTACAAATGACTGATAAACCAATAACAAAAGAAAGAGCAGAGGACTTACTCGAAATAGTTGCTAATAGATTTGCAACAAGAGTCTTTACAATGCTTAAAAAACCAGTTACACAAAATCAGTTTAATGCCTTAGTATCTTTTGCTTTTAACGTTGGTTCTGGAGCTTTATCATCATCCACTCTATTAAAAAAGGTTAATGCAAATCCAAAGGATTTAACCATTAGAAATGAATTTTTAAAATGGAATAAAGCTGGTGGTGTTACATTAAAAGGGTTAACCAATAGACGAATAAAAGAAGCTGATTTATATTTTACTCCATAAAGTAGTGATATTCACTACTTTTTTTTGTAAGTTTGAATAACTAAATTAAACTTATGAGCATAAAAGGCAATCAAAACGCTGCTACTTATAAAAAAGATATTATTTTATCATTTATAAATAAGTTCCCAAAGGCAACAACAATGGCTATTTCAAGATTAATTTATGATAAGCATAAATTAGACTTTAGTTCACTTGATACTGTCAGAACCAATGTAAGAAGATACAGAGGTGAAAATGGTAAAAATAACTCTCCTATTTCTAAAGCTGGTGAACGTACCGAAATTCAGAAAAAACAATCTATTAGCAGAGTGATAGACTTACCCAACAGCGATTACGAAAAATGCGAAGCCTTTATAATTCCAAAAGGCCAAAATAATATTTTAATCTTAAGCGATATTCATTTTCCTTACCAAGATAACAAAGCACTTGAATTGGCTATCAACTACGGACTTGAAAATAATGTAAATGCAATTTATTTAAATGGTGATATTGCAGACTTTTATCAATGTAGCCGTTTTACAAAAGATAGACGATTGAGAGATATGGCTGGAGAGTTAGAAATGGTTAGAGCGTTTTTAAAAATGATGCAAGATTTATTCAAATGCCCTATTTACTATAAAATCGGCAATCACGAAAAAAGATACGAGGATTATTTAATGATTAAAGCTCCTGAATTATTAGGGATTGACGATTTTAAACTTGAACAGTTATTGAGATTTAGGGAGTTCGGTGTTACATTGGTTAAAGATAAACAAATGGCTTTAGCGGGTAAACTTCCAATATTACATGGGCACGAATGGTTTGGGGGATTTGCACCTCCTGTTAATCCAGCGAGAGGGTTATTTTTAAAAGCTAAAGAAAGCTGTTTGGTTGGGCATCATCATAGGACTAGCGAACATACAGAAAAGAGTTTATCGGGTGAAGTTACAACAACCTGGTCAACTGGATGTCTTTGTGGGTTAGAGCCTGAATATGCGCCTTATAACAACTATAACCATGGATTTGCTCACGTTAAAATTGCAAATGATGGTAACTATGAGTTAAAGAATATTAGAATTATCAATTATAAAATAGTTTAATATGGCTGATATAGAAAAATGCAACGATATACATTGCCCTTCAAAAGAGTACTGTTACAGATTTACTGCACCAGCATCAGAATATTGGCAATCATACGGAATATTCAACAGAGAAAGCGACGCAGATAATTGTGATATGTTTTGGGCAAATGGTAAAGAATCAAACAAGTGCAAACTGAAAGGAGTTAAAAGAGAAGGAGAAATTTGCAATTTAAACTATTGTACTTATCCAAAATGTGTAAAAGATAATTATTGTGAGTACTGCCATAAAGTAGAGGGAGAACACAAAATGAGCTGCCCAACACTTAAGATTCAAATTAACTTATAACTTTAGTCCCAAATATTTAATAAATTAGAGACGAAATGTAACTTATAAGTTACCAATCGTCTAAAGATAAACCTTAAAAAATGAGGTTTTAATTTACATAAAAAGTAATAATATGAAAACAAACGGAAACAATATTTTATTAATTGCCTTATTAGGTGCGATATTTTTAACTTCTTGTGGATCACGAAAAGTAGCCAAGTCAGAAACCAAAGAAACTGAAAAGACAGAAATTAAAACAGAAGAAAAAACCGAAACAAAAGTAACTGACAACACTAAAATAATTGACACTTCTTCAACTGATGAAATAGAGATAAGTCCGATATTTGATACATTACCTATGGTTGTGAATGGAATAACGTACAAAAACGCTAAAATAAGACGCAAAAAAAGTAAAAACAATATAAGTATTCAAAAAGATGTAAAAATCCAACACAACGCAAAAAAAGAGGGTACAGTGATGGTTAAAAGAAACAAAGTAATTGATGTAAAACAAACTGAACGTAAACAATCATATTGGTGGTTACTTTTATTAATTCCTATTTATTTTGCTTATAAAAAAATTAAACATTATATTTGACTTTTCATATATGTTTGATTTTAGGTTAGAAACCCTCTCACGCAAATTTGAGAGGGTTTTTGATTTAATAAACTTATACTTTACTTGGTGGGTACTTGTTTAAGCTCATCCAAAAGTAATTCATCAGCACTTGTATCAATTCCTAATAACTTCTTATTATTGATAATTGATATTAAGTACTTAATGCAATTATCCTTTGCTTTATTCTGATGTAATGTGCCTTTTGGATAATATTTAAAATCTTCGTAGTGGCAAACCAAATTCTTGTAATCACTTAACAGCTGGTCGTGAGCAATAAAATGCTCTTTTGATAATAGGTAGTTCATAGTTATTGTTTTATAAATGAGAAAATATGTTCTATTACTGGTAAAGTCCAACCGTCGCCTAAAAGTGATCCTGCTTTGGCAGTTGAAAGTATATCACAATAATCATCAGGGAAACCTTGTAGTCTGCACATTTCAATTTTATTTACTGTTCTTACAAATCCATCTTTATAAGAATAAAGGTTATTTGAACTTTCCATTAAACAAGGACTTTTACCTTTTGTTACTCTGCCTCGTCTTGTTTTTTAAGTTGGAAAACTTAAGTCTAAACAATCATTTTCCGTAACTACATCATAACCTTGTTTAGTATTTGTTTTAACTCTTAATTCGTTGTTTTCTTCGTATATTAAGGTAATCATACCCGTAGTTTCGTTTCTATGTTTAAGATATCTTTGAGATGCGTTTTCATCCTTACCACTTCCTGTATTTAAACAAGTATGTTTATCAGTATCAACGTAAATCATATTTATAAACTCTTTTTCAGCTCGTTTTTTAATACTTTCTTGACTTTTAACAGCTCTACTTTCACTTTCTAATATTGCAAGTGCTTTTACTCTCTCAACTCTACCACCTGTAATAATATCTTTAAACATTATCCCTCTGTCTTTTGGTTGTGGTATATCAGTAACAATATCGCCAAACATTCCATCTTCTTTAGTTCTTATATTACTCCAATAGTATCGGTCTCTTAATTGAGCAGTAACTAAACTACTATTAATTCTAACTGGATAAACTCCTAAAGCTCTACTCATAATTCCAACATCTATTTTAGCTGCACTTCCTACATTTTCTTGAAGAAATAATACTTTAGGATTGAGTGATTTTATATGTTCTAATATTTCAACAAACACAAAAAACAAACTACTTCTGCTTCCATTAATACCTGCTCTTTTACCAGCAGCTGATAAATCTTGACAAGGTGAACCTGATAAAACTAAATCAATAGTTTTCCAATCTATATCCCATTCTTTCCATTTAGTTACATCACCAACTTGAATAGTATCAGGAAAATGATGTTGTGTTAATTCTATTGCGTAAGGTTTAATTTCACTTGAATAATATTTGTTTACTTTTATGCCTAAATTTTCAAGTGCTTGGCGACCTGTATTCATTCCGTTAAATAGTGATACTACATTCATACTTCGTTAATTTTACTTTCGTTAATTGTATAAATCTCTTCATTCTCAAAATCGAAATGTAAATTGTTTTGAGATAATTGTTCTAAAAAAGCCTGAATAATAAATAACTGATAGAAGCTATATCCTTTTTTTTCGTTTGCATTTCCGCAAATTATTTTTGGTCTTAACTCATTAGAGTCAATTATTCTTTTAATAAATCCGTAATCAACGTTACAGAAATCAGCGATGTTTTTAATTGTGTAAATCATAGTTTTGAAATAAAGTTATTGTATGGATCAAACTCAAAGCCAAAGAACTCGTCTTTGTCTAAATACCTAAAATAATAATAAGTGCCATGTGTAAGCGTTTTATCAACCCATACTGCTGGTTTAGTTGTTACAATTCCAACGCCACTCAATCTAAATGGTCTGCCACTCTTTGATATTTGCGTGTCAAAGTGGTTAATGTCAATTTTAAATCCTTGTACTGAAATCTGTGTCATAATCTGTCCATATTTTACATTCAAATCCTAAATCTTGTAATTGTTTGATTCTTATATTCTGCAATTCGCTCAACTTACCATTTGGCTTTTTAACTTCAATAAACATAGTTATGCCATTTCGAAGGCACATTAAATCTGGTATGCCGTTTTTTGATGTCTTAATTAATTTTACGCAAAGCCATCCATCTTTTGTGAGTTGGTTGATTATTTTGCTTTGTATTTTTTGTTCCGAAATCTCTTTTGAATGTTTCATTGTTATAGTCTTTTTTCTTAATTACCGAAGCGTAAATTTTATTTTCAATACCATCTTTGCTAAATACCCAATAAACATCGTTTACCTTTCTGTCCATCGTAGTTAATCTATCCCTGCTCTGCCAATAACTTACTGCACTAAAATCAATATTGTAATACACTAAATACTTTGCTTTAGCCAAGCTAATACCTTCTCTTCCGCTCACAATCTGCAAGGCGATATTTTTATCAGATGCATTAAACTCCTCTAAATCGTTTGTCAGTCTATTGCCAAATATTGTTTTAAGGGCATTGAACTCCTCTACAAATTTATAGAATATAGCTATTTTACTGCCTTTGAAATGCTTATCTATAAACATCGCCTTACTGAAATCAATTACTTTGCTTGTACCATCCTCAAATTTACACGTTCCACTATAAAGCTGGTGCAACTTCTGCTGTAACTTAACCGAAGTATCGGCTAATATTAATTGCCCTTCCTTATTTTGCACCACTAAATCTCTTTTAAGCTTATCAATTATCTTATATGTAATTGCATCCATATCGCAGTACAAAACGTTTTCATTCACTTGCGTTTCAAATCCAGCCTCAATTTGCGTAAAAGTTAAAATGTAATACCTAATCAAATGCCAAAAGTCTTTTTTCCTTGCATCGGTGTAGTCATTCACTTTTGCATATCCTAAATGCTTCACTTTTACATTAACGTAATCATTTGCCCATTTATAGAAATTTATTTGCTTAAAAGGGCTGTAATTGCTTACCCAAAATTGATGATACCATTGTGAGTGGCTCTCGGCAGTTGGAGTGCCTGATAAGAATATCATTGGCAAATCTGCAAACATTTTTTTAAATAGCTTGGCAGTTGCATTTGGCTTCGGGAATGCTCCAAATCTGTGATGCTCATCGTGAATAACTAAATCAAAATCTCCTGTTACTTTATGTAAACTTTCATCGTTGGCAATAGTTAACTTAAAAGTGAATTTCATATTATCAAAATCCGACTGAACTGAACTAAATGCTTTAAGTTTAGTTAGGAATAGCACGTTTTTAGCACCAAAGTTTTCAGCAGTTTGAAGTGCAGTTATTGTTTTACCACAACGTACCTCCATTGCGATATAAACCAAATGTTTTCTTTTTAAAATTTCAGTAGCTTCATTGGATAACCTAACTTGATATTTACGTAACTCCATAGTTAAAACATTATATCGTCATCAATCTCAACATCGTCAGTTTTAATTAAAAACCATTGCAATCCATTAGTATTATCTGAAATATATTCATATTTCATAAAGCTACAATACTTCTGCACCCAAATATTAAATTTCTTGCGTGTAAGCCATTTTTTAAAGTCTTGGTATTCATCAACAAATTTGTCAAAATACATCTTCTTATCAAGCCTTTCGTTTCGTGGAACATTATCTTTATCTTTAATAAAATAATAAAACTCCAAACAAGTTTCGGCAATGAACTTCCGCATCTTAATATTTTTAGCATTTTGCTTAACAAGTCCATTATTTAAAAACATCTGCAAACAATGAATCATATAATTGTCAAACTTTTGAAAGTCTATTAATTCCCAATCATCAAATAATTGTCTTTTAAATTCATCCTCAGGTGTTAAATCTTTACCATAATATTGTGCAATCTCTAATTCAAATCTTCTTCTATCGTGGCTGTTGCCTTCGCCTTTAATAGCATAATTTGTTGATATTATAAGTTTAGGGCTTTCGTGTACGTTTAACTTTATAGCATCTTTATTTTTACGCTCCAAAGTCAATCCCTCTGTAACTAAGCTAAACTTTTCCTCAAAATTGAAATTTCTAATAACATCATCAAACACTAATATCTTTGTATCTAAAGAAACAGTCTGATAAGGAAATGATTTTTTACCATCAAATAACTTACCATCAATTATACTGGTTTTTCTTATTTGGCTAATACCTTGCACAAAAACTCCTTTTCCTGTTCCTCCTTCGGGATTTTCGCTTATAACCTCATCATTTAAAATAATAGCCTTATTATTGCTTCTATTCTTATAAGTGGACATTAGATAACCTAAAACGCACTCCATAGGCATTGGCTCATTGTTAGATATGTTATTAATAAACTGCTGGTAATCATTATCGTAATCGTCTAATTCAACAAAATCTCTTGGCAATATATGATCCTCCCAAATGTAGAAGTCAATATCAATAAAATCAATCAGCTTCACTTCATTTTTAGAAACCTCAAGCACTCCATTTTGATAAGCGATATAAGATTTGTGCTTTGTGTCTGTAAGCATTTTCAATTCTATGCTCTCTAACATTAAAAGAAAATTCTCTGCAAATAAGTTTTGGTATTTAGCGCAATAGTTCCAAACTTCAAACTCCTTAATTTCAAGCAAATAATTTAGCACAAAGTCTTTAATTATCTCAACGCTTGTAATCTTAACTTTATTTGAATTAATATAAACCCACGTTGGCTTTTGGGTATCATTAGGGTAATGCTTTTTGAAGCCATTACGCTCTAAAAAGAATTTATATTTTAACGAATCAACAGTAATCTTCTCTTTACCATTTTTGTCGTAGGTAATGAACCAAAAATCTTCGTGTTCTAACACTTCCTTTATTTCGTCAAATGTATCCTCCGAAATACCATGCTTTTTTATAACAGCATCTTTACCTTTTTTTAAATCACTTTTTATCTGGTCAATTCTATTGTAATCCTCAAAAAACTTACTGTCAAAATTCCTTTTCTTATATGCGCTTTTAATAGTTGTCTTAACTTCTGTTTCTGAAAAATCGCCAATAACTACATTGTTTAAAATATATCCTTCGGCAGTATTTTGATTTACACCATATTCACAAAACATTCCAGCAATATCAAAAATAAAAGAATTTCGCTCTCCTTCTCTAAAATCTTTCTTCCAATCAAAAGCCATTATCTTTTCAATAATCTTATATTCGTCTGTTATTGGAATTAAAGGCGCTTTTTCTGAAACCCTATATCCTTCATCAACAAGTCGTGGATTATAAATTGTAGCCTCTAAATTTAAGTAAGGTTGTGGATCATAACTTTCATAGCAAACCCTATCAATATTTGAACAGTTAGCATCAAAATTGTCAAAATTAAAATCCTCATAAAACTTCTTATAATATTTTGGATGTGTTTCTTTTGTTGCTTCGGGTATTCTTACCACTACTTTTAAGCCATTTCCTGATGGAGATGTAAACAATAAAATAACGTGTGGATTTTGCTCAAGTAATTTTCTTTGCTCAAGCATAATTTTTTCCGTTTCATATTTGTCAAAATCTAAAACCATAAGTCCTGAATGTTTAACACAAGAATTTGAGTTCCTTTGACTAAATATTCCAGAAAATAAAATACAAGGTAAAGTTTTTTTTAGCCTTTCAGCTTCCACTTTTGTTTTAGCACTTCTTATCAGCTCAACAGTTGGCTTTGATTTGCCACTTACTAACCTATTGTATATTTTAACTAAATCAACCTCGTAAGGTGTATCTTTAGTTTTTAATAGTTCTTTAAATACTGAAAATTTATATTCCATAATAATATTTTTTTAAAAGACAAAACCCCTAAAGAGCCATCACACATCTTTAAGGGTTTGTCAGTTCTCCAATGTTGGAGTAACTTTTCCTTGTAAGTGATGGTTTACTTTGTAAATATAGTAATAATTATTTTAAAAATAGCAAACATTATTAGCCTTTCTATATACCCTTATAAAAAGGGAATTGTTTTTTTAGAGGGGGGTGTCTAAAATTAAAAAAAATGTTTGCTATGTTTGCTATTGCAGTTTACCATATCTGATAATCAATTAGTTAAACAGCAAACATTAACATTTAAAATGTTTGCTGTCAACTAAAAATGTTTGCTAAAAATCTAATTCGTCTTGATATTCCACTTCCTCCTCATCAATAACATCAATATCATTAATAATTACATCTGCTTTGACTAAATAGGTTTTTAGATACGATTCCAAAATATCAAAGCAATTATCTGCCATTGTACATTCTTTATCGCTTAAAGAGTTCGCAAATGCAAAGACTGGAGTTGAGAATTTAACTGCTCCCTTTTTTCCATCCTCTGCTTTTGATACTACAACCCATTCGTCAGCTAACCTTGAGCGTGTTTTTAAGGTAAAATCTGCCCATTTACCAACAGAAGCTCCTTTTAACTTAATGTTTGCAAGTGAGCCATCCTCAAGCATAACATAAATAGATTTATGATATTTAGCTCCAGCCGATACAATTTGGTCTTTAATGTCTTTGTAAAGTCCTTTCGCTATTTCAGTTGTAACATTCTCGCCTTTTACATTCTTATGGTAGCATTTAGCTGTAATTACTTCTTTTGAGATAAATTTAACTTCATTAGAGATAATATTTCCAGTTAATGCATCACTCCATCCTTTTACAAAAGATAGTTCGTCTAACACAAGGAATTTAAACGGTAATGGGATTTGAACGTTTGCTTTTTCTTTTATTACTTCCGGGTCTGAACCTTTTAACGATTCAGCAATGTCTTTGTCGTAGTAAGAAAAACATTTTTCATTGGACTTCCACTCGATGAATTTAGTGGCTGGGTTGGATTGTGGCGTTTGGAACGCCTGTTTACGATTGCTCATAATATTATAATTTATTTATGATTCTGAATTACGATGCCAGAACCTTGCATCTTTTAATATTATTTTATAAATTTACTGATTTTTTACTTAATTACCAACTGATAGCGAGAACACTTTTTCTTGGTGTTGTACTAACTCTTGTTACTTCTATACCATCATCATCATAAATGGTTGAATTGGACTTCAAAGCTACTTTAAGGAGCATTTCCCTTTCTGTTAATTTTTCTTTTATTTCAGACCATTTAAAATCGTCTTTATAGTTAATGGTGTCACCGCCATTTCTAAATGTTCCTTTAAGTCCAAAAGCCTCGAAGTTTTCTTGTGGCATTACATCTAAAATTTTAGCTGTAATTACATCCAAAGCCTCTTGCATTCTTTTAGCTTGTGCCAGGAGTTCGTACTTGTCAACTTCACCACCATCTATAACTTTTGTTATAAATGTATTGGCTGAAAATTGCACCTCTTTTTTGTTTGGAAGGAAGTTTGATGTTTCAATTTCTTGTTGACGCATCAATTCGTATAGATTCTTACTCATAAAATAGTTCGGCTAAATTGGTGAATGATAAAGGTTTGTTTGTCGTTTGCATTAGCAAAGTAAATGCACTTGAAATGGTTAGGTAAGAATAAAGATAATTACTCTCTAATTCTCTTACAAGTGATCCATAAGCGTGGGGGTAATTAATCTTCATAATTTCCAACTGCTGTTTGTGTTCTTCTTTTAAAGCTTCAAATAATGTTTTCATAATAGTTTAAATAAAAAATCCCTTCCAATTCAAACGAGGTCAGTCGTAAGTCAGAAGGGAATAGTTATGTTTGTGTTTAGCAGCTCTGACCAACTGTTTAGCAAAGATAGTTATTTATAATTAATAAACAACTAAAATCTTATTTTTTTTTAATTCGGAATTCCTCCAAATCTTTAAGCCATTTTTTTCGCAAATTATCTCTTTGTTTGCTTGGAACTGACATCGGTAGCACAACGCAAACATCGTCTATAAATGCTTTTGGCCTTCCTCCTAAATTCTTTTCTTGTTTCATAATTAATCTCCGCTATCAATTTTATAAATCACTTTAACTATTTCGTTTTCTTGGATCGCTTCAAAACTATATTCGTTTAAACAGTTGCCTATATTTTTAGAAGTATTAGAACCCTCAATTTTATTTTTTTTCAATTCTTCATAGATTTCTTTTGTTTTGGCATTCCATCCATTTGCGTAACCTAAATCAATTATTGTTATCATATTACTTTTCCTTTTACGTTATCTAATTCGCTTTGTAGTATCTCTTTATAGTTTGGCAGTAATTTGCCTTTTGAGTTATATAGTTCCTGTACTGTTATTTCAAAAAGTATAAAATCACATTCTCCTGTTTCAGGTGGATTGAAATAATTGCCGGTGCATGGCTTACGATACACCTCAACCTCAACTTCAAAATCTACTACTGCAATGCAATTAAAATCTTTATCATAAATTTCAAAGCCTTTTGAATTGATATAGTAATCAAACCAATTATAATTCTCATTACAAAAATCTTTGATGCTGTCTAATATTAAATTTTTCATAATAGATTAGTTATAATTAGTAATCCAAAAAACAATACTGCTATTCCAATAGCGCATTTCAAACCGGTCTTTAATACAAAGTCCAATTCTTTTTTTTCTTGTGGTGTCATAACTTTATTTTTTAAATTTTTCATTATACCAATATTCAAACTCTCCCTCTTCCCAGCCACCAATATAAGGACAACTTGCATTTCGCATTTGTTCTTTTTCCATTTCTTTGGCTTGACTAACTACTTGGTTATATTTTTTTAAACCAATTACTCTTGCAATTTTAGAATCATCCCATTCTAATTGCTCACATAACCATTCTACTGCTGTTTTCATTTTCTATTGATTTTAAATTCGTTTAACTTGTCTCTTCTTTTATCGCAGTTGCAATTTGGATAGATTTTTTTTACTAGCCATTGGATGCCGGTTACTCTGAATAACCATTCTAGTTTATCTCCTAGTCTCATAGTATAGTAGTTAAAATTAGTAATCCAAAAAATAATATTGCTATTCCAATAGCACATTTTAATCCGGTCTTTAATACAAATTCTAGTTCTTTTTTCTCTTGTGGTGTCATAATTTTTCTATTTCTTGTTTAACTTGTATATAAAACATAATTAGTTCAAACGGTACTGAATCTTTTAAGTTTAGTATTATCTCATCAACTGCTATTAGTGCACATTGTTTGGCTTCAGACCTATACATATTTCTACTATCCATTTTACAAATTATTGGATATCCAGAACCAAACTTTTCTATTACTAAATCTTTTGCTTTTTCTTTTGGTGTCATTTTCTTTTAAATTCAATGTTAAACAATCCGAAATCAAAACTGCGAGGTTCTACATAAACCGGAAAACGATAGTTGTAAAGTTCTTTTATTTCTGAAGCTCGTTTCTTAAAACTGCTTTTGTGTTTTAGCGGTGCTGAAAAATCTAATTTCTCAACATCCAAATCCTTTAAATCTATTCCAAGCGTTACGGCCTGGTTATAGAACTTTTGTTTTGCTCTGATACTCATAATTAATATAAAAATCGGGTTAAAAAATATACTGCAATAAAT
>Ga0068876_10001303_pt1 | contig 19668 bp, 15 predicted proteins | sample NOAtaG_6_FD_66442 | JGI IMG/M metagenome (GOLD analysis project Ga0068876, IMG submission 66442) | Freshwater lake microbial communities from Lake Erie, under a cyanobacterial bloom - NOAA_Erie_Diel5S_2200h metaG | ecosystem: Environmental > Aquatic > Freshwater > Lake | place: USA: Ohio, Lake...
GCAATGCCCGCAAATGCGCCACCCAGAATGCTTCAAAGCCGCCAGTCATGGGATCCAGCCTGGACGGCGAGACCCCTTACTGCCGTTCGAGTCGACACCCACAACGACTGCAAGGCAGCGTGAGGAGCCGGTCGACGTTGGCGGGCGGTTGTCAGCTCAGCGCAGCAAAGCAGCCACCCGGCTGAGCGGCCAACGGATCCTGAGCGTCAGCAATGCGGGTGAGAGCTGACCAACACGCCGCTAACGCGCGATCGAGGGCCAACGAACGACCGGTCCTGCCTCGACCGGTGGGCTCGAATCGACCCACTGCGGTCTGTCACACCCTCTACTCCACGGCCGCAGAGCCGACCGTCACGGGCGTGCTCAACGCAAGATCAATACAGGTACATCGCCAGGTGCGCTCCGAGAACGCGAGCGGGGAAGTCACTCGCGGTGGACGAACAGCACGTAGACGTTGATGACGTACACGACCAGCAGCGCGACGCTCACGACCGTCATGGTCCGCAGGTAGCGTTGACGCGGGCGGTAGACCAGGCCCACGATGACGGCGCCGGACATCATCACTGCCGAGAACGCCGTCACAGCGTGCACCGGTGACACATCGGCCAGGATGGGGCCCTTCGCGTAGAACGCGTCGTCGATCGCGACGATGAGCAGATCGAAGAGGTTGCTGCCCAACAGGCCGCCGATGGCCATGTCCAGCGCGCGCAGGCGCAGCGCGGCCAGCGTCACGACGATCTCGGGCAAGGAGGTGGCGCTGGCCACCAGCAGCGTGCCGACGAAGGTGCGTGTCCACCCCATCTCGTCGGCGATGCGGCTTCCGACGACGGGCAGCCATATCCCCGCAAGGGTCACGACGCCGGCGAGTGCAGCGAACTGCAGCGACGCGCTGCGCAGGCTCAGCCCAACGTAGCGCGTCGGGCCTGCGGCCTGCTCGCTGGCCATCAGGCGGTTCTCGTACGAGAACACACTGCGCATTGCCAGCATGTACAGCAGCAACAGCAAAGGCGTGTAGGCACCGACCAATCCGAGCCTCGGCACGACCTGCTCACGTTCCAGGAGCACGCCGGCACCGACCACGCTCAACATGACGATGGCGAACCCCGCGGACAGGATGTGACCCGTACTGGCGCGGCGATAGATCGTCTCCGGGCGGTGCAGCACGTCGAGCACCACGAGCAGCATCAGGTTGAAGACGGTGCTGCCCAGGACATCACCGAGGGCGATGTTGGGCGCATCGGCGACCGTCACGGCGCTGATGCCCGTGGCGAGTTCGGGCAGCGAGGTGACCGCCGCCAGCAGCAGCAGCCCGACCCACGAGCCCGACATGCCGGTCTTCTCGCCGATGGCGTCGGCCAGGCGCGTCAGCCTGGCGCCGGCGTAGGCAATGGCCAGTGCACAGATGGCGAGTTGCACCCAATCGAGCCCCATGCCGATCATTCTGGGGCCGGCGGGCCGGGACTTCGAGACTGAGTCTGACGGGCATCGGGATCCCTTGATGCCCAGGCCGGGCTGGCCCTTGCCGTCTGCCTTGCACTCGCGGCGGGGTCGGAGCGCAAGGCAATCAGAGCAAGCATGTCACTCCCGGGTTTGCTCTCGGCCCTGAACTGCATGTGTGCAAATACAATACCGATTCCGCGCATCGGTGCAACCAGCGATGAGCGGTCAGGAGCGACTTTTCGGGGCCCAAGCGGGCCCCGTCTTTCTTGGGCGACCGCAAGAGCCGTGGACGTGCGCCTATGATTTCCGCATGCCCGCGAAGCCAACCCGCAAGACGTCTCAGCCCAAGCCCACCATCCTGCCCGCGCCCGCCGCGCAGGTCGAGCCCGCGGCGCGCGTGTTGCGCCGGTTTCGATCCGTCTTCAATGCCGTCAAGACCCACTTCCAGCAGGTCGAGAAGAAGGCCGGCGTCGGTGGTGCGCAACTCTGGGCCTTGAGCGTGATCCAGGCGCAGCCCGACATCGGGGTCTGCGGCCTGGCCCGGGCGATGGACGTCCACCAGACCACGGCCAGCAACCTGGTCAAGGCCATGGTCGCATCGGAACTTGTGGTGACGAGTCGGGACGACGCCGACCGCCGTGCCACCCGGCTGCGCGTGACGCCGCGCGGGGCGCGGGTGCTGAAGAAGGCGCCTGGTCCTTTCTCGGGCGTGCTGCCCGAGGCGCTGGCGGCGCTGGACGATGCGACTCTTGCACGGCTCGACGACGACCTGGGCAAATTGTTGGCCCTGCTGCAGACGGACGAGCGCGCAGCCGGCATCCCACTCGCGCAGATGTAGCGCTAGCCGGGTCGGCCTTCGGGCCGCATTGGTCTGCGGAGAAACGCGGATCCGACGCGATGCAATTGTGCAAATACAATTGTGTTCGTCATGAACCGTCGGCACCTCCTCCTCGTCCTCGTTGCCATCCTCGCCCTCGCCGACCTGGCCGGAGTGGCGCTGCTGCGTGAAGCCTGGATCGCTCGGCACGACAAGACCGCGCATCCGGAGCGCCCGGCAGCGCGGGTGCAGCCCGTCAACGTCACCTCCGGATCCGAGCTCTTCGTCGCCCGCACAGGAAGGTGACGGACTGTTCGCAGCCTGCCAGGCTGGTCCACTGACCTGCAACTAGAAGCCCACCAAGATGCCAGTCCCTACCGATAAACCCGCAACGCCGACCACCACCTTGACGGAGTTCCTGCGCGTGGCGCGGGCGTGGTTGCGCGGCGGCTGGCGTGCCGCGCATGACGTCGACCCGGAGTTCTGGCGCAACCTGCAGCGCGAGCTGCTCGCAGGCAGGCAGTGGCTCGACCGGGCCATCGTGCTGGGCTACGCCGCTGCGACCGGCGCCATCGTCGTCGCGTTCACGCTGTTGGCCGAGGCCGCCATCCATGGCTTCCGGCAGGTCGAGGGATGGGGCGAACATGGCCGCTACCTGCCCCTGCTCTGGACGCCTGCGCTCACCGTGGCCCTGCTGTGGTGGACGCGCCGCTACGTGCCGGGCGCCGGGGGCTCGGGGATTCCGCAGGTGGTGAGGGCGCTGGACGAGGACCTGCCACCGTCGCAGAGCGCCTGGCTGGTCTCGTTGCGCGTGTCGCTGCACAAGATCGGTCTGGTCTCGGGCGGCTTGCTGGCAGGCCTGTCGATCGGTCGCGAGGGGCCGACGGTCCAGGTCGGTGCCGGCGTCATGGTGGGCGCCAAGCGCTGGCTCTCGCCGCAGTCGGGCATCGATGCGCACGACCTGATGGTGGCCGGCGCGGCCGCAGGCATCGCTGCAGCCTTCAACACGCCGCTGGGCGGCATCGTCTTCGCGCTCGAGCAGTTGACCCGGCGCCGCCACATCTCCCACAGCTCGCTGGTGATCGCAGCCATCGTTCTGTCCGGGCTGGTCGCCGTCACCGTATTCGGGAACGAAACCTACTTCGGCCGGCTGCGCGTGCAGGCCATGTCCTGGTCGCTCTTGCTGCCGGGCCTGCTCGTGGCCCTGGTGGCCGGTCTGAGCGGTGGCCTGTTTGCGCGGCTGATCGTGGTTTCGGTGCGTGGCCTGCCCGACCGTTTCAGTCGCTGGCGCAGCGCCCATCCGCTGCGCTTTGCCGCCGCGTGTGGCCTCGCCGTCGCCGTGATCGGGCTGGCCACCCAGGGGGCCACGGCCGGCGCGGGCTACGTCACGACGCGTGCCCTGCTGGAGGGCCAGGGCGAACTGCCCGGGGTCTACACCCTGCTGAAGTTCTGCGCGACGTGGATCTCGGCCTGGTCGGGCGTGCCCGCGGGTGTCTTCGCACCGTCCCTGGCCATCGGTGCGGGCATCGGCCACGACGTGGCGCTCTTCCTGGGCATGAACAAGGAAGCCGCCATTCCACTGATCGCGATGGGCATGGCGGGCTTCCTGGCCGCCACGACCGGCGGACCGATCACGGCCTTCATCATCGTCATGGAGATGGTGTCGGGCCAGGCCATGGTGCTGAGCCTGATGGCGTGCGCGCTGCTGTCCAGCGGCGTCGCGCGCCTGGTCACCCGGCCGATGTACCAGGAACTGGCGGCGATGCTGTCATTGCCGCCGCCCCACGAACCACGGCAGGAGAAGCCATGAACGCTGCACTTCAGAAGCTGCTGTCGTGGTTGCGGTCGACGTGGCGGCGCGCGCGTCTCCCCGAGCGCGGGGACACGGTCATCGTGCCACCGGCGCCGCCGCCTGCCATCGCGTTGCCATCACCGCTGCTGGCCTGCGCGACGGTGGTGATCCCGGCCCTGAACGAGGCCGCGCGCGTCGCCGATGTCGTGCGGCATGCGCTGGCCGACCCCGCCACGGCAGAAGTCATCGTCGTAGACGACAGTTCCATCGACGACACGGCTCGGCTGGCCCGGCAGGCCGGTGCCGAGGTCATCACCAGCACGATGCTGGGCAAGGGCGCATCGATGCGCGACGGTGTGGGCGTGGCCCGGTGCGAACTGATCGTCTACCTGGACGGCGACCTCGCGGGCCTGCGCCCCCTCATCGTGACCGACCTCTGCCGGCCCTTGATGCGCGGCGATGCCGACTTCGTGAAGGCCCGCTTCGGCCGGGTGGGCGGTCGCGTGACCGAGCTGACGGCCAAGCCCATGCTGAAGGTGTTCTTCCCCGAGATCGCGCACTTCGCGCAGCCCTTGGGCGGGTTGATCGCCGCGCGCACGTCGCTGCTCAAGGCCCTGAGCTTCGAGAATGGCTATGGCGTCGACATTGGCCTGCTCATCGACGCCCACCGCTCCGGTGCGCGACTGGCCGAGGTCGACATCGGCTCGCTGGAGAACGACAGCCAGCCCCTCCTCGACCTCACCGCGATGGCCAACGAGGTCTCCCGCGTCATCTACACCCGGGCGCTCGCGGCCGGGCGCCTGCACATGGAACAGATCGTGGCAATGTACGAGACCCAGCGCCAGGCGACGGCGACACTCGACTACATCCTGAGCCGGCGCCGCGGGCGCACGCGGGTGATCCTGCTCGACATGGACGGCACGATCACGCCCGACCGCTATGTCGTCGAGCTGGCCCGGGCCACCGGCCACGAGGCCGCGCTGGCCAAACTGCTGGACGGCGCTGATGATGCAGCGACGCGAAGCGAACGCATTGCCGCGCTCTTCAAGTTCGTGCACCAGCGGCAGTTCGAGCGCGTGGCCCACGCGCTGGCCATCCGGCCTGGCGTCATCGCCTGCGTCAACCGTTTGAGGCGGGCCGGCTTCATGGTGGGGCTGGTCAGTGACAGCTACTTCGTGGCGGCGGAGATCCTGCGGCGCCGGATCTTCGCGGACTTCGCGCTCGCCCACACGATGCAGTTCGACGCCGAGGTCTGCTCTGGCCAGCTGAGGCTGAACCCGGCCTTCCTGTCGCGTGAGGGTGAGCCTGGCCCGCCCATCTGCAAGAGTCACGTCATCCGCCGTTTGCGCGAAGACCGCACCGAACCGGCCGTGGCCGAGTGTTGGGCCGTGGGCGACAATGTCAACGATCTCGGCATGCTGAAGGCAGCGGACCGCGCCTTCACGATCGAGCCCAAGTCGCCGCTGCTCACGCAGGTGCCTGGGGTGACCGTCGTGACGAGCTTCGACGAGCTGCGCTCGCTGGTACCCGAGTCGCGCGCCGCCGCCTAATGACGACGCTCGACTGGTGGGTGATCGGGCTGTATCTGGCGGGGACGCTGGGCCTGTCGGCGTGGTTGGCGCGGCGCCAGGAAACCGCAGCCGATTACTACGTGGGTGGGCGCACGTTGCCGTGGTGGGCGCTGGCCATCTCGATCCTGGCCACGCAGTCCTCGGCCAACTCGTTCATCGGCATCCCGGCCTATGTCGCGCTGGTGCCGGGCGGCGGTCTCACCTGGCTGCAGTACGAACTGATGCTGCCGCTGGCGATGATCTTCGTCATGCTGGTGCTGGTGCCCGTGCTGCGCGGCCTGGGCGTCATCAGCGTCTACGAGTACCTCGAACGCCGCTTCGACCGGCGCACGCGCTGGGTGCTGAGCATCGTCTTCCTGCTCTCGCGCGGGCTGGCCACGGGCGTGGCGTTGTATGCCGCGGCCTTGCTGGTGCAGGTCTGCACGGGCCTGCCGCTGGCCTGGTCCATCGTGGTGACGGGCGGCATCACGGTGATCTACGACACGCTCGGCGGCATGCGGGCCGTGGTGTGGACCGACGTGATCCAGATGCTCATCCTGGTGGGCGGCATCGCGCTCTGCGCGGCCATCGCCTGGGACCTGGCCGGTGGCGGTTCGGCCATCGTCGAACTGCAGGACCCCGGGCGGCGCGCCGCCATCGAATGGGCGCATGGCATCGGGGACGGCGCTCGCGCGCCGCTGTGGGGCTTCGTCGCCGGCGGGCTGGTGCTGTACATCAGCTATTACGGCGTCGACCAGAGCCAGGCGCAGCGCACGCTGTCGGCCACCGGCATTCCCGGCGCCCAGCGCGCGCTGATCCTCAACGGCATCGCCCGGTTTCCGCTCACGGTGGCCTACGCCGGGCTGGGCCTGGCCATCGGCGCCGTGGCCATGAAGGAGCCGGCGCTGCGCGACGCCATTCCGCCGGGGCGGCCCGATCTGCTGGTGCCACGCTTCATCGAGCTGTACGTGCCCAGCGGGGCGCGCGGCCTGCTGGTGGCGGCCATCGTGGCGGCGGCCATGTCCAGCCTGGACTCGGCGCTGAACAGCCTGTCGGCCGCCACGCTGCGCGATTTCGTCGAGCCGCACCTGGGTCCGGCGCGTGCGCTGCGCGCGGGTCGGCTGGTGACGTTGGTCTGGGGTGTGGCCATCATGGGCTTCGCCGGCCTGGCCAGCGGCCTGTCCACCAGCGTGGTCGAGAGCATCAACCGTGTCGGCGCGCTGTTCTACGGCCCGCTGCTGGCCGCCTTCCTCTGCGGCATCCTCGATCGCCGCGCGCGCGGGCCGGCCGTGCTGGCCGGCGTGGCCGCCGGCCTCGCGCTCAACCTGTGGCTGGCGTATGCGATGAGCGCCCAGCTGTTCTGGATGTGGTGGAACGTGACCGGGCTGGTGGTAGCGGCCGGCGTGACGCTGCTGGGCAGCCGCCTGATGGCGCTGCCGATGCCTGAACAACTGGTGGGCACGACCATCGACACGGCGGCCTTGCGGCCCGCTTTCGGTCGGCAGCGGGGAGGGGTTGCCCTGCTCCTGGCCTGGGCCGCAGGGTGCGCGGCGGTCGCGTTCTGGCTCGGCGTGCGCTGAGGGAGAGAAGTCCGATGTCACTTCGACAGTGCCCTGGGGGTCTATTGCGGTGGCGGGCACGCCCTGATCGGCCGTGGTGCCGGCGATGAGCACGTGACGGATGTCTTCAAGCGCCCCTTGCGCCACCTCGACCTGGCCGCGGTACCCTGTCCCTGCGTTGTTCGGCCGGCCGGCCAACAGCCAGGAAGGCAAGATTAGCGACGGCGGATCAGCTCCTGGTTCGCCTGATCAGCTGATGCAACTGAGGGCCGTCCATCAGTGGCACGTTTCGGCCGCGTGCAAAGGCCACTGCCTCCGCCTTGTGAACTGTACTGGCGGCAGCGTGCACTATTGGAGCGCCCATACTCGCCTCTGATGCCTTGGTGTTTTCGACAGTGCATGTTGCCACCAGTAGCACTTGTAGCTACCGGTGGTCAGGAGTGCACGGTGCTAGGGCAACCAGCGCGGCCGTAGCCGAACGTCCGCTTCACAGAGGCAGCAAGGACCGCTCAGGGTCGGCAGTGCCAGTTCGCGGCCGGTCACAGCGGTCGTTCGGCCGCCACATCGACCGCGGCGTCGTACGGCTGACCGGTCACGAAGCCGGAGCGGTCATCGGAGGAGCCGATCCGCGCAAGACTGCTTCCGACCAGAGCCGCCGCTCAAGCGCCGAGCCCGAGCGGCCGCACCCAGTCTGAAGCGGTCGGTCAGTCGGTGTCGGTCCACGACAACTGATGGCCGCGCACTCTCAGTTCGCTGGTGGCGGAGCGATACATTTTGAGTGGCTGCTTTCTAGCATTCCGAGTGGCGGGTTTCCAGCATTTCGGGTGGCGCATTTCCAACATTGAACGCAGCTGGCCCCGGTGCAGGCGGGAAGCCCGCTTCTCGGAGGGGTTGCAGCGCGCAGTGATCCCGAACTCCTGCTGGCGCGGCGGTGACAGGCAGGGCGGGCCAAGTACTGCGCCGCGCCGGCGCTGGCAGCGCTCCCGCGCCGCGCTCTGGGAACCCCATATGCCAACGATCGAGTTCCTGGGCTTGATGCAGATCCAGGTGCCGGATCGCGCTGGTCGCCCCGCGCGTCTCGGACGTGATCGATTGGTCCCGTGCCCCGCCGCGCCGACCCTCACCGCGCGGCGATCGACAGCGACTGCAACTAGGGCTTGCCCGCAGTGCGAACCGCGTCCTGACTACAGTCAAGATCGGTGCCGCCAGCGATCGGGCGCCACGCCAGCCGACCTAGACTCGAATCGAATTGGTCGTTCGGCACAAACCCGTCTGCGCATCGCATCCGACACATGAAGATCCTGCTCCCCTACGACGGCAGCCCGGGCAGCCGTGCCGCCGTTGAGTTCGTCGTGGCGCGATCGGCGCTGGCTGTCGACGCCCAGGAAGTCACTTTGGTCTTCGTGCAGGAGCCCCTTCCAGCCCGAGCCAGTGTGTTCTTCGGCCGGGCCAGCGTGCTCGACGTTTACTCTAAGGTCGCCGCAAAGACCCTGGCGCCGGCCGTGAAGAGGCTCGAAGGCGCCGGCGTCCACGTGCGACGCCTCTCGCTTCTCGGACACGCTGCTGATCGCATCGCGCGCGCGGCGGCGGAAGGCAGCGACCTCATCGTCATGGGCTCGCACGGCCGAAGTCCTGTGCTCAGTACGCTGCTGGGCTCGGTGGCGAGCGGGGTCGTCGCGCGCGCCCAGGTCCCCGTCCTGCTGGTGCGTTCGGCCCGTTCGACCCGGCCAGCCTCGCTTCGGATCGGACTGGCCGTCGACGCCAGCCGCTACAGCGCCGCGGCACTGCGCTTCGTGAGCGAGCGGCGTGCCTTCTTCGGTCCGCGGGCCAGCCTGCATCTTGCGCATGTCGTGGGCCCATTGCCCGTGCCGCTGCGCATCGCGCTGGCGCGCGCGCGCCGTGGCGGCTTCTCGGCAACCGAGTCGAAGGCGCTGCAGCGGCGCGCATTCGAGCGCGTGCTCGCGCCTGTTCGCCGCGTCCTGTCCGGGGTGGACCTCCGGGCAAGCGAAGACTTGCTCGTGAGCGACATTCCCGGGGATGCCTTGGCCGAGTGGGCGGTACGCGAACGGCTCGGCCTGCTGGTGCTCGGCACCCATGGCCGCACCGCCCTGCGCGCGGCTCTGCTCGGCTCGGTGGCCATGCGTACGGCGGCGCGCTGCACCGTGCCCTTGCTGTTGGTGCCGACCGGCGCGTTCGACCGGCGTCGATGAACGCTTCCGGGCCTGCCCCTGCTCGGCCAGGCTGGCACGCCGTGCCTGCCGAAGACGTGCTGACACGGCTGTCAGCGCACTCCGATGGCTTGAGCATCGATGAAGTCGCCGCTCGTCTGGCGGAACGCGGCCGCAACGTGCTGCCGGCGGCCGCCAGCCGTACCGCGCTGCGACGGCTGATCGATCAACTCAACAACGTCCTGATCCATGTACTGCTGGCGGCCGGCGTCATCACGCTGCTGCTGGGCCATGACGTCGACGCCGCCGTGATCTTCGGCGTGGTTGTGGTCAACGCCATCATCGGCTTCATGCAGGAGGGCAAGGCCGAGCGCGCGCTCGAGGCCGTGCGCTCGATGCTGGCCAGTCGCGCACTGGTCCGACGACGGGTCGACGGCCGCAGCCAGCGGCTCGAGGTCGACGCAGCCGAGCTCGTGCCCGGCGATGTGGTGATGCTTGGCTGCGGAGATCGCGTGCCGGCCGACCTGCGCCTGTTGCGCAGCAAGAATCTGCGTATCGACGAGGCGGCGCTGACCGGGGAGTCGGTCCCGTTGGACAAGACGACCGAGGCCGTCGATGTTGACGCGCCGTTGGGCGATCGCCGCTGCATGGCGTACTCCGGCACTGTCGTCACCTTCGGCCAGGCGACTGGTGTGGTGGTCGAGACCGGGCCGCGCACGGAAATCGGCAAGATCGGCGCGCTGGTCTCGGGCATGCACGCGCTGTCCACCCCATTGACCCGACGGCTCGACCAGTTTGCCCGCCGCATCACCGGCTTCATCCTTGCCGCGAGTGCGATGACTTTCGCCTTCGGCGTGCTGGTGCATGGTTTGGCGCTGGGTGAGGTCTTCCTCGCGGTGGTCGGCCTCGCCGTGGCGGCGATTCCCGAGGGCTTGCCGGCGATCGTCACGATCACGCTGGCGCTGGGTACGCAGCGCATGGCTCAGCGCAACGCGGTGGTTCGGCGGCTACCGGCGGTCGAGACGCTCGGCAGCGTAACCGTGATCTGCTCGGACAAGACCGGGACACTGACGCGCAACGAGATGACCGTGGTGGAGGTCGTCACGCCGAGCCGCGACGTGCAGGTGAGCGGGGTCGGCTATGCACCGATCGGCGGCTTCGCGGTCGCGGGCGCGGCGCTGGAGCCGGCCTGCGCGGCGGACCTGCAGGAGTTCGCGCGCGGCGCCCTGCTGTGCAACGACGCGATGCTGACCCACGCCGACGGCGCGTGGACCCTGAGTGGCGACCCGACCGAAGGCGCGTTGCTGACGCTGGCGACCAAGGCGGGCCTCGATCCGCCCGCCGAGCGAGCGGACTGGCCGCGCATCGACGAAGTGCCATTCGAGTCCGAGTATCGGTTCATGGCCACGCTGCACCACGATCACCGGCGCGGCAGGGTGCGGACCTATCTGAAGGGCGCGCCCGAGCGCGTGCTCGACTTGTGCGCGGCCTGCGGCGATGGCCGGCCGCTGGACCGGGCGGCGTGGGAGGCCCGCATCGAGGAGGCGGCGCGCGTCGGCCAGCGCGTGCTGGCCCTCGCGGTGCGCGACGAGCCGGCTGGCACCGACAGCCTGGCCCTGGATCGCGTGACGGGCGGCTTCCAGCTTCTGGGCCTGGCAGGGATGATCGATCCGCCGCGCACCGAGTCGATCGACGCGGTGGCGCGCTGTCGCGCCGGCGGCGTGCAGGTCAAGATGATCACCGGCGATCACGCGGCGACGGCGGCGGCAATCGGACGCGAGCTGGGTCTGTCGGGCGACCGGGCCCTGACGGGCAAGGACCTCGATGAACTGGACGACGCGCAGTTGCGTGCTTGCCTGACTACGGTCGATGTCATTGCGCGGGCCAGCCCCGAGCACAAGCTGCGGCTGATCGCCGCGCTGCAGGCGCAGGGACAGGTGGTGGCCATGACCGGCGACGGCGCCAACGATGCGCCCGCACTCAAGCGCGCCGACATCGGCGTGGCGATGGGTCGCAAGGGGACCGCGGCGGCACGTGAAGCCGCCGACATTGTCCTGACCGATGACAACTTCGCCTCCATCGCCAATGCGGTGGCCGAGGGCCGCACGATTTACGACAACATCAAGAAGTCGTTGCTGTTCATCCTGCCGACCAACGGCGGACAGGCCGGCGTGATCCTTCTGGCCGTTTTCCTCGGCATCGCCCTGCCGGTCACCGCGGCGCAGATCCTCTGGATCAACATGGTCACTACGGTCACGCTGGCCCTGTCGCTGGCCTTCGAGCCGGCGGAGGCTGGCGTCATGCAGCGCCCGCCGCGCCCGCCCGCCGAGCCGCTGATCACCCGGTCGCTGTTGCTGCGTGTGCTGTTCGTGAGCGTGCTGATGATGGCCGGCGCCTTCATCGTGTTCGAGTGGCAGATCGGCCGCTCCGAATCAGTGGAGGCTGCCCGCACGGCCGCGGTCAACTTCCTGGTGGTCGGCCAGGTGGCCTACCTGTACTCCTCGCGCCGCTATGTGGCCCACTCGCTCGATCTGCGGGGGCTCAGGGGCAACCGAGTGGCGCTCTACACCACCGGCGGCCTGGTGCTGCTCCAGCTGGCCTTTACCTATGCCGCACCGTTGCAGTCCTTGTTCCGCACGGTGGCACTGGACGCTTTGGCCTGGGTCCTGATCCTGGTGCTGGGGCTTGCGATGTTCCTGCTGGTGGAACTGGAGAAGTGGCTGCTGCGCCGCTGTGGCGTGCAGCGGCTCTGATCGAAAGGCTGAACTGTCGTGCAACCCACCGAGACGCGAGCATCATGGAAGCTGCGCCGGATAGCAGTGGCTACCGATCTTTCGCCCGGCAGCGCGCTGGCGTTGCGACGCGCGGCCCGACTGGCCGAGCGGTACGGCGCGCACCTGAGCCTGGTCCACGTGGTGCCAATCGGCCTGTGGGATGGTCTGCCGCAGCGGCTGGCAGCCGCGCTGGACACCACGCTGCCGACCGAGGAGGCGGTCAGACAGGATGCCGAGGACGCGCTGCGCGACCTCGCGCGCGAGGCGAACGCTGCCGGGCGCATCACCTGCGACGTGTGCGTGCGGGTCGGGCGAACGGTGGCGCAGATCTGCTCTGCCGCGCAGTCGCTGAACGCCGACCTGCTGGTGGTCGGGGCACATGGCAGGCACCCTGTCCGCGACATGTTGCTGGGCACTACCGTCCAGAAGCTCCTGCGATTCAGTCCCTGCCCCATCCTCGTCGTCAAGGCGGCGGCGATGGAGGATTACAGCGTCGTACTCGCCCCCACCGACCTGTCCGACGAGTCGCGCCGGGCCGTTTGTGCCGTAGCGCAACTGCTGCCGCTTGCTCGGATTCACCTGGCCCATGCGTTCGAGCTGCCCTACGACGGTTTGATGCGCCATGCCCGGGTCGATGCGGCCACCATGGCCCAGTATCACGCGCTGGCGCGTGAGCGGCTGCTACGCGAGCTGGCCGACTGGGCCGATGCGGCCGGCGTCGCCGCGGGCCGGCGCCAACTGGTCGTGGAGCATGGCTATCCGCCACGGTGCATCACAGATTGGATCGGACGGACGAATGCGCAACTAGTGGTGCTGGCTGCGCAGGCCAAGGCACCGCTGGACGTCCCGTTTATCGGCAGCGTCAGCCTGCACACGGCGCTGACCGCAACCTGCGACGTGCTGCTGCTGCGCGAATGCGCTGAGAACCACGCAAGCTGACTCAACCTACGCTCCGGCGGACCGGCTCGCAGGTGACACCCTTGACTCCTCTGTTCGAGATTCTGATGCTGCTGGCGGCCATGGTGCTGGCCGTCGGCCTGTTTCAGCGTGTGCGCATCCCGTCGAGCCTGGGTTATCTCCTGGTGGGTGCGCTGATCGGTCCCCATGCGCTGGGCCTGGTGGCGAGCGCCGAGTCGATTCGCCTGGTGGCCGAGTTCGGCATCGTGTTCCTGTTGTTCACGATCGGACTGAACTTCTCGCTGCCGCAGATCTATGCACTGCGCCACACGGTGTTCGGCCTGGGTACCGGGCAGGTCGTTCTGACCACGATCGCCGTCGGGCTGCTTGGCTGGCTGGTCGGGCTCGCCCCGGCGGCTGCGTTCGCGGTAGGCGCTGTTTTCGCGCAGTCGTCCACCACGATCATCGCCAAGCAGCTTGCCGAGCAGGACGAGCTGGGCACTCGCCACGGACGACTGGCGTTGGCGATGTCGGTGTTCCAGGACGTGACCGCGGTGCCGTTCGTGATCGTGATCCCGGTGCTCGGCGCCGCTGCCGCGGTTACCGGCCCGCAGCTGGCGGGCGCGCTCGCCATGGCGCTGGTCAAGGCACTGGCGGCTTTCGCACTGGTGTACGTGGCCGGTCGTTGGCTGCTGCGGCCGCTGTTTCACGAAATCGCGGCACGGCGCTCGCCGGAACTGTTCACGCTGTCGGTGTTGCTGGTCTCGCTGGCGGCGGCCGCGGGGACCGATCGGCTCGGTCTTTCGCTCGCCTTCGGGGCCTTTCTGGCCGGCATGATGCTTGGCGAGACCGAGTTCCGGCACCAGATCGAGACAACCATCCGGCCATTCCGCGACGTACTGCTTGGCCTGTTTTTCGTCTCGATCGGCATGCTGGTCGATCCGCGCGTGCTGCCCGGCATCTGGCACTGGGCGCTGGCTGCGGCCATGGTCATGCTGGTCGTCAAGGCGGTGCTGGTCGCGGCGCTGGTGCGGGGGAGCGGCCTGGACCGGCCAACCGCCGCCAGGACCGGCATCACGCTGGCGGTGGGCGGCGAGTTCGGGTTCGCACTGCTGGCCCTGGCGATCGACGCCAGCGTGGTCGATGGCGCGATCGGCCAGATCGCCCTGACCGCGGTGCTGGCGAGCATGATCGCCGGACCGCTGCTGATCCGGTACGGCCACACGCTGGCCACCTGGGTGGGCGCCCATCGGCTGCAGGAGCGCATCCATGCGCCGCCGCCCGACCTGCCGCGCACTGCGGCCCTTCATGACCACGTGATCGTCTGCGGCTATGGCCGCATCGGCCAGAACGTCGGCCATTTTCTGGAGCAGGAGACGATTGCCTACGTGGCGCTGGACCTCGACCCGGCCCGCGTCCGCGATGCACATACCGCGGGCGAGCCGGTCTACTACGGCGACTCCGCCGAGCGCGACATGCTCGAGGCAGTCGGCCTGGCCGGGGCGCGTCTGGTGGTGGTCAGCCATGATGACGTGGGTGCAGCGCTGAAGACGCTACAGGCCGTGCGCAACCTGCGGCCCGAGCTGCCGGTCATGGTGCGTACCCGCGACGAGAGCCGCGTCGACGAGCTGATGCGCGCCGGGGCCACCGAGGTGGTGCCCGAGACCCTCGAAGCCGGGATGATGATCGTGTCGCACGCGCTGTTGCTGCTGGACGTTCCGCTGGCGCGCGTGCTGCGGCGGGTGCGTGACGTCCGTGTCGATCGTTATCGCCTGATGCGCGAGTTCTTCCGCGGCGGCGACCCGCTGGCCGAAGACCGCGACGGCGGCGATCGACTGCACCCGGTGACGCTGCGCGCCGGTGCTGCCGCAGTGGGTCGCTCGCTGGCCGAACTCGACATCGACGCCGACCACTTGATGGTGACCGCGCTGCTGCGCGCCGGCACGCGCATGCTCGCACCGCCTGCCGACACGGTGTTGCGGGTCGACGACGTGGTCGTGCTGTTCGGCGCGCCCGCCGATCTCGAACGCGGGGAAGCCCGCTTGCTCGGCGGACCTGCCTCTGCCGCCGCTTCGCCGCGACCCCAGGGCCCCGCAACTGGAGACCCACGATGAAGATACTGATCCCCGTCGATGGCAGCGCGCATGGTGCTGCCGCAGTCGCCTTCGTTGCTTCACGCGGCACGCTGATCGGCACGCAGCCTGAGGTCGAACTGCTCAACGTGCAATGGCCGATCCCGCCGCGCGCGGCGCGTGCGGCGGGGCGCGAGGTGGTCGCGGCGTTCATCGAGGCCGAGGCGACCGCCGTGCTCCGTCCGGCGCTGGCGCAACTGAAGAAGGCGGGCTTGCAGGCTCGGGCGCGGCATCTCGTCGGCAGTCCGGGTGCAACCGTCGCCGCCGCGGCGGCGGGCGGCGCCGACCTGGTGGTCATGGGTTCGCAGGGGCACTCCGCATTCAAGGGTCTGCTGTTCGGTTCGGTCACCAATGCCGTGCTGTCCGGCAGCACCACGCCGCTGCTGGTGGTGCGCGGTGACCGGGCGCCGGTGCGTGACTCGCTGGCGGTCGGCATCGCGCTCGACGGCAGCGCCTACGGGCTGGCGGCGATCCGCCATGTACTGAAGCATCCGCACCTGCTCGGGGCTCAGCGGTGCTGCACCTGATCCACGTCGTACCCGACTTCTCCGCGGCGGCGATTGCCGGGCTGGGCGATGCGGCAGCGCCTTTGCCATCGCCGCAGAAGGTGCGGGCGGCGCAGTCTGCCGCATTGGACCGGACGCTGGCACCGGCGCGCAGGCTGCTCGCCAAGGCAGGACTGGCCGGGCTGGAGATCTGTCTCGTGGGCAACAACCCGGGGGACGAGATAGCGGTCTATGCCAGGAAGAAGCGGCTCGATCTGCTGGTCCTGGGTTCGCGCGGCCGCGGCCTGCTCAAGTCGGTCGTGATGGGTCGGTGGCCACCCGCGTGGCGGCCTCTGCACGACGCCGCTGCTGCTGATTCGCAAGCCATGAGCCCGCTCGCGCCGCCGCGGCGACCGCCCGCTACCGGCGCACGCCGCCGCCGCACCGCGCGCGACGCCGCGCTGTGGCTCGCCCTCTACCTGGCGCTAGTGACCCTGCCGTTGTTCGCACTGTTGCCGGGTCATGGCGGCGGCCTCGGCTTCCTGTGGGACTACGGCCTGGCGCTCGGCTATGCGGGTCTGGCGATGCTGGGCGTCCAGTTTGCGCTGACCGCGCGCTTCCGGCGGGCCACAGCGCCATTCGGAATTGACATCGTCTACTACTTCCACCGTTACCTCGCGGTGCTCGGCGTGGCGGTCGTGCTGGGACATTACGCCGTGTTCCGCCTCGCCTACCCGGCTGCACTGGGCAGTGCGGCACCCGCCGAGGCGCCGCTTCACATGAGCGCCGGCCGGCTGGCGCTGGCGCTGTTCGCGCTGCTGATCGTGTCCTCATTGCTGCGCCGCCGCCTGCGGCTGGAGTACGACGGGTGGCGCATCGCCCACGCGGTGCTGGCGGTCCTCGCGTTCGGCGCCGCGCTGGTGCATCTGCTCGGCGCGGGGCGGCTGCTCGATGCGCCCTGGAAGCAGGCGCTGTGGATCGTGCTCGGCGTGTTCTGGGTCGGTCTGGTCGTCTGGGTTCGACTGCTGCGGCCATGGCAGCTTGCGCGGCGACCCTGGCGCGTGGTTGCGGCGCGGCCGCAGCGCGCACGCATCATCACGCTGGAGCTGGAGCCGGTCCGCCCGCTGCCGCCGCTGCGCTTCTCGCCGGGGCAGTTTGCCTGGGTCTCGCTGCGCGCCGGTCCCTTTGCGATGCGCGAGCACCCGTTCTCGATTGCATCGAGCGCGGCCGACGGGACCCGTCTGGCGTTCTCGATCAAGGCGCTGGGGGACTTCACGAGCGCATTGCAGGAGATGCGAGTCGGCGAGATCGCCTACGTGGACGCTCCCTATGGCACCTTCGGCATCGATGAAGAGCCGGAGGCACCCGGCTCCGTCTTCGTCGCCGGTGGAGTGGGCATCGCGCCGGTGCTGTCGATGCTGCGCACACTGGCCGACCGCGGCGACGCGCGCCCGCTGTGGTTGTTCTATGGCAACCGGGTCTGGGACCGCGTCGCGCACCGCGAGGAACTCGAGGCGCTGCAGGCGCGGCTGAGCCTCGCGGTCGTCCACGTGCTGCAGGAGCCGCCCGCACAGTGGAGCGGCGAGCGTGGCTTCGTGACCGAGGACTTGCTGAGGCGCCATCTGCCGGCGACCCGGCACCGGCTCGCCTACTTTCTCTGCGGGCCGACGCCGATGACGGCCGCGGTCGAGCGCGCGCTTGGCGCACTCAGCGTGCCGGCCGCGTAGGTCCATTCCGAGATCTTCGACTGGGTGTAGGGGCGAAGCCATGACACGCGAATCTCGTGCGCGCTGGCTTGCGGCCGCGACGGCGCTGCTGGTCGTGCTCCTTGCCGCCTTGTTCGCGCTGATGCGCAACTGGGGCTGACGGCGTCGCCGCCCGGCTCCTGGCCGCCGTCAGGGTGCAATGCCGAGCAGCGGGAGAATCACTGAATACAGCAACCCGGTGATCAGTCCGATCCCGACCAAGTTTAGCCACAGTCCGGCGCGCGCCATCTCGGGCAGCGTGATCGCGCCCGAGCCGAACACGATGGCGTTCGGCGGCGTGGCAACGGGCAACATGAACGCGCAGCTGGCCGCCACGGTGGCGGGCACGATCAGCAGCTCCGGTGCAATGCCCATCCCGACGGCCAGCGCGGCCAGCACCGGCACCAGTGTCGCGGTGGTCGCCGTATTGCTGGTCAGCTCTGTCAGAAAGATCACTGCGGCGGTCACCGCGAGCACGAGCACCAACGGCGGCAGGTCCCGCAGCCATCCGGCCTGGGCGCCGATGAATTCGGCCACGCCGTTGGCCTGCACGGCCGCCGCCAGACTCAGTCCGCCGCCGAACAGAACCAGCACGCCCCACGGCAGCCGTTCGGCGGTAGCCCAATCGATCAGGCGCACGCCGCGCGGGTCGACATCCGGCGGCGCTCCCGGCGGGTGGCCGCCGGCGGGCAACACGAACAACGCCAGCGTGGCCAGTATCGCGACGCCGGCATCGGACAGTCCCGCCAGCGGTCGCCAGTCGCCGCCGGGACTCCAGAGGACCAGCCAGGGCCGCGCGAGCCATGCCAGAGCCGTCAGCGCGAAGACAAGCAAAACGATGCGTTCGCCGCGGCTCATTGCACCAAGGCCCCGCAGCTCGGCGTCGAACCAGGCAGGCCCGCCGGCAATAGCCACATCGCGCGGCGGGTACAGAACGACCACCAGAAGCCACCAGGCAACGGGCAAGAGCACCAGGCCGACCGGGCCGCCGATCGCCAGCCACTGGGCAAAGCCGATGTCGCGGCCCAACTCCGTGCGCATGAACTGCGCCAGGATGCCGTTGGGCGGCGAGCCGATCAGTGTCACCATCCCGCCGATCGACGCGCCGTAGGCGATGCCCAGCAGCAACGACAGCGCAAACGGACGGTCGGGCGTCGCCCCGGCTTCTGCGCGGCCCGCCTCGGCCAGGCGAATGACCGACAGCGCGATGGGCAACATGACCGCGGCGGTTGCGGTGTTGGAGACCCACATGCTCAGAGCGGCCGTCACGAGCATCATGCCGCCTACGACATTGCGCGGTCGCGCACCGACCACCCGCAGCGTACGCAACGCGATGCGCCGGTCGAGCCCCCAGCGCTGCATGGCCAGTGCCAGCACGAACCCGCCCATGAACAGGAAGATCAGGTCCGACGCGTAGGGCGCAGCGGCCTGCGCGATCGTGCGGACTCCCGCGAGCGGAAACAGCGCAAGCGGCAGCAGCGCGGTGACCTCGATGTCGACCGCTTCGGTGAGCCACCAGACCGCCATCCAGATCATCGCCGCGAACGTTGCGCGGCCGGCCGGCGTGAATGCCACTTCGGCACCCGCTGCATTGCGATAGGTTTCAGGCAGAAGGGCATAGGCCACTGCGGCGGTCAGTGGACCGGTGAGCAGGCCGATCGTGCGCAAACGGGACCAAGACATGCGGGAGGGGGCAGAGGGTCGGGTCGATGGGCGCCACCGCCAGCCCAGTTCGGGTCATGCACGCAGGCGGACTGGCGCGCGTGCCGTTCATCGTTTGGATGATGACAGACGGCAGGGCGGCGCTGGTCGCCGTCGTGATCGTGCGCGCCTGGCGCTCGCCACTGGACAAGCGCACCGGCAGAGTCGCTGCCGGGAGCCGCTGGCCTCGCAGGTGGAGCAGTCCCGTCAACGCTCGCAGTGCGGCCGGTCCCCGCGGACTAGCTGCCAGTGCCGCCGAGACGGCGGCACTTCGGGAGGCCGTCTCATGCGAGCGGGTCCGGCGCCTGGACTGACGCGGTCTGCGCCGCCCGCGCGCGCTTGCGCGCCAAATTCACCTCGTTAGGGGTCCTGTCGCGGGACTCGGCGTTGACTTGGAACGGCCACGTCAGCCGCGTCGGACGCCTGCATCCGCGAAACTGCCGTCCTCGCGGGCCAGCAGCTCGAAGTGACGCGCATACCGTGGGTTGAGATTGTCCAGCGACAGCCAGATCAGGAAGTCGGCGGTGTTGAAGTCCGGATCCCAGGCTGGCTCACCGCACACCTGCGCGCCGATGCGCAGGTAACCCTTGATCAGGGGCGGCATCTCG
>Ga0068876_10001307_pt1 | contig 19643 bp, 19 predicted proteins | sample NOAtaG_6_FD_66442 | JGI IMG/M metagenome (GOLD analysis project Ga0068876, IMG submission 66442) | Freshwater lake microbial communities from Lake Erie, under a cyanobacterial bloom - NOAA_Erie_Diel5S_2200h metaG | ecosystem: Environmental > Aquatic > Freshwater > Lake | place: USA: Ohio, Lake...
CCGCTCTAATCTTTAACAATTTGACATCCTTAGTGCAACAAATGTAGCACTAAAAAAGTCCTAAAACATTGTTTATTAAATATTTAAAAAAATAAAAATTTACATGCGGACAAGTCAGGAAAATGCACACACGTCAATACGCCAAACGCCAGATTACTTGGTTCAATAAAGAGGTGAAAAACCAATAGGGACTTAATCCGCTAGGAATCCAAATTTACCTGCGTTATAATCTTGAATGGCCTGCCGAATTTCTTCTTCGGTATTCATTACAAAAGGCCCATAATTTACATAGGGCTCATTCAGTGGCTCGCCACTCAACACGAGTAGGATGCATTTTTTCTTCGCCTGAATATGGATATCCCCTTCCTCGTTTTTGAGCTGAACATAATGATTCTCGGGCACTTCCTTTCCATTGACTATGATACTACCATCTACCACTAAAATTCCACTATTGAAATTCCCCGGTAGCTGGAAATTAAAATCTGCATGCTCATTCAAATGCATGTCCCATAACTGTACTGGGGAGAAAGTGCTCGCAATACCCTGCACTCCGCTGTATTCGCCAGCCACAATGCAAATCTCTCCCATGTTGTTTTCTAGTACAACACGAGGTTTCTCAGCATGCACAATACTTTGATATTTAGGTGTGGCCATCTTGTGCTTTTTGGGCAAATTGAGCCAAAGTTGTAGCATTTCAAATGCACCACCTGTGCGATTAAAGGTTTGTTCATGATACTCTTTATGCAAAACACCTGCTCCCGCTGTCATCCACTGGACATCCCCGGGATGAATAATACCATGATTACCCTTACTATCATGGTGTTCAACAGCGCCTTTGAATGCAAATGTGATGGTCTCAATTCCTCTATGCGGGTGCACTCCTACTCCATGGGCGATATCAGAGGCCGGAAAATTTACTTCAGCGTTGAAATCCATCAAAAAAAATGGGCTCATGCGTTCTTCAAATCCCTTTCCATTAGGATAGTAATTCATCACCTTGAAACCATTGCCCACCATATGGGTATTGGTGGGTGAAAGTACTCCTTCCACACCTCGTTGAGTGGGCAATGCCTTGTCATCTAGGACCACTTCCTCTTTTGATTTAGCCCAAAACGACTTCGTGAAAAGCAATGCCAATCCCCCTACTACGCCCGATTGAATAAACTGTCTTCTTTTCATACACTCAAAATAATGGAAATTTCTTTCAAAAAAAGTTAAACAAATTCATCCTTGCTCATTTGCAACCAATCCAAGGCCGACTGATAAAAGATGTCTTCAATGGTAGCTGTGTCCAATTCCATCTCCTCAATGAATTGACCGATCTTCAAGTCGCCCAACGGAAATGGATAATCCGTACCCAAGGCTACCTTTTTACTTCCTTGCTTTTTTAAGATATAGTGCAATAATTCAGGATCATGGGTGGCACTGTCCACCCAAAATCGACCTAAATATTGTCTGGGATTATTGGGATTATCCACCGCCACCAAATCAGGACGACAATTGAAACCATGCTCCAATCTACCGATGGTTGGGATAAACGAGCCGCCCGCGTGCGCAAACATCCAACGAATGCCTGGGAACTTGTCCATGACACCCGCAAAAATCAGAGAGGCCATGGCACGTGCGGTTTCGGCAGGCATGCCCACTAACCAAGGCAACCAATATTTCTTCATCTGCTCCTCTCCCATCATCTCCCAAGGATGCACCATGACACACATGTTCAATTGCTCTAATTTCTCCCACAGCGGAATAAACACCGCTTCACTGAGGTTCAAATTATTGATATTGGAACCTATTTGAATACCCTTATAACCAAGAGTGTAACAACGGTCCAATTCTTCCAAAGCCATATCCACATCCTGCATCGGCAAGGTGGCCAATCCCACATAATGTTTAGGATGACTTTGAAAAATTGCGGCAATGTGATCATTTAGGAATCTACTCACTTTTAATCCATCTTCCGGTTTTGCCCAATAAGCAAATAACACAGGAATGGTGCATATCACCTGCACTTGGGTCTGATACTTCGCATAATCTTCAATACGAAGAATAGGGTTCCAGCAATTTTCTTCTATCTCTCTAAAAAAACGATCGCCTTGCATCATGCGCGCAAAACCCGGGCGATGGTGATCCAAATGAATAAATCCATCATATCCAAACTCTTTAGACCAGTTGGGAATCCGATCCGGCATAATATGCGTATGTACATCAATTTTCAACATGGGAAGGCCGAAGGTACGACGACTTTTTTACTCTTGTTAAATCCAAAAGGTTGATTCCATTGATAGACCAGTTTTCAATGTCTTTGGATACAACATGAATGACTTGATCATAATACAGGGGAATCACAGGCAATACTTCTGATATAGTTTGATCTAGTATTTTAAAGGCATTGCGTCTTTCTGTGGTGTTCTGCATCCTCTTCGCCTCATAGAAATCCTTTTGCCAATTCTCGTCATAAAAATGGGTGTAATTAGGACCTTTAGGCGACCATTGCTCTTGGGTAAATACCTGCAGAAAGTTCTCAGCATCCGGAAAATCCGCCAACCAATTTTTTCTGAATAATGGCACCTGACCTTTGGCAGTAGCCTCCTTGAAAGCCGCGGATTGCATCACTTTGATTTTGATGAAAATCCCTACCTCTTGCCATTTGAATTGAAGAAACTCATAAATATCCACAAACTCTGGAGTGGTAGCCAACTCCACTGTAGGCAGAGGACGGCCAAACTGCTTTTCCAAGTCCAACACTATTTTCTTAGCGTCCTCAGGATGAAAAGCGAATGCATGCACTGTATTGGTATCGCCATCTAACATAGGGGGAACGAAACCTTGATTTGCAGGGACGATCAAGTTATTTCTCAACTGCTCACATAATTCCTTCCTCGGAATAGCCATGGACAATGCTCTTCTAAATCGATCATCCCGCAATAATGGAATTTGAGATTCTAAAAAACATCCGATATAATCTGTTTTGATGAAAGGTGTTTTCAGCATTTGCAAATTTTCCAACCATTGACTTTGAAGATCCCCTTGAGGAGTGAGCAACTCATTTAAAAAACTCGGATGTACACCGCTCATGAAATCATATCTTCCACTCACCACCCCTTGAAATTCGGCAAAGGGATCTTTCACCAAATCCACATGAACAGCATCTAGATACGGCAATTTTACCCCTTCGTGATCCTTCATCCAATAGCGCTCATTCTTGTGAAAAACGATTCCAATTTGATCCTCCCAAAAGGCCATTTTAAAAGGTCCAGAACCGACGGGTTTTTTTCTAAAATCCATTCCAAACGTTTGCACAGCCTCAGGACAGACCACATTCGCATATTGGGTAGTAAGCATGGAAAGGAAAGAGCCTTGCGGTTCCTTCAAGTGAATTTGAAAAATCGAATCATTGATTACGTTAAATCCGTTGGAGGCAACATTTTCAAATATCCATCTTCCAGGAGAGGCCGTGGCATCATCCAATATTCTCTGAAAACTAAACAATACATCAAAAGCATTGACCGAGCGAGCCAATTCAGCATCCTTACTGGAATGAAAAAAAACATTTGGTCTCAAATAAAATTCATAGACCAAACCATCGTCACTGATTTTCCATGAGCGAGCAATAGAAGGCACCACGTGCAGGGAATCATCCATACTCACCAAACCGTCATACAATTGATTCACCAACCACATAGTCTCCAAATCACTTGCAAAAGCGGGATCCAGAGTGGAAATGGCATTGCTTTCATTGTATCGAAAAACCATCTTATCGTCATGTCTGTTGGCCAAACCACAGCTCATGCAAAGCATGATTACCGCCGACATATACAAGAGGCATTTACCATTCATTGCGGTAAAAATAACACGCTTTCCTCCTTTCTATCATTAGATTTGTGGACAAAGAAAAAATGATGAAACACTTTATATGGATCTATATCCTCATTTTGGGGTCAATCTCTTGTAGCGAGATGAAACAGACTACCCACACCTCCCCACCGAAAGTAAAGGAATTCTCTGTGATGTCATATAACGTAGAAAATTTTTTTGACACCATCAATGATCCACAAAACGATGATGACTTTACTCCTCAGGGAAAATTAATGTGGAATACAAAGAAGTATGTTGAAAAAAGTCAGCACATCGCGCAAGTCATTAGTACTTATGCCGCAGAAAAAGATTTTCCTATTTTCATTGGATTGATTGAAGTAGAACATCAGCGTTGTTTGGAAACATTGTGCAAAGAATCACCATTAAAAAATAAATATACACCTTTGTTAATAGAAGGAGAAGATGAGCGAGGCATTGACGTAGGATGTTTATTTGATGCGTCTCGTTTCCAAAAGGTGGAAGCGATTGCTCATGGAGTAAGTTTACCTGACAATGATAAAACCCGACACATATTAGAGGTCAACGGAATGATTGAAGGAAGTCCTTTTTCATTTTTTATTAATCACTGGCCCAGCAGAAGTGGAGGAACAGAAAAATCGGCACCCCTCAGGATGCTAGCATCAGAAACTTTACAAAAAGCCATTTCTGCAAGAAAAAAAATCCAACCTGACTGCCATATCATTTGCATGGGCGATTTCAATGATCATCCCTCCGACCCTAGCGTCGTTGCGCTGGAAAATAAAATAAGTAATTGCACAATGAGTAATTTGATGACCCCATCTATTGCTCCCACAAGAGGCAGTCACTTCTATAAAGGAGAGTGGGCATTTCTAGATCAGTTTATCGTCAGCAAAGAATTGGAGAGTTTAACTCAACCCTGCTCTATGCATTGGTGTATTACACAAGCAGGATTGCCTCTCCAATATGATTTTCTCATGTACACCAACAAACAAAATGAGAAGAGTCCCTCACGAACATATGTCGGAGATTCTTATAAGGGAGGATACAGCGATCATCTTCCAATAGTGATGCAAATTCAAAAGTACTGATCAAAAAAAAAGCCCTCGAGAGAGGGCTTTTACATTTTTTCAACTCCAAATTATTTTTTCTTAGCAGCAGCCTTTTTAGGAGCGGCAGCTTTCTTTGGAGCGGCTTTCTTAGCAGCAGCCTTTTTAGGAGCAGCAGCTTTCTTTGGAGCAGCTTTCTTAGCAGCAGCTTTTTTAGGAGCAGCGGCCTTCTTTGGAGCAGCCTTCTTAGCAGCAGCTTTCTTTGGAGCGGCAGCCTTCTTAGGAGCAGCAGCTTTCTTTGGAGCAGCAGCTTTCTTTGGAGCTGCCTTCTTTGCAGCTTTTTTAGGTGCTGCAGCCTTTTTTGTTGTTTTACTCATAGTATTAAACGATTGATTATTGCCTTTTCCAAAACTCACGTTTGAGTTTAAAAGTAAATTGGATGAAATTTAATATTTCCATTTCCACTCACTTCTAAAGTTGGCATCGGTATTTTAATTATGCTTAAATATCCGGCTAACTTTTTCATCCAACTTCGCTTCCAATTCACTTGTTTCAAATCTGCATCAAAAGAAAAAAGAAATTTACGCTGAGGATGAAAATTATTAACAAGAGAAATGTTGGTTTTAGCATAGGGCATTTGATCTATGCCATAACCAACAGAAACACCGAATATTTTTCCGAAAGCATTGTCATTCCTTAAAAAAAGGTTTGTACTAAAAGACAACCAATATCTTTGACCGTTATAATCCTTTAAAAGGCGTTGTTGAAAATTATCACCTAATTGTGCAGAATTGTATTTGGCATAAGGTGAATTTTGATAAGAAAACTTCATTTGAATTTTTTGTTCATGCCAAATTTTTTCTTGAAAATAAAACAATCCTGCACCGAAAACATTGGCATAAAAATCACCTGAAGAAAATCCCCATTGCGATGAAAAACCATCCAATATTTCTATACCCGTCATGTAACTAAGAGCAGTTATCGCAGCATAGCGATTTGCCTTGGTCCGATCATAACCGGTGTTCATATAAGCGCTAAAGACATTGGCCGAAATCTGATAGTTGGTAAAGGCATGTCCTACCTTGTCCATCTGCAGCCACTCTTGATTATCATTGAATAGATGAAAAGCAGATTGCGGATATTGGCTGTACCATGCCTGTTGTAACATCAATAAGCTACTCGAACCTAAAAACAGAGAGGTCAAAGGAACACGCGATTTACAATGGCAAGTATCTATATTTGGTTGTTGAGCAAATAAGGAATTGAAAAAAATAAAAAATAAAAAAAAGCTAGAAAACCTTCTCATTTTTTAATTTCCAATTGATCCATATATTTTCTATAGGCACTGGCATTTCGTGAATGTTCAGAAAAATGAGCAGTAAACAAATGCCATCCACTTCCATCGCTCTTAGCGCACATATATATATAACGATGAAGAGGAGCATTCAGCACTGCATCCAGATATTCCTTCTCCACGATATAAATAGGTCCCGGTGGCAATCCCAACACCTTGTAGGTATTATAAGGTGAATCCCGATTTAAATCTTCGTTCAAAATACGCTGAGCATTCTCTCTTTCTACAATAAATTGAACTGTAGCATCACATTGCAACATCATTTTCTCGCTCAAACGATTCAAATACAAGCGCGCAATGGTACCAGCCTCTTCCATATGCCGACATTCTCCCTTGACAATAGAAGCCAAAATATACACTTCAAAAGGACTAAGTCCCAATGCCTCCGCTTTTTGCGTTCTGTCTTGATTCCAAAATTCACTATGGATTTTCTTAAATCTCTCCGCAATAGATTGAGGTGATTCTGAAAATTGAAAATCATAAGTATCAGCAAAGAGTATAGAAGTTGATTTTGCAATGCCCGATGAAGAAGTATCCGCCCCCATTGCGTTGCAAAATGCAATCAAATATGCTTCCTTGCTGAATTGAAGTTGACCACTTAAGGATTCACAAAAGCCTATCAATGATCTGGTCTCATCAGTACGGATGAGTATTGAAGAAGGATCACCTTGCCTCAAAAATGCCACCAAATCCCATGTGCTCATTCCCTTTTGAATACGATACTCCCCTGGCTTCAACTCTTTGAATCTTCTTGCCATACAACACCAATTCCAAGAAGTTTCGAAAAGAGAAGACTCGTTTAATAAAAGAGGTAATTCCTGTGCATTCACTCTTTCTGTTTTTATCACATGTTCCTGAGATACCTCCACACCCCATACCACATAGGAAAAAGAGAAAATGAGAATACTCACAAAGACCCCACAATAGATTAGTATTTTTCTCATTTGATATTTTTTTCAAATTTAAACGCCTTTTTTTCTTGATGAAGGATTTCCTCTGTTAAGGAATAACCGCACTTCAAGAAAAACTCAATGGCCTTTTTATTGCCCACCCAAACGATGGCCCAAAAATTATGAATTAAATAGAGATTCTTCATTTCAATCTCCAATGCGTGCAAAGCCTTGTATCCATATCCGCTCCTGCGATGCTCCCCAGATATTATAACGATTCCGACACCAACACTTTTGTGTGTTGCATTCCATTGAAAAACATCCATCATACCTATTGGTAAATGATTCAGTAAAATCAACCATCGTTCTTGCTTATGGCGGGTAATATCATTTTGATGTTGCAAAAAGTATCGAATTTGATCCTGACTGAAGGGACCCGCATCGTCGGTAATGTTCCATAACGCGGGATCATTTTCCCATGCATGAATGATGGGCCAATCATCCAAACCTGCCTTTCGAATAAAGATCACGGAAACTGATTAGTTTGTAATAGCACGAGCGTGCAAGCTTCCTCCCAAGGAATGCCCTTTTCCGATAACTTCAATTGCAATTCAGGATTCTCCGTACCAGGATTGAAGATGACTTTTTGGGGAACGGAAGCCAAAATAGAGGAGTACCAATTGACTTGATTTTTAGGACCCACATAAAGCGTTATCACATCTATTCTCTCTGTTACAGGAAATTCACATTGAATTAGTCCGCCCACAAATGCTTTTTGTTTTTGAGCCACCATAAAAACACGATGACCCGATTGATGCAATAACTCATTGGCTTTATAACTAAATCGCTCTGGGTTATCGCTTGCTCCTAAAATAAGGACATTCAATTTTATCATTCTTTCTTACTTTTGTAATATGAATAGTGCAACAAAGTTAATACTGCTCTTCATTTCATTGTCGGTATTATTTTCATCTTGTTTGATCAATCAAGATTTCATGTTCAAAACTCCAGAGGGATTTACCTATCAAACCCCGGTGCTTGATAGTTCCTCCGAAGATTACAAAATTTCACCTAACACCAGTATTTCAGTTACCATATTATCAAGATCTGGTAGTGCTATCATCGAAGCAACAACGGGAGGAGGAGACAACTTTAGATTAAACAATTTAAACAACAATAACACCTTCGTTATTGATAACAATGGAATGGTAGAATTACCGCTCATTGGCAATCACAATCTGACTGGCATGTCCATTCTTGAAGCACAAAATTATATAGAAAATGAACTATTGAAGTTCATAGTAGACCCTTTCTGCATAGTAAAAGTGACCAATAGGTATTGCATTTATTTCAATGGTTCGGGTAGCCAAGCAAGTGTTATTGGACTGAATCAATTCAACACCAGTTTAATAGATGTTATCGCCATGGGAGGAGGAATCAGTGAGAGAGGAAATAGTTCCAAGGTGAAGGTGATCAGAAAAGTAAACGGTCAACAAAATGTTTTTTTATTCGATTTAAGCACCATTGATGCCGCAAGGTTCACCAACTTCGCTATTCAAACAGAGGATATAATTTACGTTGAACCGATGCCCCGTTATTCAACAGAATTACTTTCTTTAGTAGCACCTGTGATTTCATTGCTATCCTCTACCGTTTTATTTGTTACGCTGATTTCAAGATTATGATAAAAATAGAGGAATTAGAGCAATCATCCTTACTGACTTTAACTCCAACATCTCATGCTGATGCCCGTGGATGCTTTTCAGAAACCTTTAATGAGGCTAGTTTCCGGTTAAACACTCATCTTAATGTGACCTTTGTTCAAGACAATGAAAGCATTTCTCACAAAAATGTATTCAGGGGGTTTCACTTCCAAATTCCCCCCAAAGCACAAGCCAAATTAATTAGGGTAGTACACGGAGCCATCCTTGACTTCGCCGTTGATTTAAGAATGACAAGCCCAAATTTTGGTAAAATTTATTCGATTGAACTCACCGCGGAAAATAGAAAGCAATTTTTTATACCGGAAGGATTTGCTCATGGATTCTTGGCGCTTGAAGACCATACCATTGTGAACTATAAGTGCTCTCAATATTACAGTCCTTCATCAGAAAAAAGTTTACTCTTCAGTGATCCAAACTTGAAAATCCATTGGCCTGTCCATATAAATGAACTCATTATCTCCGAAAAAGACAAAGCAGGTCAGCCCTTATCTGATTTCTCAGACATTTTTATTTAATGAGACGTTTCGTAAAGAGAATTCTAATTTTCACATCTTCTTGCATTCTTATTTATGTCGTCTCTGTCATTTACATTGGCCTAATTTCTAATAACGGATTAGGCAAAAACTTCGTTTTTCCAATAGGTAATTATGGACATTCCATGCTTCGACTCAACGAAGTGAAAACTCATTCGCGGGTTGACATTTTAATTTTAGGCAGTTCCCACGCATATAGAGGATTTGATCCTCGGATATTCAAAAAACATCAATTCGACATTTTTAATTTGGGATTGAGCAGTGAAACTCCCATTCAATCTTATTATCTTCTGAAAAAATACTACTCACAGCTTCAACCAAAAATTGTTATTCAAGAAATTTACCCTCTCCTTTTAGAAAATGATGGGACTGAAAATAATTCCTTTCTTCTAGCCAATGAACCCATCGATATGCCATTGACAAAATTGGCCTTCAACAATTTTAATTTGCAAAATCTCAACGCATGGATTTACGGTGCATTCCGAACGATCCTTCACCTTAACGATCACATCGAACTTCCCGAAAAATTTGGAGAGGATACCTATATTGCAGGAGGATATTCTCAAAAAGATGAAGTGTCTTTGGATACATCTAAAACACTCATTGCCCGTGAATACATACCACTGAAAGAACAACTAGTAGCACTGGATTCTATTCAACAATTTTGCAAATCAAAATCTTGCAGTTTGTATTTCGTCATTACACCTGTAACCTCCGTTGAAAAACATCATATCTTAAATTGGAGCCGGATTATTCAACAGATTGAAGACATTCATTTCGTTCATGATTTCAGTAGACTTCCTGTGCTACATGACACCCTTCATTTTTATGACTCTGACCACCTCAATCAAAAAGGGGTTGAAATTTTCAACCCAATTTTGATAAATGAAATCTTCCATCAACGAAATTGATTATTTTTACCCTATGATAAAGAATATTTTCACTCTTGTTTTCCTTGTTCTTAACGCGATGGTATATGCTCAAGCACCATTGGCCATACCCTATCAGGCTGTGATGAGAAATGCGGATGGAAGTGCAGCCAATTCAACCAACATGACCATTCGATTTTGCATCCGAGAAAACACCGCATCGGGTACCATCAGCTATCAGGAATTACAAAGTGTTACGAGCAATGCGCAAGGATTAGTGAGCTGTAATATTGGTGAAGGAAATGCTACGATTGGTAATTTTAATAATGTGCAATGGGGGAACGGTGCTAAATATTTACAAGTGGACATCAACATGGGTAATGGTTATATCTTCTTAGGTACTGAAAAACTGAACAGTGTGCCTTACGCACTGTACACCCGGGATGTTGCAGTATCCACAAGTATTACAGGGGACACTTTATCCATCGGTAAAAATAACATCATCATACCGGGCATCAGTGCGGCCAATCATATTTTGGGATGTACCAATGTACTGGCTTGTAACTACAATAGCAATGCCACCGATGATGACGGAAGTTGTCATATTGCAGGTGCTCCCTGTAATGACAACAACCCCAATACATCCAATGATGTGTACAACGCACAATGCGTCTGCGCAGGTACAACCAATTATTCGGTGGGGTCACAAGGCCCTGCCGGAGGTTATATCTTTTATGATAAAGGCAGCTACTCCAACGGATGGAGATATCTGGAAGTATATCCCACTACAGTATTCGGCACTTGGGGTTGTCAGGGCACTAGTATCCCTGGAACATTAGCCACCGTAGGATCCGGTGAAAACAACACCGCACTGATTCTCGCTGCATGCACTACAGCCGGTACCGTGGCGAAGCTTTGCGATAACTTCAGCGTAAATGGTTTTGATGATTGGTTTTTACCCTCCTCCGGAGAAATGGATTTGATCCATGATGTATTATTCGTCAACAATATCGGTGGCATACCTGATGCCTTTCATTGGACTTCCACTCAAGCTTCCTCTAACGGTGCTACTTACGCCATTTTATATGATAATGATTTAGGATGGACCGACATCCAAGCAAAAAATGTTACTTTAACAGGAATTCCTGTGAGAGGGTTTTAGTGCTATGCAATGGATCCACGCTGTTTTACAGCGTATTCTCCATATTATTTTATCCAAAGAGAGGCACGGCGTTCACTCCCCTTTGGTTTATCAATTAATGGAGAGGGATTTAAAAATTCCGCTGTCCACTGATTTAAACATCATTGATGGCTACCGCAAGCAATTGCTGAATGATCATTCCACTTGGACTTCTATTGACCATGGAGCCGGCTCTCGTTTAAAGTCCTCAAAATTGCTTTCTACCGCTGTTAGAAGAGCAAGTAGCAATCGAAAAAAAGGAAACTTTCTATTCAGATGGGCAAAAAGATTCCAGCCATGCACGGTGATTGAATTGGGAACCCATGTCGGAATTGGCACTGCATACCTACAACTAGGAAATCTCAACTCGCAGATTACAACGCTAGAAGGCGACCCCTTCCTTGCCAATATCGCCCAAACATTCTTTCGAGATCAACATTGGCCCATTCACACCGTGGTGGGTAGCTTTGATGAGCATTTGGAATCTACATTGAAAAGCATATCCCCTTTTGATCTGGTGGTTATTGATGGAAATCACACACGGGATGCCACTCTTCGATATGTCCAAATGCTGCTTCCACATGCCTCTCCCGACGCTTGGATTTTACTGGACGATATACACTGGTCTAAGGACATGAGCACCGCATGGTCTGAGATTGTCCAAAATCCTCACTACCTGCTCACTCTTGACTTCTATCAATACGGGGCCATCTTCCTAGGAAAAAGAAATCAGAAGGAACATTTTGTACTGAAATGGTAATATTTATTGATCCATTTTTTTCTGAAGGGCTTGGATGGCCTGCTGCAGAAGGGGAAGTTTTCTAAAAACCACGTAAGACTTATTATAATCCATGATGGGCATTGCAGGCGAACCTTGAATGGTAGTATTCGGTTCTTTGATGCTGGATGCAATTCCGCTTTGAGCGGCGATTTTTGTTCCATCGGCTATGGTAATATGACCAGCAAATCCTACTTGTCCACCTATCATACAATTCTTACCGATCTTGGTAGATCCGGCAACACCACACTGCGCCGCCATTACCGTATTCTCGCCAATTTCCACATTATGCGCAATTTGAATCAAATTATCTAATTTCACTCCCTTGCGAATGATGGTTGCTCCCATAGTCGCCCTATCGATACAAGTACCAGCACCGACATCAACATGATCCTCTAGAATAACGATTCCTATTTGCGGTACTTTTTGATATTGATTTTCTGCATTGGGAGCAAATCCAAATCCATCGCTGCCAATGACAGCATTTGCATGGATTGTACATGAAGATCCAATTTGGCAATCGTGATAAACTTTTACTCCTGGATACAAATGACTGTTGTCTTTAATTACCACTCGGGCCCCTATGGAACAACCATTTTGAATAACAACATGATCCCCAATGACGGCACCCGAACCGATACTTACCCAATCTCCTATATGCACTCCTTTTCCCATTTTCACATCCTCTGCAATGCTGGCATGTTGACTAATGCCTGGACTGGGCAACAAAAACTGATTATACGCCTCTAACAATTGAGCGAAAGCCGCATAAGCATCTTTTACTTTGATCAAACTCAAAGTGCTGGGCAAGGATTTTTCAGCTACGAAATCATCATTTACAATGACCACACTTGCCGATGTTGTATAGATATAAGGGGTGTACTTGGGGTTGGATAAAAAGGACAACGAACCCGATTTGCCTTCCTCAATTTTAGACAAGGCATCTACCATCAAATCCTCTCCCACCAGCTGACCTTGCAGCATCATGGCTATCTGTGAGGCGCTAAATTTCATAAGGCCAAGATACAACGATTACTCCACTCGTGCACCGAGGAATTGGATGGTTTCAAAAAAATCGGGAAATGACTTGGATACACACTCAGCTCCGTGTATGGTGAGTGTGGCACCCGCCATCGCCATAACAGACAAAGCCATAGCCATTCGATGATCATCATGCGCATGCACATGAGCCGTTTGAATCGCCTTGGGATAGACCTTCAACTCATCTCCTCTAATCACCGTATTGACTCCCATTTTGGACCACTCATGTTGTATCGCCTTTCCTCTATTACTCTCCTTGTCGGACAGTCGGCTAACGCCTTTGATGATGGATGGGCCATCACCCATAACAGCCAAAACAGCCAAAATGGGAAATAAATCTGGACAATGCGTGGCATCAAACTCAAATGCTTTGATTCTAGATGCCCACACTCGATAACCTTGTGAAGTCTTCTCCCATTTTACCCTTGCAAGGGTGAGTACCTCCAAAATCGCCTGATCCGCTTGCGGAATTTCCTCATTCAATCCTTTGATCAAAACTCCTTCTTCAGCACACAAAGCAGCTGCTACCAACAAAAAAGCAGCCCCACTCCAATCGCCATCGACCACCATTTCCAATGGCTCAAACCTTTGTGCTCCCTCCACTTTGTATCCTCCTTCCCACGATTCCATTTGAATGCCAAATTGCTTCGCTACAGCCATCGTCGTTTCTATGTATGGCTTGCTTGGCACTTGTTCAATTTCCAGCTCTATCCCCTTTTTGGTAGCACTGCCCGCAATGAGAAGGCCTGTAATAAATTGGCTAGAGGCTGTGCCTTCCGAATGAATTTTTCCACCCAACAGCGGACCGTGCACTCTGGCAGGTAACTTGTGGTCTTTTAATACCACCTTTACTCCCAAACACGGCAGCCATTCTTCGTGGGTTATCATGCTTCTTTTCAGCAAAGTCCCCTGACCTTCCATCACAATTTCCTCATGCCATAATGCCGCAATGGGCATGAACATTCTAGCCGCCAAACCGCTTTCCCCTGTATGAATCAGATATTTCGGTTGCCTGATATCCGCCTGAAAATTATTAGGAAACCCTCCTCTGATATCCAACACATCCCCATTTTCACTGACCACTGCGCCCAAAGTTCGGATGATATCCAGTGCTGCCTTACAATCCGATGAATTAGGAAATTTATGAATGACCGTTTCCTGAGGAGAAAGCAATGCCAATGCCAATGAGCGTTGTGCTATGCTCTTGCTCCTTGGAACGTCCGTTTCACCTTTCAATACTGAGGGAAATACCGTAACTTTCATTTCGTCGCAAAGTAAATACTCGCGATACCGCCTGACAGCGGAATGATTTGAACTTTTGAAAAACCTATTTTGGATAAAATGGAAGCAAAAGCCTCACCTTCTGGGAAAGCTTCTACTGATTCAGGCAAGTACGTGTACGCCCTGCTATCTTTGGATAACCAATTGCCAATAGTGGGCATGATAAATTTAAAATAAAAACCAAACAATTGTTTGATAGGAAACTTCTTAGGTTTTGAAAATTCAATGATCGCGATGACACCCTCTTTTGCCAATACACGGTGCATCTCCGCAATACCCTTTTCTAAGTTTTCAAAATTACGCACACCAAAAGCCACTGTCACTGCATCAAATGCAGCATCCGCGTATGGCAAAGCCTCCGAGTCTGCCTTTTTAAAAGCAATTTTTTGGTCTAACGATTTCTCTTTGATTTTCTTTCTTCCCACCTCTAACATGCCTTCACTGATATCAATGCCTGTAATGCTATCCACCTCTTGATATTGCTTCGCAGTTAAAATGGCAAAATCACCCGTACCCGTTGCCACATCCAATATAGTTTTTGGTTGCGTCTTTTTGATCAATCGGATGGCTCTTTTTCTCCAGAGAATATCAATCCCAAGAGAAAAAAAATGATTCAAAAAATCATACTTGTGGGCAATGTTATCAAACATTTGTTCCACTTCCTCTTTTTTGGAAGATTGATTATACGGCTTAACGACTGGGTTACTCATACAGGCCAAAGGTAAATCAACCCAAGGTTAGACTATTGAATTTCTTTCAATAACATCTCTTGTGTTATGGGAACCACCCCCACCTTTTCACAGACCAATCCACCCGCCAAGTTGGAGCAATACACCAAATCCTCCATACTCATTCCCACAGCCAATGCCAATGAAGCGGTGGCAATCACAGAGTCACCTGCGCCAGAAACATCCACCACTTTTCTGGGATGAGCATGCTCATGCTTCCAATTTCCATTTGAATGGATGAGCATACCATATTCCGACAGAGTAAGCAAAGTCATTTGATTTTGCATTTTGTCTTCTAACTCCTTCACTGCATTGAAAAGTGAGGATTCTACTTTTGGATTGATCTCCATTTTCAGACCCTCCCGCATTTCTTTCAAATTCGGCTTGAATAGAGTACATCCTTTGTATTCAAAGAAATGATCTTTTTTAGGATCCACTGCGGTAGGAATATCCAGCACCCTGGCCTTTTCTATCAACTCATGAATCAAATGAGGCGTGAGCAACCCTTTATTGTAATCCTCTAAAATGATGACATCGGGACGATGATGCTCCAATTCACTGACCAACACACGCAATATAGCTTGCTCTTCCTCTGGATTCAATAAAGTAGTAACCTCTTCATCAATACGCACGATGTGATGTCCCCCTGCGATAACGCGCGTTTTAACTGTGGTTGGACGAAATTTCGATGATACAATAGCCCGCGTACTGATTCCTTCCTTTGACAACAAATCCAATAATTGCTGTCCGTACACATCTTCTCCCAATATGCTGCAAATACTCACTTGCGAACCCAAAGACAACGCATTGAGAGCTACATTGGCTGCCCCTCCCAACCTCTTATCCCAATGGCCAACATTTACCACTGGCACTGGTGCTTCTGGAGAAATTCTCTCCACCTTTCCCCAGCAATAAGCATCCATCATCACATCGCCAATGACCAATACTTTTTTCTCTGAAAATCTAGATATGGATTCTGCTATACTCATACCAATTCTGACAATCCTTTCTTTAATCGAGCCATTGCCTCCGTGAGTGTCGACTCACTCGTTGCATAAGAAATCCGAATACAATTGGGATCTCCAAAGGCGGCTCCTGTTACCAAAGCCAACTGATGCTTTTCTAATAAATACAAACACAACTCGTCTGCATTATGGATCACTACCTCGCCTGATTTCTTCCCAAAAAAAGATCGAACATCAGGAAAGAAATAAAATGCCCCCTCGGGCAAATTCACTTTGAGACCGGGAATATCCTTAATTAAATCATACACTAAATCTCTCCTCTTCCTAAACACCTCCACCATTTCACCAATTACTTTTGGATCCGCTTCCACGGCTGCCTTGGCTGCCATTTGAGCGATACTATTGGCACCGCTTGTAATTTGCCCTTGCATCTTGTTGCAAGCATCGGCTATCCACTTAGGAGCCGCTAAATATCCAATTCTCCATCCCGTCATTGCAAATGCCTTGGACACTCCATTGACTGTGATGGTTCTCTCCCACATTCCTTCCATGGCTCCAATGCTCACGGGAGGATGGGTAAAATGAATGAGTTCATAAATCTCATCACTGATAACATATAATCCGGGGTGCTTCAAAATTTCTGTTGCAAAAGAAGACAACTCTTCTTTGGAGTAAACACTTCCCGTCGGATTGCAGGGAGAGCTATAAATGATCAATCGTGTTTTATCCGTGATGGCGTTGCGCAACTGATCTACCGTTATTTTAAAATCGGTCTCCACCCCAGCAGGCACCTCCACTACCACACCGCCCGCCATTTTCACGATTTCGGCATAGCTGACCCAATAGGGGCTGGGCATGATGACCTCATCGCCTGGATCTACCATGGCCAAGATAGCATTGGCCAAGCATTGCTTAGCACCTGTGGAAACCACTATTTCATCCGCAGAATATTTCAATCCATTGTCTCGCTCCAATTTTTTGGCAATGGACTGTCTTACCTCGAGCATTCCGTTGACAGGTGGATAATGCGTGATATTGTTGCGCATCGCCTCTGCTGCGGCTTCCTTGATAAATTCTGGTGTATTAAAATCAGGCTCGCCTAAGCTCAAACTGATCACTTGTACACCTTTCTGTTGAAGCTCTCTGCTCTTTCTGGCCATCGCCAACGTGGCAGATTCCGTCAGTTGACTTAGCAACTGAGATGGCTTTCCTACTCTATCTTCCCTATTGATCATTGCAATGGATTTCAAAAAACAAACTTAGTGTTTTTCATTGATATTTCTTTATCCAGCACATAAGTTTCCCAAATGTTCACGATCTACACACCACTACATTCCATCTATTCTCCCCCCTTTCCCCACTTACACTCTTTGCGTGCGCCAGCGATAGGAGCGGCATCCTTGGGCGGGCTAAGGGAACGAAGTGACCGTGAGCCCCGCCCAAGATAGAGCGGATAGCGCGGTGACACCCGCAAAGCGAAGCGGAGCGGGGGGCAGGCGCCCAAAATAAATCCATAAAAAAAGCCCCGCCAATGCAGGGCTTTTTATTGGTTGTATTTTAATACTACGCATCAATTTTCGCATACTTAGCATTGGCTTCAATGAAGGCCCTTCTGGGAGGTACATCATCACCCATCAGCATTGAAAACACGTGATCACAAGCCGCTGCATTTTCGATGGTCACTTTGCGCAAAGTGCGTTTTTCTGGATTCATCGTGGTTTCCCATAATTGCTCGGCATTCATCTCTCCCAAACCTTTGTAACGCTGAACATTGACACTGCTTTCCTGTCCTGCTCCTTTCATCTCCGCAATCAAGGCATCGCGCATTTCCTCGTTCCACGCATACTCCGCTTTATTACCCTTCTTCACTAAGTACAGCGGAGGAGTAGCGATATAGATATGTCCCCCTTCTATCAATTCCTTCATATGACGGAAGAAGAAGGTGAGAATCAAAGTCTCAATGTGAGAGCCATCCACATCGGCATCACACATGATTACGATTTTATGATAACGCAGCTTGGTCAAATTCAGCGCCTTGCTGTCTTCCTCGGTACCGATGTACACGCCCAGAGCGGTGTAAATATTCTTGATCTCTTCATTCTCCAAGATTTTGTGCTGCATGGCCTTTTCCACGTTCAATATTTTACCACGCAAAGGCAAAATCGCTTGGAACACACGATCACGGCCTTGCTTCGCTGTTCCACCCGCAGAATCTCCCTCTACCAGGAATAACTCTGATTTCACCGGATCTTTTTCTGAACAGTCTGCCAATTTACCTGGCAAACCACCCCCACTTCCCACACCTTTTCTTTGCACCATCTCACGAGCCTTGCGCGCTGCTACGCGGGCTTGGGCGGCTAAAATCACTTTTCCAACAATCGCCTTGGCGTCGTTGGGATGTTCTTCAAGGTAGGCTTCCAACATTTCAGAAACCACTTGACTCACGGGAGAAACCGCTTCCTTATTTCCCAATTTCGTTTTGGTTTGCCCTTCAAACTGTGGCTCCGCTACTTTTACAGAAACAATGGCGGTTAAACCTTCCCGAAAATCGTCCCCAGAAATTTCTATCTTTAGTTTATCCAACAATCCACTTTTTTCTGCGTAGTTTTTCAAGGTGGTAGTCAATCCTCTTCTAAATCCTTGCAAATGGGTTCCTCCTTCGTGGGTATTGATGTTATTCACATAACTGTAAATATTCTCATTGAAAGAATCATTGTACACCATGGCTACTTCCACTGGAATGGGCCCATCCGTACGCTCCATGTGAACAATTTTTTGAATGATAGATGGGCGACTTTGATCAATGAATCGCACGAATTCAGAAAGGCCTTCCGTACTATGGAACAATTCTGATTTCACCGTACCTTCTTCATTCACAGCTCGCTTATCGGTCAATTGAATTTTAATTCCCTTGTTCAAGAAGGCCAATTCACGCATACGGTTGGCCAATGTGTCATAGCTGTACTCAGTAGTATCAAAAATAGTGGCATCCGGAAGAAACGTCTGACGTGTTCCTTTTTTATCTGTAGTTCCCTCTTCTTTGACGGCAAACAAGGGCTTACCGATGCTGTACTCCTGCACATAGATCTTACCATCACGAAAAACCTCTGTTCTCATGTGTGATGAAAGCGCATTTACACAACTCACCCCTACACCATGTAAACCACCCGACACTTTATATGAACCCTTATCGAACTTTCCACCGGCACCAATTTTGGTCATGACTACCTGTAAAGCAGACACTCCCTCTTTCGCATGCATATCCACAGGAATACCCCTGCCGTTGTCTTCTACCGTAATACTATTGTTCTCATTGATGGTCACAAACACGGTATCACAATACCCTGCCAACGCCTCATCGATGGAATTATCTACCACTTCATACACCAAATGATGTAAACCTCGCGTACTGAT
>Ga0068876_10001312_pt1 | contig 19611 bp, 28 predicted proteins | sample NOAtaG_6_FD_66442 | JGI IMG/M metagenome (GOLD analysis project Ga0068876, IMG submission 66442) | Freshwater lake microbial communities from Lake Erie, under a cyanobacterial bloom - NOAA_Erie_Diel5S_2200h metaG | ecosystem: Environmental > Aquatic > Freshwater > Lake | place: USA: Ohio, Lake...
GGAATTTGATGACCAAATCAAAGAAAATGATGAGATTATCAATATAGACTCAAAACTTACAGTTTTAATTGAAAAGAAATGTCTATTATATCTAGTTGGGACTGAGTTGAACTATTCCGATGGGTTAAACGGTAAGGGATTTGAATGGATAAATCCACAAGCAACTAGGGTTTGTGGATGCGGTGAATCATTTGCTGTGTAATTACGCCAGATCTTTTACTTTAATACTTGCCCCACGATCATAACCAGCAACAACCTTAGCAATAAGATCGCCAGTTCCCCATGTTTTCAAAGCACTAGCACATCTAGAAGCAATTTCTGCGGCACCGATGTCTTGTTTTAACCCATCAGTTATACAGTTATATCTATTATGTTTCAAAGTATCCACTGTTGCTTGAATTCCAACTTCTTCGCTTGGGTAGTTTTGAACCCCCATAGTTTTTTTACTGTTCAAATAATTAAAAAATGTAGAACCTGGTTTTTTCAAAGTTGTGTTAAATGGATTATATTTTCCGCCGTCGCCCTCTGATTGTCTCCATGCATAAAGAAATTTCAAATTTTCATCTGTAATCGGAGCCCCAAGTCTTTGGAGTAATTTTTCATAGAAATCTTTATTTAACATTCCGACCTGTGGTTTTGTAGATTTTTTTGGTGTTGATCTTATTGTCTTCAATTCTTCGGAATCTATATCTTCTAAGTCTATATCCTCAAAATCTATATTCTGTTCCCCTCCCACTGGAATTTGTTTTTTTATTATATCCAAGATTTTATTTTGCATTTCCTTGGAGGTTAAATTTTTAAACAAATCGCCTAGTATTAAACTATTGAGCTGCTGTTCGGTTATTATAATATTTTTCTTCTTCATACCCATAAATATACTAGAAATAAAAAAACCCTCATCTGAGGGTTTATTTTTATACTCTTTCTATTGAAATAATGTTATCACCTTGCGCTATTTGTTCTACCAAGTCCAATCCTTCAACAACTCTTCCAAAACAAGTATGGTTTCTATCCAGATGTTGTGTATTTTGTCTATTGTGGCAGATAAAAAACTGGGAACCGCCAGTGTCTCTTCCTGCGTGAGCCATAGACAGCACTCCACGATCGTGAAATTGCCTATTCTTGGCATCCACCTCGCATTTTATATTATAACCCGGGCCACCGGTTCCATTTTTATTTGGACATCCTCCTTGGATCACAAACCCAGGAATTACCCTATGGAAATTCAAACCATCATAGAACTTCTTATCAACCAAGCCGAGAAAATTTTCCACGGTAATTGGTGTATCTTCATCATAAAGTTCGGCGATCATATCACCTTTGTCTGTTGAAATTTTAACTTTTGTCATTATCAATTTTTTTATAAAAATAGTAAATATATATTACTCTGTCAAACTTTAACATAAACCATTCCCCATTTTTCTTTCCTGTTAGGATTTAAATCATCAGCAAACTTAAATTCATCATAATTCACCCAATCAATATCTTTATCAAACAATACAATATCGTTTTCAGCACGATAAAATTTATTATAACCCAAATGATGCAAGTGATTAATTATTTCAATTAGTTTTGATTTTTGTTCTTCCGCCCACTCAAAAGATATAATTGTGTGATTCAAAAGTTTTGTGAAAGAAGTTAAAACTTCATATTCATAACCTTCAATATCTATTTTAATATAATCTGGGACACCATATTCATCAATCGCTTTATCTAATGTTATTGTTTCAATTTCAAGAACCAAATCCCAAGCATTCAGATCTGAAAACCTAGAATTCGTCACCCAATCGTCGGAAAGTGTGGATATTGTGTGTGCGGCAGATATATTAAAATTTTTTATCCCAATATCGTCAGAAATACCCCTAGGGTCAATAACCACATTATCCATATTAAATCTATAACGTAGTTGATTTGATAACTGGGGATTTGGTTCAAAAGCAACAACCTTTTTGGCGTTATTTTTGAATATATTTGTCATATCACCAATATTGGCACCAACATCAAAAATTAAATCCATTTTTGTTTAAAAATAAAAAATAAAAATTGGAACGTCAATTAATGAGCATGCTGTGGCAAAAATTGTGCGGCATTTTTATCAAGTGATTCCAAATATCTTTGTTGAACCAACTGATTATCTTTATATATGTTCCAGATTATCCATGTTGTGTTTTTATCTAACCAAAAATTATAATATGAATTGGATTGCGTTAATGTATTTGTTGAAACAATTCTTATTTTTTTACCTGTGTGCTGTGGTGTTAATAAACCCGCTGTTGTTGGAACATAATTAAATTTATCCACATCAGACTTTGAATACGCTTCAAAAGAATCAGTTGTGTTGTCGGTATATATTATTCTTAGTTTATAATGCTTACAAATGACACCACCTATATTCGCCAATCCTACACTTGTCGCGGTGAATTGTATTTCCCGTATTTTTGCTTTGTTGTAAATAACATGCGTTCTTGGCACCGAATTAACTAAATAATTGTCCGTGGTTAATGACGACCTATAAAATATTAAACTTGAAGTATTGGTCGCCGCTCTTGATTCAACAACTGCGCTGGGTAATGATTGCGCATTTAAGTCATCAGTTGTTTCAAGTTCATCCTTAGAACAAGTTATACTTATCGTAGTTGATAATATTACCAAAAATAAAAAAATAATTTTTTTCATAATGTTATGTTTTCGTAATCATTAGTATTTTGTTAATTTTTCCTTTATTACCACGAACATTTGTAAAATCAAACTTATATCCAAATTTACGTAAAGCTTGGTCTAACATTACTCTATCCTGAACACCTTTAAAGGCGTTGAAGAACTTAGTAGTCATGCCTTGTAGGCCGCCATATGACTTGATAAGTGCATCAAATTCTTGTTGATTTAATTGGGAAATAAGACCTGCAACATATTTTTCGTCAGTGTTAAAATCACTCAATTCTTTATCAATCATATTTTTAGTCATGAAAAGTTTTGAATTATCAACAGCTGGCGCAGTTGTATTATTATTTGGTTGGTTAGTGTTTACTGCACCCCCATCTGATGCTTGTTTAGCTGATGTGGTCGTATCTGTTCCAGTTTGAGTAGATTTGTTTATTTGTTTGTTTTTATTTGCCGGTTGAGAGCCGATTGTAATTGCGGATTTATTTAATTTATCTATTGCACCAGGATTATTTTTCAAATCAATCCATTTTTTATCCGATAAACGGAGGGCAAACCAATTACCATTAAAGTCTTTACCGTATTGGTAAGATCGATCACCTGGTAATTGATGGGTTGCTTTTAACGTGTCAGTTCTTTGTGTTCCAATTTGCACTACTTTGCCGGTTTTTTCATCATAATAAGGGTTTGCATTATTTACTGCTGGTTGTGCCGCTGGTTGTGTTTTTGGTAATTGTCCTCTATCAGCCCTAAATCCTGTTTGTGTAGGATCCTCATATGCTGGTTGTGCCGCCGGCTGTGTTTTTGGTAATTGTCCTCTATCAGCCCTAAATCCTGTTTGAGTAGGATCTTCAGTTGCTGTTTGTTCATGTAAAAATCTTTGTTCCAATCTTTGATTAGCTTCAAATATGTGTCTTTTTTTGGAAAAACTCGAATTCATAGTTTGTTTTTTTTTAATAAATATTATAACATAGTTATTTGTTCTGTTCCAAAATCACATATTCCAATAATTCCTCATCAGAAATTCCACAATATAGCAAAAACTTAGTCATTTCGTTATTTTTGTAAGCCAAAATATGCTTATCATTATGCTTACTAAGCGCAATTATTTTGTTTTCACAACCAAATAAGTATTCATTATTGATTGGTAGCACATCGGCGACCATAAAATGCCCGGCTACTCTTAATTCACCGACTCTAAAAAAATTTGATAAAATTTCTGGTGCCATTTATAAAAATTACAAATAAGTTGTGCGGTTTTCAATAATTTTTGGTATTATTTATTATAAATAATATAAATGTCGGTTGATTCAGCAGATTGGAGAAAAAATAATCCAGATAAGAGGTATGAGCAAAAGCGTAGAGAAAAAGTCCGAGCTGCTTTAAGGAAAAGAGGTATTTTACCTCCTGCCGGTGAAGAAATGAACGACGAACAAAAATTTATTAACGAACAAATATCAAATAATGATTTTTCATATTGGGAAACAATAAAAACCCAAAAAACTGAAAAACCAAAACAATCTAAAATATTATCGCCAGAACAATATATTTGGAATAAGACAAAAAAAGATGCTGAAAAATATGGATTTGATTTTAACTTAACAATTGAGGATATAATTCTCCCTGAAAAATGCGCTTATCTGGAAACAAACTTGATTTTCGATGCCAAACTATCCGATAATTTGAATTTTTATGTTCTGGACCGAATTGACACAAATAAAGGTTATATCAAAGACAACATTCATTTCATTTCAAGGATGGCAAGCATAATGAAATACGATGCCACACCTGAAATACTAATCAACTTTGCTATAAACATATTAAAAGTTCATAATCTAAACGAAGACAAATAAAAAACCCCTTATTCAAGGGGTTTTAATGTTACGGTGTCATTTTGAATTTTTTTCACTTTGAAAACTTTGATGGTTCGCACATTATCAAGTTTTCGGTCGATTTTCTTTTGATTCATAATAATGATTGAATCATTATTCTCCAATTTACCCAACTTATTCATAAATGTTGAGTCGTCGCAAATTTGTGTTTCGGTGTTTTTGGGATTTTTAGGTTTTGTGATGTTGTAAAATAAAGTTCCTATGAAAATCAGCACTAATAACGTCCCAACAATAAATACTATTGATTCTCTCTTATTCATTAGGCGTTAAGTTTTTGATTTTTTCTTCAAGTTCTTTATTTTTTCTGGTTAATTCTCCAATAGTGTCGGATTCATTACCAGTAATTTTTCCAAGAGAAGTTGCCATGGCACCGAATAAAACTGATACAAACGAAATCAACAATTCTCTGTTTGAGTCTGGCATTTCTTTATCCATCAACATCAAAAAAATGCCGACAGCAAGCGCCAAAACCAACAAAGAGCCCAAAAAGTTCATAATTTTATCCATATTCATTTTTTATAATAAATATCTTAAAACGTGTTATTCAGACTATAAGTAGGCAAATATAATAAAATTAAAATATATGTAAATAAAAATCCACAGATGGAAATACATTTCCTTCTGTGGATGTAAAGTATTGAAAATCAATTAATTAGTTGTCTGAGAATACTAATTCATCTTTTTCTTGTTTTAATAATTCATACGCTCTTGCCATTCTGGTCATTCCAATTCCACCACCAAATCTTGGGAAGAATTTATGCGATAAAAAGTCATTAAGTTCTTTTTCAACTCTATCTTTACCGAATAGTTCAAACAATTTTGCGCAATATTTTCCATCTTCTATGCTATAGAACATTTCACGCATTTTTTCAACATCACAACTTCTTTCTGCGCTTCCAATAGTTTCCTGACCATACAAAATAACATCAACTTTATTGAAAATAACGCCATCTTTATTTTTCATATTCCAGAAAGGATTTGTTCTTCTTGGAAAATATTGGAGAGAAACTACACTTCCTTTCTCTTTCCACATTTTACTTTCATGCTCATCTTCCAATATTGATACACCCCCATATTCCTCGCAAACGTCATCATAATTAACTTCTATTGGCTCGTCAAATCCCAAATGCTCCAATAACTCGGATTCAAGTTGTAATAACTTATCCATCCCACCTTTGCTTTCAAACTCAAACATCGGGAATATTAACTCATGGCGACCCGGAATTGGATTTTTTTCTTCCCGATAAGATGTTGAGATACAAAATACACCATCCCATTCTGGATTTTTCAATAATTCATATTCCAACCACATTTGTCCGGTTTGTGGCAACGGCCAAATTTCACCACCATATTCAAATGTTTTAACTGAATGAGGATTTTCACAAGCTGCTAAAATAGATAATCTACTTTGAGTTGGAACTTCAATAAAATTTTTTGAGAGAAAGAACTCTCTCATCTTCTGCACTAGTTCATGATAAATTTTTGTGTTTTTCATAAATTGTATTTAGGTTTAGTTTATATATAAAAAAAAACCCTTCTTTCGGAAGGGTTAAATAAATTAAATAATCTTTTGCTCTTGGTTGAAAGAGCAATTTCTCATCTTATATTTCTTTAATTTTAACATCAGAAATAAATATAGTAATTTTTATGGAAAAATCATATGTTAAAAATTCTAATAATTTTTTAATTATTCTGACTTTGTAATTTTTTAATTACCTCCATATTGGATTTCATTAATTTCATTTTTTTGAGTATAGATTTTCTACTCATAGGTGGTTTTTTTGGTTTTTTGTTCTTTGCCATGTCTTTTTGAAGATAAATATTATTACATCAAAAAGTTTTTACCTTAACGTTTTTTCTCAAACCGTATATCATTAATAACTATCCTAGTATTCAAGTAATTATTAATTGTCTTCAGGAGTCTATATGCTTCGAAACGTGCATTTACTTCCTCAATATTAGAATTTTCATCTTTTTTCTTTATAATATCATATAATTCTTCCGGTAATTCGAAAACAAAACTCATTTCGTATAAGCCCTTATAATTTTGGATTCTAAAACGCACATTATCATATGGTGGTTTAGTTATCACCGGCAAAATTTTCTCAATTATCTGATGTAATTTGAATAAATCCATTCAAAACTTTTTATTACCGATAAATATACGGTTAAATGCTATATGGTGATTCACTAAACACAATTTTATTAACGGTAGGACAAAATTTATTTATCTTTTTTTTGATGAAAAAAACAAATTCCGCTTCATTATCAAATTTTTTGTTTTCTCCTTTATAAATTAATTCAAAAGTATTAATGCTTTTTAGAACGTCAAATTTATTAAAAATAACAATTGTCGCACCATTAATATTTGTCGCTTTTATAAGTGTGTCCAGATCTAACCAATTAATTTGTCTTGGACGTCCAGTTGTTGCCCCAAATTCACCGAATTTTTCTCTAATCTCTTCAAAAATTGGGTTATTTGGTTCAAATGATTTTGCCCCAACATAAGTCCGATACGCTTTGGCAACACCATACACCTCACGGACTTTTTGAGGTGGCACACCATTCATTAACGCGCTTCCTGCTGTGCAGTGTGATGAGGTGACAAAAGGGTAATCCCCCCAATCAATATCCAATTCGAACCCCTGGGCTCCTTCAAATAAAATCTTCACCTTATTCTTTCCATGGAACTCATCGTAAGTATCCACAATAAAATCTTTCAATTCATCGCAATTTTCTGCTCTCAAACCTGTCCTATTGTATTTGTTGCGATAAGTTGGCCCGTTTCCGGTTTTTGTGGTCCCAATTTGACTGTCAGACATATCTTCTTCAACATATTCGTCCTGAACGATATGAACTCTTTTGTCAATCTTGAGATAATCCCGAACTGGGAATCCGATGGTTTCCAGGTCGTTAATCTCTTCAAACAATTTTGTTGGATTAACAACACAACCGGGTCCAATTATCGATTTTATTTTATAAATAACTCCGATTGGGATGTAATGGGTGATTATTTTTTTTCCTTCGTAGTAAAATGTGTGTCCAGCATTACCTCCGCCATTATATCTAACAACATGAGTGTATTTTTTGGACTTTGACATCAAATGGTTTGCTATTTTTCCTTTTCCGGTATCTCCGGCTTGTAAATCAACAATAATATCCGCGTAATCTATCATTTTATTTATTTTGAATTAAAATGATAATATGTTTTGAGCGCAATATCAATTAAAATTTTATTTGATTGGTGAGGTTATAACATCAGGTTATTTGAGATATATTACAATATTTACCTATATTTATATAATAAAATATTTACACGATGAATTTAATTAACGCACTTAACACTCAGGTTAGGGAAATATTGATAAAAGAATTTTCGGATAAGTTAGTTCAAAAACTATTAGCGAAATTTAAACAGGAAACTAAGGACACCGATGATGTAATTTTGTCATATATTGATGGTTTCGACAGGATAAAAGAATCTTTGCCGGTTGAAATGAAAAATGTTGAAAAATATAATTACGCTCAATTAAAAAATGTTGTTAATAGCAAAAAAATAAAGTCGGACATTAAAAAATATTTTTCCATCTTCAAGAAAAAAAGTGAAGGTGTTAGTAATAATGATCTAAAAACCATGATTAGAAAGTTTTTAGATATTCAAAGATTCTTGCCAGATAACAAAAAAGACTTATCACAATACGATTTCTTGGATTTGACGGAGTTTTTGGAAAAGAACTTTGAAGCGGTAATGAAAAAGCAACTTTTACCCAAGTTTTTAGCGCAACCTGGATTTTCAAAAGATGCGGCGGAAGAATACATAAATAACCTTTTTAATGTTTATAATAGAATACCGGATGACACCGGATTAATTCTAGATATGTCTGTTGAAGATATTGAACACTTGGTTGATGGACTGAGAAGCGATGAAGATATTTTAAATATTCCGAAAAAAGAAATGGAAAATATCGAACTGGTATATGATAAAGGTGGAGTAAAAATATTCCAGCCTAAAACGAAAGACCAGTGTATAATGTTAAGAAATGGTAGATCTTGGTGCACATCAAGGGACGGAGCAGGTAATTTGTTCTATAATTACAGATTTAATAACAATTTGACATTATATTATGTAATTAATGAAAATATTGAATTTAAAGATGTAAATTTTGCTGCGGTAATATTGGTTCAACCAGATGGAAAAATGAGATTGGCTGATGGCACCAACTCAGGTAGATATAGCGGTCATGAAGCATTACCATGGGATGAAATTATTAAAAAATTACCTTGGGTTGCTGATTTGAAAAATCTTTTTGTTCCAAAACCATTATCACCAGAAGAAAAAGAAAGATATAACCGTATTAGGAATAAACCTGTGGGAGATAATCCAATTCAAGATTTTGGTGGTAATTTAGATGATGTGGAATTTTGGATTGAAATTAGCGGAAACCGTTTGAGCGACCCTCAGTATGCTAATTTAACACCAGAATTACAAAAAAAATATATAAGTTTGGGATTTGACTTGACCGCCAATCAAATAAGTAATTCAGATAAAAAAGTTCTTGATTACTATACCGCAAAAAAAATTGATTCTATCTCAACTAAATCATTAGCAGCATTAAATGATGCTGACATAGCATTAATTAATTTACCTTCGTTCAAGAATATTAAAGAAAAATTAAAATCAACTTTTGCTGGTAAAATATCAATACCTGACAATAAATTACATGTTGATAATTTAACCGCATCAGAAGTGGGTAAATTTATCTCTCTTTATGGGTTTGAAGAGTTATTTCAATTTCTTCCTGACTCATTAACTGAGTTAAGAATTGTTAATAGAGGAAATAATCAGTTACTTTTTGAAATTCCAAATTCTATTCTTAGATTCAAAAATCTAAGAGTCGTGTATTTTGATAATTGTATCAATAATTTCCCAGATTTCATGTGTCAATTAACAGAAATAACAATTATTGGAGTTAATAATAACCCCAACTTGAAAAAGTTGCCAGAATGTATTGGAAATCTGAAAAATTTGTTCTTAATTAATAATGTCGGAAATAAAGACACTCTAATACCTAGTTCAGTTTTAGATAGAGGTATGGAAATAGGTGATGGAATTTGGGATATAGAACCCCTAGAATAAAAAAAAGCCCGTAAGGGCTTTTTTTTATCTTTTGAATGAACCGCAAAATCTTTTTCGCATCGCTAAAACAAATTGATCGTTTTTATAACTCTGCTTATCAATATTGTCATGTAATTCTAATGATTCGCAAGTTATATAATACCTATAAACATCTTTCCCAGTCTTGGGGCCTTTATAAACCGCAAAATACTTTCCTTGATCGTTAAAAACTTTATAAACTTGAACCTTTTTAATATTTTTTCCAGTTTTGTCAAAAACTTCAAGAGAAAGTGGCTGTTTTAGGGTTCCATCAAATGATGTCTCCAATTGATTTTCGGAATAATCCTGCTCGGATAAAACTCTTTTAACAATTCTAGTTATATCCGATTCTGTTAATCTAACTATTTTCTTCATTTTACAATTATATAATTTTTATTGTTGTATTTCTTCTTCACTTGAAATAGACGTAACATCTGATGAACTTAAACCATCTTCTTCATCCACTTTTTGTATTAACATTTTGTCTCTATCCTCTGAGTTGAACCAATAATCAACTACTTTATTCAGGTTTCCGACAAATGCGCCGAGTAAAATCAGAAGCATTTCTTTCCAATCTTCATTTATTTCAACACCGATAAAAACACCAGCGTTTATTCCTAAAATAATGAAGAAAAATAACCCTAAAACAATCGCAGTTATTTTCCACCGGTTAAATTGCATTTGTTGGAGCATATAATAAAACCTATTATCGCTTTCAACCTTAACATAATCGGATTTCTGGTTTAAAAAATTTTTAATATCCATTCTTTTTTTTCTATAAATATTATTTAAATCAAATAATATCCATGAACTTTAACTTTTCTTTGTAGATTAATTTTTGAAGGGATCGCTTCAGTATTTTTTACTTTCTCAAAGATATCTTCGATGTCATCTGAATATATTTGACCCTCTTTGTCAGATATATTGGAAAATATGATACTCAAATTAGCAAATGGATAGAACCAGTTTTTAGTTTGTGTTTGAATCCCAGCGTTTTCAACCGTTTCACTGAAAATATTAGGATCTATGTGTAATTCAACGAAATAAATATACTTATACTCGTTATAATTATCTTTATCTATTGTGATTTTTTTAATCCACGGAAACTGTCGCATAACAAGTCTGGACGCATGTTTAAAACCATATGAATTAATAAACTCCTCGTATGACATTTTTTATAACTTATTTACAATAAATATGATGTGTTTTAATAATCAATAAATATCTTACCCATTACCTTAACTTTTCTTTTTATTTCATCAATTGGCGCATTGTAAAACCTACACCCCCTTAAATCCAAATTATTACCAACAAACTTTAAATGTCCGAGATCTTCAATAAATGTTGAGGATAGATCAACTGACCCTAAAACATACTCCAGATTGGATAGTGTTTGAATATTAGATAATTCTAGATTCAAGTCGCCTTTTACATATATTAAATGGCCTAATGATACAATGTTGGCTTGTTCCAAATTCAAATTATTTTCTACACCTAACAATCTATAAAACGAATTTACCTTCTTTCTTTTCAGGTTCAAATTTGTTGTTATTATATATGGGGGATTACCTTTATTATTTAAAAATGTTTGTAAAGCATCCCAGTCATTATCAAAATAATTAAAATTAATTTCCAGCGGATTCTCCATTATCAGCATTTTGTATAAAAAATAATAAAAAAAAAATTAAATAATTACTTAATTTACAAAAAAATTATTATTGTAAATAAATTACTCCGGGTATGAATGTTTTTGTTGTTATGCGCCAATATGGACATTTGGCTTGTAAAACGATTGATAAGATTTTTTCAAATTTGGCTGACGCAGAAAATTATAAAACAAAAAAAGAGCGGAGCGTTGGTGAAGATGACCTAACCATGTATTTTATTGAAAAACAAATTGTGGAATAAAATAAAAAAGCCCCGGTCTTCAACGGGGCTTCAAAATTAAAAACCTTTCTGAGGGAACCTCCCCCACTTTTGAATCCAAATCGGTTTTGATAGTTCGTTTATTTCACTATCTGAAAACACTTTCTCTATGTTTCCTTCGGATAAACACCTCGTTTTAACGTCCGCTGACGACATTATTGTAGTCGCTTTGGATATGAAGTTCAGTGACGGGTCAAAAGCGCCCACAACGTTGTTTCTGAACTTAGAAACACCATCTTTATAGGATTGTGCGGTTTCATTTGACTCCATAGAGAATCCACCTTTCATATGACCTATTATTTTGGAGTTTTCTATTGTGAATTGCGTTGCTCTTCTCCATCTTAACCCCAAATTATGATTACTCAAAGCGGTTGATGAATTTGCGCCAATCAGAACCATATTATACAACTTTGGATGTGTGAATGGTTCAGCGGATGAACCAATACCATCGTTGTCACATTCAACACCGTTGCCGGCATCACCTGTATCCACAAATTGTGGGTCTCTTTTGGATATACCATAATTTAAGGTCCCAGTATAACCAAAATCAAAGTCGTAGTCATCATCGGCTGTGGCGAAAGCATATAGATATTTTGGTGAAACCGTTCCACCAAAGAACTCAAATGCGTCATCGTTGGCATAAATGGTTTGAACATACTCAATAGTTGTTCCTGAACCAACTCCACCCAATGTGAGGGCATTTATTTCTGAATTCGGTAGTGCTGCCACACCGGCATATTCTATTCGGACATATTTTAATATTCCACTATTATCCTCATTATTCGTTCCACCATAAGGACGACCGATTCCCCCTTCAATAGTCGGTTCTGATGAACGATTTGTTTTTGCTTTGCCCAAAATTATAATTCCACCCCAATCTCCCGGTGATTTTTCACCATCCGGTTTTCCTGATGTAAATACGATGGGTTTATCTTGGGTTCCTTCGGCGATAATCTTTGAACCTCTCTCGATACATAGAGCACCTTTTTCACTAATATCGGAAACAATCCTTGTTCCTGGTTGGATTATGAGAGACGCTCCGTCTGTAACATATACATAACCTTTTAACACCCAAGTTTTATCGGAAGTTAATGTTGTTGTTGCGTTTATGACACCATTTAATGTTGTTTGTGACGGAACATTAATTACATCGTCATCCTCTCCCCCCAAATTTTTTTCGCAGCTGACAAATAGGAGTGAAACAGCCAAAATTGTTAAAAACTTTTTCATATTTTTACATTTAATGATAATGAGATTGATTGCTCATTATTTGTGTTTATTAAATCTCTGTGATTTACCTTTTGATAATACTTTGATGGTTGTGCTAGTATATCATTTATCGCCAATTTAACCTCGACCTTATTAATCTTTCTCAAATATACAAAATCAAATATGTCTCGTGAGTTTTCATATATATTTGGGTATCCTTGGAACCCAACTGCGGATATTCTATCACCCACTCTATTATATGACAAACTGAAAACATTATTATCCAACTTGTAATTCACCCCTCCGTTCAAAATATAACCAGATTGTCCTTGCAGACTCCTTGAAATACCATTAACGACAACTTTTGATGAGGATAATGTTGCGTTTGTATATACATCAAAGGATGAATTTAATTTTTTTCTAAATTCAAGTTCAATTCCATATAAAACCGCATCATCTGGGTTTGTATATGTTAAAAGAAGGTTTGATGGAACGGAACCATCGGCAACAATCTGCTCAATCGGTTTGATAAACTTCTTTCCGAACAAAGCAACCGATATGTTCTCACCAAACTTGGGGTAATATTCAAATTTTAAGTCAAAATTGTATATGTCCGACTTTTCAAGAGATGAATTTCCCAAAATTTGAGCATTTCTCACAAAATCGTAGTAAGCGAAGTTGGCAACCTCCCTGAATTCTGGACGAGCAAGAGTTTTGGATGATGATGCCCGAACTTTAATCTTTTCAAGGTTATATGATAAGTTAAATGACGGCAAAAAGTCCAAATATTCCCTTTCCACATTTATTTTCTCGCCAGAGAAATCAGATGTGGCAACATCAAACAAATTATATTCAACTCTCAACCCTCCATTAACCTTAATTTTCCCAAATTCTTTATCATATTGAGCATATCCAGCCATCAAATCAAAATCTGTTGAATATCTGTCCGTGTTGTTCGTTATTTCATTCAATAAATCAGGTGCGTCATATCTAAAAACTCTTGCTTTGAAAGTTCTTGTTCTTTTGATATATAAACCACCAACTTTGAAATCTTTATATGTATGATTTACGGCACCATTTAAGGAATTTTCATTCATAACCGACCAAAACCTGTAAGTATCCCTCCAAGCAATCGAAAATTTGTCATCAGTTCCCAAAGAACGGACAATTGGATTAACTCTATAATCAGGTTGGTCTCTCAACATCAAGTTATGTCCCAAAATAAAGTCAGTATTGTTAATCTTTCCTTCAAATTGAGTATTCAAGATTGTTTTTTCAATCGTATTTGATGAATTACTCCTAACATCCTGAATATTGTCATAGTTCTCACCATTTCGTGTTAAATAGGTGTTTTCAATCTGTCTATTGAATAAAGACTTCAAGGAAAACTTGTGCTTATCATAATATGTTATATTCAGAAGTCCATTCAACGTTGAAACACTTGAACACATCGTATCTTTGTATTTATAAGCAAGTTCTGTTGAAGATTGATAATCTTGTCTGTCAATATAATTCAAAGTATTGTTCTCTCTAGCCGATGCCGAAAGCAAAAAGTACCAATTTCCTTTTTCATATCCATAAGCAACATTCCCACCAAGGTTGGGGATTGTGGTAAATTCTCTGGTTTTACCATCAGTCATCAAACTTGAATATGCTCTTCTATCTCCCAAACTACCAACTCTGAATTTATAAGTTGATGGGAAGTTGGACGGAAAATAATTTGGGGAAATTAACTTAAAAGGTTGTCCTGTTGATATAAATCCATAACTTGAACTCAAACCAACATTCATGAAATTATCAGAAACCTCCTTTGTTGTGATCTGAACGATACCTCCACCAAAATCACCTGGCAAACTTGGTGTCGCCGATTTAACAATCACCAAGTTATCAATCATATTAGATGGAATAACATCAAATGAAAATGACTTTCTATCAGGTTCTGTTGAAGGAAGCAAAGTTTTATTCAACATCGCCAAATTATATCTATCAGATAATCCTCTTACCAAAACAAATCTATCATTCTGAATTGTGACACCATTTATCCTTTTCAGAGCGTCACTAACATTTCTATCAGGGGTTCTCTTAACAAATTCAGATGATAATCCATCAGAAACTACGACATTATTTTTAATCATATTGATAACCGCAGCCGATGATTCCTTTTTTCCAACTGACTTCACCGTAAATTCAGGTAAATTCAAACTCCAAGTAACCGTATCCTGTGAAAAAAGACAAACAGGAAACATTAAAATAAATAAAATTTTTCTAATCATTAGTTTTTAATTTACCAATAATTATAAAATTATTGTTGAATAATCAAAAATACGATATTATCTAAATATTAAGTTTTTATCTGACTTAAAATTGTTATATTTATAGAAAATATCTCTATGGAAAATCAATCCATCAGGAAACCAGAGGAAGGAAGTGAATTAGTGAGAATTTCACACAAAATAAGTTCAACAACATCAGAACCACAACTGATTAAACTTGGGGAGAAATATTTCAGAGTTATAGAACTTGGTTAATTCTCACCTCTGAGAAGCCAAGAGGAAGATTGTATCTTATCACCTAACCCATCAACAATCTTTATTCCCAACTCACCACAGACTTTTGATTCTGGAATTTCGGATGAGTAACGATCACCACCTTTCGCGAATATATTGGGTTTAATTATTCTCAGGGTTCTAGATACAGAACTATCAGTATCTACACATAAAACAACCTTATCAACACACCTTAAAGCGGAAACAATTGCCATTCGTTCATCCTGCTTCATAAATTCTTTTGCGCCTTTGAGTTCGCGTTGTTTATCATTATTAATGATAACAACCAAATAATCACCAAGGTCTTTGGCTTTTTGTAAGTATTCTACATGACCCTTATGTAAGGGGTTGAAATACCCAGATGCTGCAACAATAACTTTATCACTCATAACTAAATGATAAAATCCTAATGTTAAAAAATAAAGATGTTAAATTAAAAATATCGGTTACCGACAAAGTTTTTGAAACCTTCAATATCATTTTCATTACCCAATATATGTATATCATCTTCCTTTATTAACTGCAATTGGCGTTCTGTGATGAGATATTTCATAATTATAAATATTAATTACATTACAATTTCACCTTCAACTTCAACTTGGTTCCGGATTTCTTCTTCGGTTGTTGTTTTGGATAATGGAGTATTCGTCAAATACAAATCCCCATCAACAGATTGAAGATTTCCCAAGGATTCAATTTTTGTATTTCTCAAATCCAAATCACCTGTAATAATATAAGGAGGATTTCCTCTGCGTTCCAGGAATTTTTGTAAAATATTCCAGTTGTTATTAAAAAAATCAAAATCCAATTCCAGGATTTCATCTTGCTCCTTAATTAACTTGAGTTGCCGTTCTGTGATAAGATATTTCATAATTATAAATATGCATTAAAGATAAATACCTCCACCAACTTCAACTTGGTTCCGGATTTCTTTTTCCGTTGTTATTTTGGATAATGGAGTTCTATTCAAATACAAATTACCACCAACAGATTGAAGATTTCCCAAGGATTCAATTTTTGTACTATTCAAATCCAAATTACCACCAACAGATTGAAGATTTCCCAAGGATTCAATATTTGAACCAGTCAAATACAAATAACCACCAACAGATTGAAGATTTCCCAAGGATTCAATATTTGAACCAGTCAAATACAAATAACCACCAACAGATTGAAGATTTCCCAAGGATTCAATTTTTAAACCATACAAATTCAAATCACCTGTAATAATATAAGGTGGATTTCCTCTACGCTCCAGGAATTTTTGTAATAAAGCCCAATCATTATTGAATATATCAAAATCAATTTTCCGGATGTTGTCCTCCTTAATTAACTTGAGTTGCCGTTCTGTGATAAGATATTTCATAATTATAAATATGCATTACATATATATATTACCGCCAACAAATTCTCTAAACATATCAATATCCTGCTGATTGCCCAATATGTGGATTTGATCTTCAAATGATGGAAACATAACCAGATATTTATTGGTTTTAGTCATAATATCAAATAAACTATTGTATCCCATATCCATTAATTCTTTTTGTAATGCAAATGTTGGTCTTGGAGTTTCATATGTTTTTCTGGGACTATTATATTCGTCTCTATATTTACTAATCATTTCATCACCAAACTTGTCAAAGTTAAACAACTTGTTTGCATTAACTATTGCATATATTGTATTTTTACCAACCTTTTCTGTTGTCCAATAACCTTTTTCCGATTGAAAATATACGCCAGGTCCATATGTTCCAGATGGACTGGATCTAAACTTATCTATAATGCTGGGATCCACATTTGTGGCATGAAACCAAATATCTTTATTTTCGCTTTCTGGAAATATTGTATCAAGATATTCGGAATATTGTTGCGGTGTTCCAATTTCAGATAATTCTGGAACCAAATTAAATAAGTCTTCAACACCGGGTTTAATTCTTGGTTGAAGCAATTCTCCGTCATCTTCAACAATTAAACCCATAATAGATTTAATCCTTGATATTTCTTCATTTAGTATCATACAAATAAATATGTTGAACTAATTAAAGTTTGTGATTAGCGTCAATCATCCTCATCTTCTTCTCTGAATATAACTTTGGCCATATCCGATAATCGCGATTTTACTTTATTATATAAATTATCTTGCAAGGTATATGCTATTGTTTTCCTGATAACCTTAGCCGTATCCTTCGCAGTTTCTTCTTTAAGGAAAGCAATTTTAAATGAATCACCATCCATTTCACAATCTACCACATGCCCATCTTTTATAATATCTGGAACAAGTTTCCGTTCTAATTCAATTGTAATCTCAAAATATGGCAGTTTGGTTTCAGTATAATATATGGTTAAACTATATTGATCGACGGGAGTTCTATAGTATGGTTCGGAAGCCAGAAAAACACGCACCGTTCCAGCTGCTTTTTGTATTTCTTCATTAACTTCGGTCGTCTGATTAAATCCCATTACCATAATTTCATAATAAAAAGAATTAGTGTCAATATACTCTGATTCAAAACTTTCAGCCCCCCAAATATTATTGTCAAACACTTTGTCTAACATAACATACGATTTTTCACCCGCTAATTTGGTATAATGATCGGATATTGCTTTCATCATTTCAGGAAATGCGTATTCCAGAAGTCCAATTTCTCTATCACTCATCACCGTATCCTTGGTGTCGTAATAAGTATATTTTTTTCTGTTGTCAATATGGACGGCAACTTTTGAATATTCTTTATTTGTGGAGTTTTTCTTATCAATTATGAAATATAAAATTTGATTTCCTGATGTATATCTATCAAATTGTCCGGAACCTTTTGAGGTGACGCACCATTTGGTGTTTGCGCCATATTTGCAAGATGCTTCCTCATTTTTTGGAACTACAACAAGAAGTCTGTCGTCCTCATAAATTTTTTCTGCGTCTGATTCTGGGTCTCTTGACGCCAGATATGGGGTTATTACGCCATCAAGCTCTTCCAAACTATCATATTGGTTAATATCCTTTTTTGTTAGGTTTTTTGAAAACTTATCAAAATCTTCAATTAGTTTTATTGCGTCAGCAATTTCTTCCGAACTGGAGTTTGGGTGTAGGTTTTTGAGGAGAAAATCCGCGTATTTATATTTTGTTTTTGAGATAAACTCATTTTCTATAACTGATGATAAAACTTCAGGATATTCCTTGAATTTTCTCTCATATTTGTTAGTTAATTCTTCCCTCCTTCCTTCTGAAATTAACTTTGGCTTCCCTTCAACCAACAAATTAAATTGGGGCTTTGTGATAATATATTTCATAATGATAAATACATTTTATAAATAAATCTCACCACCAACTTCAACTTGGTTCCGGATTTCTTTTTCCGTTGTTATTTTGGATAATGGAGTTCTATTCAAATACAACTGACCTTCAACATATTGGAGATTTCCCAAGGATTCAATTTTTGTATTATTCAAATTCAAATTACCACCAACAGATTGAAGATTTCCCAAGGATTCAATTTTTGTACCTCTCAAATCCAAATAACCACCAACAGATTGAAGATTTCCCAAGGATTGAATATTTGTATTATACAAATTCAAAAAACCACCAACAGATTGAAGATTTCCCAAGGATTCAATTTTTGTATTAATCAAATACAAATTACCTCCAACAGATTGAAGATTTCCCAAGGATTTAATATTAGAATTAAACAAATCCAAATAACCTGTAATGATATATGGCGGATTTCCTCTACGCTCCAGGAATTTTTGTAATAAAGCCCAATCATTATTGAATATATCAAAATCAATTTTCCGGATGTTGTCCTCCTTGATTAACTTGAGTTGCCGTTCTGTGATGAGATATTTCATAATTATAAATATGCATTACATATATATATTACCGCCAACTTCAACTTGGTTCCGGATTTCTTCTTTAGTTGTTGTTTTGGATAATGGAGTTCTATTCAAATACAAATTACCACCAACAGATTGAAGATTTCCCAAGGATTGGATTTTTGATTCACGCAAATCCAAATCACCACCAACAGATTGAAGATTTCCCAAGGATTCAATATTTGTATTATACAAATTCAAATAACCACCAACAGATTGAAGATTTCCCAAGGATTTAATATTAGAATTAAACAAATTCAAATAACCACCAACAGATTGAAGATTTCCCAAGGATTTAATATTAGAATTAAACAAATTCAAATAACCACCAACAGATTGAAGATTTCCCAAG
>Ga0068876_10001315_pt1 | contig 19580 bp, 21 predicted proteins | sample NOAtaG_6_FD_66442 | JGI IMG/M metagenome (GOLD analysis project Ga0068876, IMG submission 66442) | Freshwater lake microbial communities from Lake Erie, under a cyanobacterial bloom - NOAA_Erie_Diel5S_2200h metaG | ecosystem: Environmental > Aquatic > Freshwater > Lake | place: USA: Ohio, Lake...
CTGTCCAATTACGGGCGTCGCGAACTTCCCCAAAATCTTCCCGTCCACGCCCAAGACATCCACATTCATCGCGGATGGATTCCGCAGGTACATCGACAATGTCGGTAGTTCCTCGGAAGATGGATTGGGTGCCAAATAAAGACTTTGAACATTCCCATTTTCATCTGCCCGACCGACCAATGCATCTACGTTGATGTTGTCCAAATACAAATTCTGCCCTCCGCCGCTTTTGAGTTCGAACTTGATTTTGACAGACGGCGAACCTAAAAACGGGGACAAATCCAAGCTGTCTTTTTTCCAATCGTTCGGTCCGGGCACATAAGAAGTGGCGGCAGCCAAACCGGTGACCGAAATCAACGTCGTTCCAGCCAAATTTCGGATCCTGGTCCAAGAATTCCCACAATCGGTCGAAACGGAGACCCAAAAGGAGTCGATCGCAAACGCGCTCCTCCGTTTGTAGGCTCGGTCATAGGTAAGCCAAGCAGATGCAACGTTTTGGAAATCATAAGGTTCTGAGACCAATGCATCGGTCGAACCTGTTCCTGTCAGGGAGTAGTTGGGATGCCTCACCGAATTTTGTCCCAGACTCGCAGCCAAGTTGGTCCATTCCCACGTGCCCGCTCCGTCCTCATCCCAAGTGCTCCATCCCGTAGGCAGTTGTGCGGCACCCTCAAAGCCCTCGGATACAGGCGGATTGATGGAAGACGAAATGGTGATATAGGATGTAAGCAAAAGGGAATCTGTACCCAAGGCATTGCCAACTTGTAGCGAAACGGGGTAGGTTCCGGGTGTGGAATACGTCACAAGGGGGTTGGAGTCGGTCGAGGTAGCGGGGGAGCCTCCTTGGAAAGCCCAAAGCCATTGTGTGGCAGGACCTACGCTAAGGTCAGTGAATCTGACTGTATCGCCCACGCAGGCATTCAAAGTATTGGCTGAAAACTGGGCCACAGGGGTACAGCCAGCAGATGGGGTGCCGTCACATCCGGTTGCCGACAGGTTGGCGGAAGAAACCAATTGGGAGCGGAGGTTGTCCAAAATGAAATTCATGCGGTCCCCTTGTCCGTTGCTGAACATCACCAAGCATGGGTCGTCGCCATAATCCATGTAGTTCACCAATTGGTCCGGTCTGTCCACCGGGGTTTCCGTGCAGGAATTTTTAGGCGCAGGACAGCCATAATTCTCAACGGCAGTGGGTGGAGTGTCGCAAATTCGGTCGCCTTGCGAACTGCAATTGGCAGCGGAGGTGCCGGAACAGCCATCTTGGAATGTATGGAACAAGCCTAGCCAATGACCTACTTCATGCGTGCCCGTGCGGCCCAAAGCATAGGAACTGGGAGGGGTGCCGAATCCACGACCGAAATATTGCCCGTTGATGACCACACCATCCAATTGGGGTAGGAAAGTCAATTGTGTGGGGAATGTGGCGTATCCGAGAAGCCCCGGCATGGACTCGGGGACCCAGATGTTGAGATACTTTTGGGGCGGCCATTGGATGAGCGCCTTGAGTTGGGCCTCATCTTGAGAATCATGGTTGGCATTGGCTGGACTGATGATCCTGTTGATCCCGTTGGTAGGGCAGCCATTCGGGTCGGTCGTAGCCAAACAAAACTCAATTTGTGTATCTCCCGCATCTCCCAAGAAATCAACCGGGATTTGCGTGGTATCTGCATTCAATTTTCGGAAATCCTCTGTCATCACGTCTATTTGGGATTGTACCCGCTCGTCCGAAATTCTGATTTGTGCATTGGATTGGATGATGTGGACCACCACCGGGATGGTCCTCACCCCACCCCCTCGTAGACCATTGGGTTGATTGTTGAATTCCACCCACAGGCTGTCTTCCCGTCGCCGTTGGGCAAGCAGGGCAGGATTGGATTGGACTTTTTGTGCAAACATTGCATCCGAACCGCAGCGATTCAGGTTTTGTGCTTGGATGCCCGCAATGTTGAAGATTGCTGCAGCAGCGAAAACGAGGACAACGAGATATTTCATGAATTTTTCTGCCTTGGAGCCCTAAAGATACATCCAGAACGCGTTAAGACCACCTTGAGGTGAACACCAAGTGCGCGTTAATTGTTTTTGGGCATTGTTTTTGCTTTTGGACGCCAAAGGTGGGAATTTAGTTTCCACGGCGGTAGCCAGATTCCGCCTGAACAACACGGGGCGAGACCGAAAAGCCTTAAGAGTAGGAATTTTCAAATTTGAATTATGAAAAAGGCATTATTTACGATGATTTTGGCCGTTTGTGCCTCCTTTGCGATGGCACAAGGCTACGAGTACAAAGTGGTGACCATCGTCGAATCCATCGTGCCGATGGGTTTGGGTCGTTCGCGCATGATTGAGGCTACCCAGCAATTGGATGCCAAAAATTTCACCACCGAGCGCACCGACGGGAAAAAATCAGACCAAGGGGATGTGGAACGTGCCGATTTGAAATTGGATCAATTCAAAGAAACCAAACTGCTGAATTTCTTTTCAGGCTTGGGCATCAATTTCCAAAACATTGCATCCAACGACGCTCTGATTGCCTCCAAAATGAACGAATTGGGAGCAGAAGGATGGGAATTGTTCAGTTCTATGGCAGGTGTTGAGTCCCAAGGTGGCAAAGACGACGAAAACGGAATTTTCATCACCCGTTTGATTTTCCGTCGCGCCAAATAATCCAATTCAGCGCATAAAAAAAGCCGCCTTCTTTACGGAGGGCGGCTTTTTTGTTGTTTGGGGTATTGTTCAGTTGCGATACATAACCGTTTTCACGGCTTCAATCACCCGTTTTGGATTGGGTAGCCATTCCTCGATCAAGGTCGGCGCATAGGGCAGGGGCGTGTCTGCAGTCGTGACCCTCACCACCGGGGCATCCATGTAATCGAACGCAAGACGCTGGATGGAGTAGCCCAATTCGGCTCCAAAGCCACCCAATGGCCAGCTTTCTTCCAACACAACGCAGCGGTTGGTCCTTTTTACAGAGTTGATGATGCAATCGTAGTCGATGGGGCGAAGGCTGCGGAGGTCGATCATTTCCACGTCGATTCCTTCTTTGGCCAATTCTTCACATGCAGCCATGGCTACATGCACCATTTTGCCGAAAGTTACCAAAGTCACATCCGTACCCGGACGTTTAATTTCAGCCACCCCGATTGGAATCAAGAACTCAGAATCCTCTGGGACCTCGCCCTTCAAGCCGTACATGTGCTCGGATTCCATCACCAAAACCGGATCGTCGTCACGGATGGCAGCTTTCAAGAGCCCTTTTCCATCACGGGGGGTTGCGCAAGACACGACCTTCAATCCGGGTGTATTGGCAAACCAGTTTTCGAAACTTTGGGAGTGGGTGGCCGCAAGCTGCCCTGCACTTTGGCTCGGCCCGCGGAAGACGATGGGAATGTTGAATTGCCCACCGCTCATTTGGTACATTTTGGCAGCATTGTTGATGATTTGGTCAATGCCCACCAAGGAGAAGTTGAAGGTCATGAATTCCACAATCGGGCGCAGGCCAACCATGGCTGCTCCAACGGCAATCCCGGCAAAACCCAATTCGGAGATGGGGGTATCGATGACCCTTCTTGCTCCAAATTCGTCCAACATACCTTGGCTGACCTTGTAGGCACCGTTGTATTCGGCTACTTCTTCACCCAGCAGGAAAACGCGCTCGTCGCGGCGCATCTCCTCTACCATGGCGGCCCTTAGGGCCTCGCGAAATTGCATGACTGCCATAATGTGTTTTTTTTCGGTGGGCTAATTTAGGATGAATTGGCGGAATTGGAAAGCCATTCTGGGTTGTATCGAAATCTAGCCTTCGTACATGCCTGATTTTGGGCCTTAGAAACCCTCATTTCCCCTTGAGAGACCATGCTGCCGCCACACCTAGGAGAGACAGGGCAATGCCGATGTACCCTACCGTCGGGTAATGCTCAAGGTGCCCGTTGGCGCCATTCACAATGATGAGCCCACCAATCAAGGTGGAAAGTCCCATCCCCAATTGTTGTACGGCCGAAACCAAAGACATGAAACGGCCCCTCAGGGCAGGTTCCACCGTGCTGGTGACCATGGCAGAAGAAGGAATAAACCTTCCTCCGGAAAAAACGAAAAACATCCCGCCCACCAACAATAGCAAGGCCAACGAATGCTCACCGAGATTACTCATGAGGAAAATTGGCACGATGGAGGACAAGCTCAGCACCACGTAGACCAAATATCGGCCTGTTTTGTCCGCTATCTTTCCGATGAGCGGGGAGCAAATCGTGGTGAGTGCACCTCCTACCACGTACATGAGCAAGATTTCTGACTTCATTTCGAAGTGGAGGTTATTGACCAAATAGTCGGAAATGAAAGGAATGATGGCAGAATGGGCCCAAACCGAAAGCAAGGCAACCAAAATGGCCATTTGTTGCAGACGGTTTTGAAGGATGGAGCGGTAAATGCTTCCTTTTTGGGAGGTAGCTTGAGCATTTTGAAGGTGGGCGTTTACCGGAGGAATCACCATGTAGATGCAAAACATGATGGGCAGGGCAACGGCACAGATGAAGAGAAATGGAGCCTGCCAACTGACCAATTCGCCCAAAGCGATTCCCAATGGAATTCCTCCCACTGAAGCCAAAGAAAACCCCGTCATCAAAATTCCCATCCCCTGTGCCCTTCGTTCAGGGGCAATCAAATCCCCGACGATGCTTTGAATCACAGCGCTCGCAATACCTCCGAAGAATCCGGTGAAGGTACGGGCAATCAAAAAGCCCCAAAAATTTGGTGCCAAAGAACATGCGAAGGTGCCCACCACAAATCCAATGTACAGGAAGACCAATACCCGCTTACGATCGAAACGGTCGACCCAAAAAGTGGCAGCTATGGCCGAAACAAAGGCCGCCAAACTGTAGGAAGCAACCAAAAAACCGAATTCTTGGGTGCTGATTTCGAATGCTTTGCGGATGGAAGGTGCCATCGGCATCAAAATCATGGCATCGAGGATGTGCGTGAATTGCACAGCTGCCAAAGTGAACAAAATGCCGAGCTCTTTTCGGGTCATGTTTTGAAATAAGGGCCTAATATCGCCTTGTCAAGCCAATAAATCGGCGTCAGGCCCTGTTTTATTTACTTCTCAATGGCCTCATTTCAATTTCCCTGATTACAAAATTGGGGCTTGTGTTCAAGCAATGCATCATCATGAGGGCTACCTCCTCTGGGTTCATCATCATGGGGTGCACTTGGAAATTGGGAATATCGTCGAAAAAGTGGGTGGCTGTGCTTCCAGGCAATACCGTGGTAACCTTGATGTTGGCCGTCCGCAATTCGTGGAACAGACTTTCGCTCATGCCCGTCACCGCAAACTTGGTGCCGTTGTATCCCTCACCTTGGGCCATGCCGGTTTTGCCGGCGATGCTGGAAACATTGATGATATGGCCGGTTTGTCTTTTTTGCATGCTGGGTGCCACGGCCTTGGTCACGTAAAACAACCCAAACACGTTGACCTCGAACATGCGACGGAATTGCTGGAGATCGAATTGTTCCAAGGGGGCGAAGTACCCGAATCCGGCATTGTTGATGAGGAAGTCAATTTCGAAACCCAATGCGGTGGTTTGGGCAAAGGCCGATTCAACCGCGGATTCATTCGATACGTCGCAGGAAATGAAGGTCAGGTTCGGATGGCTCCAATCAGGGACCGTGAGACCCCAACCCACCACTTTTGCGCCTGCATCCAAGAGTTGTTGGGCGAGTGACTTGCCGATTCCTTTGGAGATTCCGGTGATGAGGGCTGTTTTTCCTTGGATGTATTGCATGATGTGGAGAAAAATTCATTTACAATGAACACACAGCCCATCGTAGGCCAACGCAACACCTCCGGGCAGGGAGGTTTCAATTTCTTCGTGTTGGCCTAGCAAATGACTGATGTGGGTGAAATAGGCTTGTTTGGGTTGAAGCACCTTGACCAAATCCAATGCCTGTTGGAGGGTGAAATGCGAAATGTGGGGCTCCTTTCGCAAGGCGTTCAGGACCAATACATCCAAACCCTCCAGCAGCTTCATCGAAGAGTCGGGAATGAAGTTGGCATCCGTGATGTAGGCAAAGTCACCGAAGCGAAAACCCAATACAGGCATGCGGTGGTGCATCACCGGAATGGGTATGATTGGCCGACCGGCAAGTTCGAACGGTTCGTGGATGAGCTCATTGAGCAACAAATTGGGCACACCAGGGTATTTTTCCTCGGCAAAAGCGTAGGAAAACTCATGACGCAGGGCCTGAAGGGTGGCGGCGCTGCCATAGATTTCCATGGGTCTGCCTTGGCTGAAATTGAATGCCCGAACGTCGTCCAGTCCGGCGATGTGGTCCTTGTGGTGATGTGTGAACAGTACCGCATCCAATCTACGGGTGCCCTCCCGTAACATTTGTTGCCTGAAATCGGGCCCCGTATCAATCACCGCTGTCCATCCGTCTTCAGCCTCCACCAAGAGGGAACTTCTCAGGCGATTGTCACGGGCGTCTCCGGATTTGCAGACCGCGCAACTGCATGCGATGACAGGAACGCCTTGGGATGTGCCGGTGCCTAAAAAAGTAAATTTCACGCCTTTCTTGACTCCTCCTGAGGTAAGATGGACCGGAGCAATTTGATTTGTGCGGCATCCAGGCCTGTCAATTCCGGGTTGACCTGTATGAGAATTTCCGCCAGCGCCGACACCTTGCTTTCCAATGGGAAAAACTTGTTGATGACCACCACTTTTTGTTCGGAAAGCACACAATAGCCGCTTTGGAAATTGCCTTTTTCATAGCGGATCTTGTAGTCAATCGCTTTGAAGGCCAACTCCATTTTTTCTTGTGTGCTTTTGGTAATCTTCACCGTGGAAGCTCTGTTTCCCCAAAAATAGGGTCAATCCTTTGCAACGGCAACCAAAGTCCCCGTTTCATCGAGATACGAACAAATCTTTGTAGGCATCCACCATGGCCTTAGCCATTCCTTCCCAGTCCCGATGCGCAGGCACTGAAGGTCCTTCCTCCAGAAATTCCAGGGTCGCCAGCTTCATGCCTGCCGGGTCTTCTGCAACCTTCCAACTGCTTGAGGGTTCGGCCAATCCTGTTGCTTTGCTCACCACGCACATGCCCCGATTGAGTGCTTCCGTGAAAACATAGCCCATGCCCTCGTATTCTGATGGATGCAAAAGTACTTTGGACTTCTTCATCCACTCCAACGTGTTCTCCCGGCTGCATTTTCCCACTACCTTGATTTGGTTCTCCATACCCGAATTGACAATCTGAGCCATGATGGTTCCCATTTCAGGACCCTCTCCGATTAAAACCGATTTCAGGGAAGGATTGATGGAAATACATTCTTTGACCACCTGTACCCAATCCTCGAATCGTTTCAATCGAATCAGGCTGCCCACGCCCAGAATATCGACCTCTCGGTCATCCCATTGGTTGGGGACTGCCTGCCGGACCTTCGGTTCTGCAAAAGGGATGGTTTTGCATGATATCAGCTTGCTGTTTTGTTTCAATGCCTGGGCCATCCGTTTGCTCACGGCCACGATTTTGGTCCGTCTTGAATCCAATCGTTTCAAATATCTGTTGATGGGCAGCACATCCTGCCCCATGGCGACTGCGATGTGATTAGCTCCCAAATCCTGAGCTGTTTTTTGTCCAATCCAGGCTGTTTCTCCGAGCCAAAAGGACAGCACGGTATCCACCTTGTCTGATTGATGGATAGTCTTCGCTTTGGTCCAAGCCCGCCACCAAGTTAAAGGTTTCAGGAATTTGTTGTTGTCTCCCCCAAGTGCGTGGACCCTCACCCCTTTCCAAGTGTATGACCTATGGTGGCCGGGGTATTGGAAGGCCACAATTGTGAACTTAAACGGCGAATCATGTTCGGCAAAAGCAAGCAGGAAATCTTGGATGTAAGGCACACAAATGTCGTCCATCTCATGGGTAGGAAATCCGGGCGTCAGGATGAGGACATGGTGCTTGAATGGCATGGATGGATCTTGGACTGTAAGAGGTGGGTCTTGATCGGGAGTTGAGGAGCTTCCAGCTAGGATGTTGGCTGTTCAATCCACTTCATCCATGCGGGAAAGAAAAGATGAAATTACCTGTTTTCGAGGAGTTTTGACCAAAACTTGTTTTTGGTTTGTTCGTGCAAAGTGCTGAAATGTGTTGATTATATTTGCTCCAAATACAAATGCTTTGTTGATGAAACATTTAGTTACCGCTCTGTTTTTGATTGTGTGTTTTACCTCCGTTCGTGGTCAATACCGGAAATTGATGCCGTTTGAGTTGGCTTGCGATGCAGACTTGGTGGTGGTGGCCAAAATCAAGTCCATGGATCCCTTGCGGTTTTCAGGAGAAGTGACCCAAGTGGTGGCCGGTGAGGCGTCAGGGGGAGTGGTTTCGGTGCAGCGATTCATCAATACCAAGGTAGCCAAGCGGTGGGGTAAATATGCTGTCGGGGAGTCCTTGCTGCTTTTTCTACGCAAAGATGGAGAGCATTACAAAATCATGGGTGAAGGTGGGGAAGGCGAAAAACTCATCATGGGGGAAGAGGTTTGCATCGACAGCCGTGGTGATGGCCTCAAAAATCGATTCGGGTACCATTCAACCCCTTCGGGAGCAAACATTTATGCAGAGAAAGTTCCCTTGCAAGATTATGTAGGGGCCATTCAAGAAGTGCGTGGGTGTGCCAAAGTGGCCTATGTCGAAAAAACCACAGTGGACCAAAAAGTGGAGCAACATCCGGTGGTGACCTTGTCCTGCGAGGGGCCACAAAAGGATGCCATCTATGGCAAGTCTTGGGTCCACAGCACCATGATGGAGCAAGCCGAAAAGCACGTGAAAGGAGCTCAATAAGGTGCCTTTATGGATGTTTCAACTGCAGAGTCCTGGATGTTGCCCTGTTTGGTCAAACGATTCAGTGGATTCGACTGCCCGGGTTGTGGGATTCAACGCGCCATTTGGGACTTGATTTCAGGTGACATTGAGGGTGCTTGGCACCATTACCCGCCTCTTTTCGCGATTTTGGTATCTTTGTCCTTGTTGGTTTGGGCATTCAAAAGTCGCCAAAAGAATCGTTATCGTTTGTTTTGGGGATTCCATGCCTTCACGTTGACGTTCATCGGATTCAATTACATTTCGAAAATTCTGACCTGAAACCCAATTGCGACCATGAGTGACCGGCAACCCTATTCCCGGGACGAAAATGACCCCTTTTTGGCTGATTTTCAAGATGATTCCCAAGTTCAGGATCATTTTTCGAATCGCCGTGGTGGGATGCAGGACGGCGATGGCACGGTGGAGCTTACGGATGGAAGTGCAGTCTTCGTTTTAGGCATTCTGTCCATCATAGGTGGTTTTTGCTCATACGGTGTCTTGGGCTTCATTTTCGGATTTGTGGCCCTGATGTTGGCTGCCAAACCATGGCAAGCCTATCATGCCAACCCTCATCGCTACACGCCACATTCCTTCAACCAACTCAAAAACGGCCGTATCTGTGCCATCATCGGGCTGTCGATTTCTGCCGCTTTCTTGGTGTTCGTGTTTTTGGGTTTGTTGGTGTCCGCTTACGCCTTGTAGGGAAGGGGCAATCAGGATGAGGTCTGCTCCCACAAGGTCAGGCCAAAACGGTCCTCATACATGTAGTCGGCCATGTCGCCAGGAAAATACCCCAATCGGGGTACCCATGATATTCCGAGCCATTCTTTTTTTCCTTGTTTCACTTCTGGGTTTTGTGTCGCCACGAAAACGTTCCGAAGGGATGTGATGTTGCGGATGTCATATGAATTTGGGTCCTTGCGCAGGGAGTCGCATTCAGCCTTCATTCTCGACCAAAGTTCCTTTCCCTGTACAATCACCCAATTGCTGAAATCTGACCAATCGGCTTCAATCCACTCTGCCTCCGTTACATGGGGCATTAGGTCGCCCTCGTTCAAAACAAGTGCAGCCAAGACTTCATGGAAATAAACGCGCCAAAAAGTTTTGAGGTCCTCCGGGCTGGCCTCCTTGAACCACGCAGGCAGCAAGGATTCATCGGATTGGTTCCACTCCACCCAATGCCAAAACCATTCTGAATCGTTGCGGATCGAATCGGTCAAGGTTCGTATGCCTGCGGGTTTTTCCATTGGGGTATCCAACTGTTTTGTGGCCGCAAGTTAAGAAATAATTGTCCTTGCAGCCTTCCACTGCCTCAAGGTCGTTGGCTCAAATTCTCCAACCAAACCAACGGAATGTTTCGTTTCATCCAGTCCTCATAGGTGGCATCGGAGGCATCTGCACTTTTGACGTTGAATGCTCCCAACACCAAATCCTCGTCTCCATCACCATCCAAATCGCCCGCATCCATCACCATCCATCTTGCCGTGAACGACTCTGGAAAGGTAAACGCCGAAAACCGATTGCCTCCTTCATTTCGGTAATAAACAAATGATTCTTCGGGACGACTTTTGTAATCCGGATAAAATGAAACGGCGGCAATGTCCAAATCGCCATCTCCATCAAAATCGCGAGCCCTCAGCCCATAGGTGCCGTTCATCCCAATGTGGAATTCCTCTTCAAACCTCAATTTTCCTTTGTTTCGAAACAGACGGATTCCATGGCTCGATTTCAAAATAGGAGGGTAGTCACCGTTGTCCCCATTCGCCAAAAGCACATCCATGGTGCCATCCTTGTCCCAATCGGTCAACTCGAAATAGGTGCCTCCAAAGGTCGGGCTGAACCGGGCCACCAAATGTTGTTTGAATTGTTTTTCTCCTTGGTTCAGGTACAAAACCAACCGTTCGTCGGCGTTTGCAAATTGAGCCATCACATCCAGTCTGCCGTCTTGATCGAAATCATGGATGCGAGCACACAAGGCCCCGTCGTCGTTGTGGAGGGTGTGGCGTCGGAAACTTCCGTCATCCAACCGTTCATGCCAAGCAAGTTCACCGAAGTGGTAGCCAAATTCGCATAACACTACGTCCTCATCCCCATCGCCATCCAAGTCGCCATGCTGCACGAAAACGGGACGCTGCAAGGAATCGAAGGTGTTTTTGGGAGGTGCTGGGTCCAGTTTACCCAAGGAGTTAGCCGTGACCATTTTCCCTTGTGGATTGTCTGAGCCACCCATGCTGCCGATGTCCACCACCGTGATGCCTGATTTCCTCGGAACAATCTGTACGGGTCCCTGCCATGCATTGGTTTTTTTTTGGATTTTCCCTTCCCGGTTCAATTGAAGGATGGTCTGTTGGATGAATGCAGCATACCAAGTGCGGTTGATGGGGTCGATAGCCACTGCGGTCACCAAGGGTTGCAATTCGGGGTTTGGTTGGATGGTGTGAACTGCAAACCCCGGTATCCCGTCCCGCTGGATGGAAGGCATTCCGGAAGGTCCTGTTGTTTGTTCAGGAGCATTTTTGAGGATGTAATCCCGCAGTTGTTTCCACTCCTCGCGGGTCACGACCGACTTTTGGGGATAGATGTTTCCTTTTCGTACCCTTTCCCCTCCGTAACCGGGTTCCACCCATTGTTTGGGTACGCTGTCGAAATATTGGAGGTTGTCGGTGTAAATACCCATGTAGGCTCCCATCCTGACCAAAATGTGGTCCTTCCATGTTTTTTGGTCCAATTCGGAAGGTTCAGGAATGGCATGGCAACTGCCGCAATAGGTGGTATGAAGTTGTTTCCCGGGATGTTGAGGTGTCTGTTCGGCGCTTTGGGTTGGGTCGGAGGAGCACGCTTGCAAAAGCAGAATTGCGAGGCTTGTCAAGGCAATGGGCATACGGTTCATGGGCTGAAGTTAAATAATCGCCTGAAATCATGGTAATCCGGACAGCCTTGGCATCCAACACTGCTATACTTGTGTTTTATTTGCCACATGGGAAATTCAAAATGGACGGCTGACCAAATGCCTGATTTGCAAGGCAAAGTTGCCATTGTGACCGGTGCAAACAGTGGCTTGGGATTGGAAAGTGTGAAAGCGTTGACCCGGAAAGGTGCCACCGTGGTGATGGCTTGCCGCAGCTTACGCAAGGCTGAGGAGGCCGCTGCTTGGGTCCGTGAGGAACATGCTGATGCCAAGCTCGAAATCATGCCGTTGGATTTGGCATCTTTGGCCTCTGTGGAATCCTTTTGCAGCCAATTTGCAGGTGTCTATCCTAGATTGGACATTCTCCTGAACAATGCTGGCCTCATGGCGCTCCCCTTGTGCCGCACGGCCGATGGTTTTGAAATGCAATTCGGCACCAACCATTTGGGGCATTTTGCACTGACAATGCGTTTGATGCCCCTCATTCGCTCCACCCCAGGAGCACGGGTGGTACAAGTTTCAAGTGGGGCGCATGCCATCGGATCCTTCGATTGGAATGATTTGAATTGGGAGAAAAAGTACTCCAAATGGATGGCTTATGGAAGAAGCAAATTGGCCAATCTCTTGTTCGCCTTGGAGTTGGACAGGCGGTTTAAATCGGAAGGCTTAGATGCCCAATCCACGGCAGCGCATCCCGGATATGCCACCACCAATTTGTTTGAGCGGGGAGGCGTCCACAAACACAATGCTTTTGAGCGATTTTTCATCAGCATGGGAGGTAAGAATGTTGCTCAATCGGCAGAAATGGGCGCCTTGCCCCTATTGTTTGCGGCAACTGCGCCTGAAGCTAAAGGTGGGGCATTTTACGGACCGGAAGGTTGGTTGGGCTTGAAAGGATACCCTGCCGAGGTACGGATCGCCAAGCGCTTTTTGAACCAAGGGAATTGGGTCAAGTTGTGGGATGCGAGCGAGGTCCTTACTGGTTCAAGTTTCTCTTGATTGGAATTCGTTAGGGTGCTTCCTGTCCGACTGGTCTTTTCTGGGTTGGGTTGAAGGCAACAATAACGATTGATTTTTGCCAAACATGCTTGCATTTGCTTGGTGGCTGCTTATATTTGCAATCCCAAATCCGGCGCGGTAGCTCAGATGGTTAGAGCGTAGGATTCATAACCCTAAGGTCGAGGGTTCGATTCCCTCTTGCGCCACAAAGCGCGAAATCTCAACATGGTTTCGCGCTTTTTTTATAGGATTGATTATCGTCCGGATTGACAAGCCTGCTGCAGCAGGCGCCCGAGCCATGGTTTTGCCCTGATTCCAAACATCACTTCTGGCATCGCTGTTTCTGAGTCCCAATCTTGATAAATGGTCGTATTTTGCGGCATGAGGTGTTCCATTTTTTTGTTGGTGTTGGTGTGCCGCTTGTCGCTAAAGGCCCAATTCTTGCCCCCGGGCTTTCCTCAAATGACGATTCAGAAATCGCAGGGTGAATCTTGGTGCGACAATTTGTTTTTGGCAACAGTACGCTTTGTCCTTCCCTCGCAGCTTCCCTCCACGGCTATGATTTTGGATCGCAATGGGGATGTGGCTTGGTATTTCCAATCGACAGAGAATGTGTTTGATTTCAGGCCGCAGCCGGGAGGATATTTATCCTTGTTTGTGGAGCCTTCCTATTACTTGATTGATTCTACGCTTTCTTTTTCGGGGCAGGTGGATTGTGTGGGAAAACCAATTGATTTTCACGCCCTCCATGTCACATCCGATGCGAGGATTTTTGCTTTGTGCACCACCGACAGCACCATGGACCTGAGTGGATTGACCACTGCAAGCGGATTGCCGGGTTCGGCCAATGGAAATGTGGTGGCCCAAACGGTTCAAGAACTTTCATTCAACGGAAATTTGATCCGTGAGTGGGAGCCGTGGCCTTGGTTTCAGTTGGGCGATGCGGATTCTGTTTTTTTCACCCAACCTGCCACCTATGATTTCACGCATACCAATTCCATTGATTTCGATGGTCAAAATCTATTGTTATCGCATCGTTCCCTTCATGCATTGTCGGTCATCGATTGGAATTCTGGGGCTCTGACAAGGCACATCGGAGGCGTCCGAAGCGATTATGGGTTGTCTGTTCCTGCCGTATTCAAGGGGCAACATACCGCACGTTTTTTGGATTCGGGCAGGGTGTCGTTGTATGACAACGGCGCACAAAACAATCCGCCATTGAGCCGGGGTTTGATCCTTTCCCTTGACGACAGTACCCAGACAGGGCAGGTGCACCAAGAGTACCCCAACACGGCATTGGTTTCCAACTCCATGGGGAGTTTTCAGGTCCTGCCGGATGGGTCGGCTTTGGTCAATCATGGTCGTTTCAGTCCCATACCCGGTCCTAATGTTGAGTATTTCGCGGGAAATGGTGCATTGAAGGCCAGTTTGACTTTGGAGAGCACTTATTTCACCTATGCGGCGCATTGCGGGGACTTGCCATTCGACTTGCCAAGGCCCGAAATCCGGTGTGAGACGAGGTCGTTTGATTCTCTTTTGTTGGAAGTTTCGCAGCCTTCTGCCGATTATTTGTGGAGCACGGGAGCTACCTCCTCCTCCATTTGGGTGACATCGCCCGGCCGCTATCAGGTTTTCGTGCCGAGCGGCGTAGGGGTTGCCGGGAGTTGGGCCTTGGAAATTGTCGACGTTTCGGCAGGTTGTCCCATTGTTGGGGTTGATGATCCACCGAATTCGGTTGCTTCCAGGCCTAAAAGTCTGGGAAAGTTTGATTTGATGGGAAGGCCAACGCAGGCAGAACGTGGGCGATGGGTATTGGAACGCATGAGCGACGGAAGCGTCAGCAAGGTTTTTGTATTCTGATTGGATTTGAAATGCATTGGCCGGATTGACCTACTGAGCCAAACTCCAGTTAAACCTTTTCCTTGCCCCTTCGGTAGCCAATCCAGACGAAATATCCCAGCATGGACGAGGCGATGAAGAGTCCTAGTGACTCCCTTGCCAATTCAATGGAAGGGTGGGAAGCCATGTTTCCGGTGACTCCCTCAAACTTTTCGGGCCACAACACAATGCCTCCGATCAAATAGGCCAGGGCCAAAGCGGCCGAAATACCCCAATGAATCCGGGTGGTGATTGACAAAATTCCGGTCATGGCTGCCAAAGAGTAAACCCCTACCCACAGGAATGGATCGGGGTCGTTGAATTGCAGCGCTGCAAAAACAAGGAGAATGCCCACGCAAAGGGATGCGATTCCTAAATGGAGGCGTAGAATAGAAGCACCTTTCATTTCAGCAAATCGCGGAGCATTTGTTCCAACTCTGTTCGGTGGTTGGACTTCGGGGAGATGAAGTAGGTGGTCGAGGGTTTTTTGCGCAGGTCGATTACGGTGCCGCATCCCATGTTTCGGCTGGCCAATTGCATGGATTGATCCAAGATGAGTTTTTCGAACCACTGGCTGAGGTCAGAAAAAACGGTTGCTTCCAATGCCACTTGCTTGGGTTCTCCGCCGTCGGCCATCCCGCTTGAACTCAGTGCGGGCTTGATGGGTTCGTATTTCAGGAAGTCCGGGCCAATGTGGTATTGGTTGCTCATCGCATCGACGTAGGTGAATTGGGCCATGGTGGGTGTTTTGGAGGGTTTTGAGGCCGTTTTGCATCCGCTGCAGAGGGCAATAGATACAAACGCAAGGAGGAGGGAGATTTTAAAGGCTGACATGGTCGTTGAATTCAGGGTGGTAGGAGAGGACTCGCGCCAAAGACACCTCCAGACGGAAGTTGAAACCGTTTTGGGTGTGTTCCAATACTTGGGGCAATCGGTATTGTTCCCATCGGGACTGAAGGCCTGTCTGCTCGATGGCCTGCATGTAAGAGGAGAATGGTGATTTGGAGGCCAAAGCATCGGAAAGAATTCGTTGGGCCGAGCTATTTTGACGCTCCATGAATACGTGCATGTGCCAATAGGTGTCCTTGCCTTCCATGGGTGAAATTTCAAAATACTCGTCTTCTTGCCATCTGAGCTGTTTGAACACTTCCGCCCACGATTCGGACCAAACGAGGGAAGGGTTTCGATAGTCGGGGGCAAACAACGCCTCGGCACCACCCATCGGGATAAAAGCACAATTCCCGGATGCTATTTGTGCCGCAACGTTTCGAATATAAGTGTCGTCGAAACGAGTTGATGTACGCTTTCCCACGCTCCGAAATTACGATTTTCCCGTCCATGACAAAGCCCGCCTGCCGAGGCAAACGGGCTTTCATCAAATCCAACCTATAGACTTTTTACTCAGAGACCTGCGATGTCACGGATGAGCAACCTGTGACGGTCATAATATATTTTGTTGGAGCCCTTGAGTTCGTTCAAAACGGAACTGACGGTTTGGCGGGAGGTGGTTGTAAGGCTTCCGATGTCCTGGTGCGTCAAAAAAGGCCTCAATAGGGTTTCATAGCCTACTTTTCTTCCTTGGCGCCTAGCCACGTCTTTAAGGAATTCAATGATGCGGGTCCTGCTGTTTTGGAAGTTCAGGGCTTCGATCCTTTTTTCGGCACTGCGAAGTTTCTCCGTGATTTGGAGGGTGAGTTTGTAGGCAAACTCAGGATACTTTTTCATGAGGGCTGCTGCTGCATCGCCAGACAATTCCAGCACTTCGGTCTGATCGTCCATGGCGGCTGCATTTTCATCGCGTTTCTCCTTGCAGAAAATAGCGGATTCACCAAACAATTCTCCGGTATGGATGAGGTTTTTGAGCACCTCTTTCCCTTCGCCGTCGGTGGTGAACAGTTTCACGCGACCTTTTTTGACTATATACATCTTCTCAGAAGGTGCATACCGGCCAAAAATCAAATCACTTTTGTTCAATTTCAGAAGTTCGGAGTTTGCATTCAACTCGGAGTGGATTTCAGGAGACAAGTGCTCCAACAGGTTCACAAAGGGCATTTCGTCGGGGATGATTGGCTTTTCCATGATTCAAGACAGATGTTAGGGCCAGACAATTTTTTGATACTGCCCACAAGGACTGTGGTCTTGTCATTGAATACAATGGTCGGGACGCCATCCCCCCAAAAGGAAAATAAAATTATCGTTCTGAATTGCGCAGGGGGTCAAGAGGGGTTGAATCCTGGCAAAACTTGGCTCATAAGGGCTTCTCCGGCCAACAATTCAGCGGGTTTCCCCACGTCCATCCAAACGATTCCTTGGAGGTCCACGCCCAAAATCCGTTCCTCATCCATGGTCTGTAGGTACAAGTCGATGACGGAATAAACACCTGGTTGGGAGTATTTCCTCAAAAAGGACGGTTGGACGATTTGAAGTCCGCAAAATGCCAAGGTGTTGTCCTCCGCCGAGGGATGGCCTTTTTTCGCTCCGGTGTCACAGTTTTTCCATCCCGTGAGTTGCATGTTTTGGTCGAACGTAAGGAGTCGTGAGGTATTGCGTGACAACAAACCCAAAGTTGCCTGTGCCCTGGATTCTTGATGTCGATTCAGCAATTGGTGCGGGTCCAGGTCGGTGAGGACATCCACGTTGCAAACAAATACCGGTGTGTCGTCGCTCCAAAATTCCAATGCCTTGTGCAGACCTCCACCTGTGTCCAACAACACTGTGGTTTCATCTGAAAGGTGGAGGGTCAGCCCCGGCAAGTTGAACGTCTCTAAAAAATGCCTCATCAGGTTCGGATGATGGTGCACGTTCACCACGATGTCTCGGATGCCATGTCGATGCAGCCTCCTGATTTGGATTTCCAACAGACTCATGCCTCCGATTTCCACCAAGGCTTTGGGTTTAGAGTCGGTCAAAGGTTTCAACCTCGTGCCCAAACCTGCAGCGAAAATCATGGCTTTCATGGCTCGTTCCTCCAATTTTTACGATCCTGTACCACGTGGTTCAACACTACCTGAGCACCCAGTTTGTCCTTGAGGTGGTGTGCCATCTGGTCGGCGCAAAACACGCTTCTGTGCTGTCCACCTGTGCACCCAAAGCTTACCATCAGGTGGGTAAATCCCCGTCGTGCATAATCCTCCACAGTAGCCTCTACCATGGCAAAGGCATGACGAAGAAAATCCTCCACTTGGGTATTTTGGAGCAAAAAGTCAATCACGGGTTTGTCTCTTCCGGTTTGGGACTTGTAGGTCGGAAATCTTCCGGGATTGAGGATGCCCCTGCAGTCAAAAACAAAGCCTCCTCCATTTCCTGAGGGGTCGGTCGGGATGCCTTCCTTGAAAGAGAAACTGCTGACCGTGACTGTAACACCGCCTGCCTTTTCGGGTTTTTGACCCCATTTTGCAACATTTTTGTCCTCTACCACTTGCTGTAGTATTTGTCGCAGGTGTGGGATTGCCACGGGTAAAGGTCCTGAACCAAGCCATTCCCTCAAATTGTCCAAAGCGGCGGGTATGCTCTCCAGAAAATGTCTCCTCCCTTCGTAAAGGCCTCGAAAACCGTATGCTCCCAATACCTGCAGTGTCCGGATGAGGACAAAACCCCTGAAGTATTCCTTGAAAACGGACTCATCTACCGGAACCAATTTCTTCAAAGCCTCCAAATACACGTTCAGCAAATGCTCCCGGGTTTGGGCAGGAATTCCGGCTTTGGCTTGGTACAACAAGGATGCGAGGTCATATTGGACAGCACCGAACCGCCCCCCTTGGAAGTCGATGAAAAAGGGTTCATGGTCACGAACCATGATATTTCGGGCCTGAAAATCACGGTGCATGAACCCTTTCAAGGGCGCAGTGTCGAGGTATCGGGCCAAAGACACGAAATCATCCTCCAACAATTGCTCGTCAAAATGCACTTTGGCAAGTTTCAGGAAGTAGTATTTGAAATACGCCAGATCCCAGGCCATGGATTGCGTGTCGAAAGTGGGCCGTGCGAAACATTTGCCGTAGTCGAGACCCTCGTGCCCCCGGATGTGGAGCAAGGCAAGTTGCCGCAGCGATTTTTCATACACCTCCAAAACGGACCTAGGGAGATTGCCATCGGTACGTTGTGCCTCCAACATGCCGAGCAAGGGGAGGTCTCCCAAATCTTCTTGGATGTAAATCCCGTTTTCCAAGTCATGCGCAAACACTTGGGGGACGGGCAGACCTAAGCCGTGGAAATGACGCGAAAAATAAACAAAGGCTTCATTTTCCTTGTGGTCGGAATTGTACACTCCGACTACGGTCGGACCAGGCTTACCCAACCGGAAATAGTGGCGGTCAGAACCTGCTTTGGGCAACAGCAAAATGTCAGCTGCGCGTTTTCCAGCCCAATTTTGGTACAAGACACCCAATCGGGAGCGCATTTCATCCACAGTGGTGACGGTCATACGGCAAAGGTAGGGATTGCACGGCCGGTTGATGACCCCGAAATCCACATCCAACCGACTTCTTGGCCCAATAGCTGAACAACTCCCTAGGTCGGCCCTTCTGCGGTAATTTTACACTGCATGTACGCCATTTTTGATTTGGAGACCACAGGAGGCAATGTCCAATCGGACGGCATCACCGAGATTGCCATCATTCGCCACGATGGGGAAAGGGAATTGGACCGCTTTCATAGCCTGGTGCAACCCCATGGCCGTATTCCCTATCGGGTGGTGGAAATTACGGGCATCAGCAATGCCATGGTTGCAGGAGCTCCCCGATTTTTCGAGGTGGCCAAACAGGTCGTGGAATTCACCGAGGGCTGCACATTGGTGGCACACAACGTCCGGTTCGATTACGGATTCTTGCGAAAGGAATTCAAATCCTTGGGCTATGAATTCAAGCGGGATGTGCTGTGCACCTTGGAATTGTCCAGAAGCCTTTTTCCGGGTCAGGAAAGCTACGCGCTGGGTCGATTGGCCGAATCATTG
>Ga0068876_10001321_pt1 | contig 19510 bp, 11 predicted proteins | sample NOAtaG_6_FD_66442 | JGI IMG/M metagenome (GOLD analysis project Ga0068876, IMG submission 66442) | Freshwater lake microbial communities from Lake Erie, under a cyanobacterial bloom - NOAA_Erie_Diel5S_2200h metaG | ecosystem: Environmental > Aquatic > Freshwater > Lake | place: USA: Ohio, Lake...
GCAATTCCATTTCTGCCTCGATGGGATAAAGGTGCTGCGGAAAGTCTCCTGTTATTTCCGCTTGAAAGAAATAAGGTTTTGATTTCAATTCCTGCAGTGCCTTGATATTCATCCCGTCGGCTTTGGCATTGTGGGTAGTTAGCGTAATATACCCCTCCTGTTTCAAAGCATCGAAGTCCGGTTGGACGAACTGATTCAACACTTCCACATCGTCTTTTGTAATCCGGTTGTCGCGCAAATGATTCAGGACTTGAATAAAGCCCTCATCCTGTTGGCGGTAGATCGTTGAGAGTTCGATGTAAAGTGGATTTTGTTCCTGTACTACCCGCGAATTAAAAAAGAACATGCCTGAATAGTAACTCCGCAATATTCCCCATTCTTCCTGTTTCACGACAGGTGGCAACTGCAAAAGATCACCGATGTAGAGTACCTGCACTCCTCCGAATGGTTCGTGGGTTCGTCTGACATTCCTCAAGGTCCAGTCCATGGCATCCAGAAGATCGGCGCGTAACATACTGACCTCATCGATAATGAGAAGTTCCAGGTTTCGGATCATTGCCTGACGCTGCTTATTCATGGTGAAATGACGCATCAGGGAATCTTTCGTTTCTAATTTTACGGTCGCCCCAAACTGTGGTGCAACTCCAAATTCAGGAATAAATCCGGCAAACGGAAGCTGAAAGAACGAGTGTATGGTCACGCCCCCGGCGTTCAAAGCGGCAATTCCGGTCGGTGCGACAATCACCGCATTTTTATGCGTGGAGGAGATGATCTTTTTCAGTAAGGTAGTCTTTCCGGTACCTGCTTTTCCGGTCAGAAAAACTGCTTGATTTGTCTGGTTGATGAAACGTTCTGTAAATTCTGCCGGGTCATTGAGCTGTTCGCTGATTTTTGTTGTCATGTACTTGAAGATAGTCAAAAAGTTGACATTGACCAAGACCCAAAGAAATTTAAATTCGGATAACGATCAGTTCCAGTTAATGAACGCCCCACTGCGCAACGCTTCCTCAAAAGAGCTGCGCATGCGTTTGAATTTTGCCTCTGCAACAGGATCACCCTGTGATGCACGGATCTTTAACTGAAAATAGATCTCCAATGAATGCCCGTACAGATCTTCTTCCAACATTTCTTTGATTGCCGTGATCTGAGCATTCACCTGAATCAAATAGTGTTCGATCTCTCCGAGTTCCGTGACCTCTGCCGGTGAAATGTTCTTTTTTTCAAGCAGAAAGCTGTATCGAGGAAGGAGCTCATCCAGAATTACAATGAACTGCTCAAGCTCTTTGTTCAATGCATCTTTACTCTGTTTGAAATCCTTCACCTTATCTGATTCTAGATCGAAATATACCAAATAAATGAAATGAGTAATACAAAATTCAGAGAATCTTGCCGCATCCTCAGCAAAATCATTTCTAACCCTTGATTTACTTAACTTTGCACTATGTCCGGGATTTACATCCACATACCGTTTTGCAAGCAGAAGTGCAGCTATTGTGATTTTCACTTCAGTACAACGTTTGGTTCCTACCGAACAGAGATGTTAGAGATCATGAAGAACGAAATAACACACCGAAGGGATTATCTTATTGACAAGAAGCTGAAAAGCATTTATTTTGGTGGGGGAACACCCAGTTTACTTACAAAAGCCGAATTGACCGGGATCATTGCTCGAATTCGGGAACATTTCACTCTTTCGGAGAGGACAGAGATCACCCTGGAGGCCAATCCGGATGATATCACTGAGGGATCGGTAGCTGAATGGATCGAAGCAGGAATCAACCGCCTGTCGATCGGACTTCAGTCGTTTCGGGAAATGGATCTGCAATGGATGAATCGCGCTCATACGGTCGATGAGGCAAACAAATGTGTGCAAATTGCACAGCGGGCAGGAATCACGAATATCAGCATAGACCTCATTTACGGTTTGCCGGAATTGACGATTGACGAATGGAAAGACCACGTCCAACGCGCAATCCTCATGGGTGTACCTCACGTCTCAGCCTATTGTTTAACAGTTGAAGAAAGAACCGCACTCGATAAACTCGTACGTGACAAAAAGATCATCCCGGGAGGCGAGGACGATCAAAGTGATCAGTTCCTTGTATTGACCGAACAACTTAAAAATGCCGGATTCCACCATTATGAGATCTCGAATTTTGGAAAACCGGGATACGAAGCCATCCACAATTCCAACTACTGGAAAGGGGAGCACTACCTCGGGATCGGACCTTCGGCACATTCGTTCAATGGCACAAGCCGTCGCTGGAACATTTCCAACAACCCAGGATACATCAAACATTTCAACGGAGAAGGACAATGGTTCGAAGAGGAAGTACTGAGTCCAATAGATCAGTGGAATGAACTCATACTAACAGGGTTGAGAACCTCCTATGGCGTAACGCTCTCCAAGCTTTCGATGATACAACCCTTTTCAGATTCTTTTCTTTCAGACATTGAGAACCTCAAACAGAATGGCCTTGCCATTTTAAAGGATGACGTCCTTATCCTGACTGATAGGGGAAGACTGCAGGCTGATCATATCGCTTCACAATTATTTCTGTAAGAACTTGGTAAATGTTTATTTTTATCACTCATCAATTCTGGTCTATGAGAATTTTACTTTCATTTCTATTCGCCGTTACTGCGCTGATCAGCCTCTCGCAGAAAAAAGTGATCGATCACACTGTCTATAATAATTGGAAAAAGAACGAGAATCAGATCGTTTCCAACGATGGAAATTACGTCGCTTTCGAGATCAATCCACACCGGGGAGACGGATACTTGTTCGTTTACAACATTAAAACGGAAAAACTGGATTCATTCCCCCGCGGAAAGGAGGCAAAATTCTCTTTCGACAGTGAGTATATTGCATTCAAGATCACTCCAGGTTTTGATACGCTTCGCAACTGCGAATTGAATAAAGTTGACAAGAAAAAATGGCCGAAAGACACACTTGGAGTTTACATTTTAGAGCGAGATTCCTTGATCAAATACCCTTTATTGAAGTCCTTCACAGTAGGCTCTGAGAATAATTGGTTGAGTTTTATCGTAGATGAAAACGAACTGAAGAACACGGAACACGGGTCGAAAAAAAAGGACAGGAAGGTCTGTAAAATGTTCAGGAAGAAATCTGAAAAAAAGGACTATAAATCTGACGGAAAGGCACTTACAGTAATTAATCCAACGACCGGAAGGTCATTCCAATACAAGAACGTAACGGATCATGTAATTTCCGAGAACGGTAAACAGCTCGCTTTCACGGAGCACCGCAAAGAGAAAACGGACTCTGTTCAATTGGTGACTGTGGATCTTGAAAGTGGAAGGATCTCACGAGTTGAACCCAAGCAAACCGCTGTTGAGTCACTCACCTACAATAAAACCGGAGAGTTACTGGCCTTTCACGGAAGCCTGGATACGAATACCGTAAAATTATTCAATCTTCAATTATACAATACAAGTACACAACAGCTGACTCTTCTTGCCGACACAACATTAACCCTTATTCCATCAGGAGACGCCGTTTCTGAACACCGTAGACCATTGTTTACAAAAGATGGAAAAATCTTGTTCTTTGGAGTAGCAAAACGCCCTGAACCGGAGAAAAAAGACACCTTGCTCGACTCTGAAAAGGTAGAACTGGATATCTGGCACTATCAGGACAACCGTCTTCAATCACAACAACTTATAGAACTAAAGCGCGATCAAAAAAAGACGGATCTGTATGCTGTGTATTTACTGGACCGATCTATCCAAAAGATCGCTGATGACACATTAAGTACAGATGTTTCCGAAGATCTGGAAGGGAACTACCTGCATGCCACGTCAAACGAACAATACGCATTCATGAGTCAATGGGAAACTGCTGTTCCAGATGATCATTACAGAATCTCTATTGCTTCCGGAAATGTTGAGCTGATCAAAAAGGGAGTAATATTCGATGGGAAACTTTCACCGTCAGGAAGCTACTTCACGTATTTCGATTCGAAGAATGGACAATATTACATGCTGGATCTATTGGCAAAAAACGAGCGTTGTGTGACCTGTTCAGTGAAGAATATCAACTGGCAGGTCGACATAAACGGCATGCCTATGATCGCTGAACCATACGGAGTGATGGGTTATTCACGTGGTGAAAAGAAAATGTTCATCCGCTCTGAATACGACTTATGGACCTATAGCATCGAAAACGGATCTCTTTTGTCACTTACAGATAATGAAGGTGCGAACAAAAAGATTCGTTTCGAACCGAAATTCTGGTCAAGTGACAGTAGTTACATCGATCTTCAGAATATGATTCTTATAGGATTTGATGAAACTACGAAAGGAAACCATCTGTATACTGTGATCGATCACGGTGATCACACTGACTTGAGACATTTGATGCATACAGACCATCGAGTAACCTATCTCATCCGATCAAAAAACACGGAGACGATCGTATACCGCAAGATGTCTCTCTCAGATTACCCGGAAGTAAGCTTCACGAAGGATATGTTCACAAATGAAAAAGTGATTTCCAGAACGAATCCTCAACAAAGTGACTACAACTGGGCGACCGTAGAACTTGTCAAATGGAAAGGTTACGATGGCACACCATTGGAGGGATTGCTCTATAAACCGGAGAATTTCGATCCGGCGAAGAAATACCCGCTCATCGTGTACTATTACGAATTACACTCCGACGATCTGCACGGTCATTCAGTGCCGAAGCCAACGGCATCGATCATTTATCCAACCGAATATGCTTCTGCAGGGTATGTCGTATTCATTCCGGATATCCGTTACAAGCCGGGATATCCTGCTAAAGGAGCATACAACTGTATTATGAGCGGAACGGATCACGTTTTAAAACTTGTACCTGCGATCGATTCAACCCGAATGGGACTTCAAGGTCAAAGCTGGGGTGGTTACCAGACAGCAATGCTGATCACGATGACCAACCGCTACAAGGCGGCGATGGCAGGAGCTCCTGTGAGCAATATGTTCTCTGCATACGGTGGGATTCGCTGGGGAAGTGGTATGAACCGTCAGTTCCAGTATGAGCGAACACAAAGCCGCATTGGGAAAACGATCTGGGAGGCCCCGGAACTCTACATGGAGAACTCGCCGTTATTTCATTTGCCGAAGGTTAATACCCCTTTACTAATTATGGCAAATGACAAAGATGGTGCTGTTCCATGGTACCAGGGAATTGAATTGTTCACCGGGATGAAACGTCTTGGGAAACCATGCTGGATGTTCAATTACAACGGAGACGACCACAACCTGATGGAAAATGCGAATCGCATGGACTTGAGCATCCGCATGCGTCAGTTCTTTGATCATTATCTGCTCGGAGCACCTGCGCCACAATGGCTTAGTGCTGGTATTCCTGCTATTGACAAAGGCAAGGTAAAAGGTTATTGACCTTATGAGAATCCCTCGAACACTGGTTTGGGTTTCTGCGTTGATCGTCTTCCTGGTGATCACGATTCTGAGTGTTCTGCCGCCTAAAAGTGGAGTAGAAATCCCGGGAAACGATAAGGTCGGTCACTTTCTTGCCTACTTCACGTTCACTGTAAATTGTTCCATGCTGACTGTGAATAGAAAGCAACAGGTATCGATTCTACCGATACTGATCCTTTACGGGATCCTCATCGAATTCCTTCAGGGTTGTATCCCGGGCCGCATGCCATCGGGACTCGATGTGCTGGCCAATTCTTCAGGTGTTTTCATAGGGATTCTCGCGCATCTGCTCATTCAAAATCGGGAATGGTTAAAGGTAGGTCCGAATAACTAGCTCTTCCTTACCTGTGAAATTCCGGTGAGCTCATCGTTTTTAAAACACGCTAATTACAAACATTCTCAGAAAGACCTTAACTTCGCAGCACGAAGCATTCAGATGGAAAAACTACAGAACTTTATCAATGGAGAATATTGTGACCCGATCGGTGGCGACTACATTGACAATTACGAGCCGGCAACAGGAACAGTTTATAGCCTGATTCCTAATTCAGATGACAGGGATGTTGAGCTCGCAGTGAAAGCAGCTGAGGAAGCCTTTCCGATCTGGTCGAACATGAGTGTCGAAGAAAGAAGCGCGATCATGGTGCGATTGTCAGAAGGAATCAAGGACAGAATGGATGAATTCGTAGCTGCAGAATCGCGCGACAACGGCAAACCGCTCTCACTGGCAGCACACGTGGATATCCCGAGAGCTGTCTCCAATTTCCATTTCTTCGCCACAGGTATCATCCATTTTGCGTCCGAATCACATTACATGGAAGGTGTTGGTGTGAATTACACCATGCGGAAACCGATCGGGATCGTGGGTTGTATCTCCCCATGGAATTTGCCCCTATATTTGTTCTCCTGGAAGATCGCACCAGCATTGGCGGCAGGAAACTGTGTCATTGCAAAGCCTTCTGAAATAACCCCTTACACTGCATACTTGCTCGGAAAAGTTGCAAAGGATGCCGGAATGCCGGATGGGGTTCTGAATATTCTACACGGTACAGGGGGTAATGTCGGTGATGCTATTGTAAAACACCCGAAGATCAAGGCCATCTCTTTTACGGGAGGAACAAAAACAGGAGAATACATTGCGCGAACAGCAGCTCCCATGTTCAAGAAACTATCGTTGGAACTTGGGGGTAAGAATCCTAACATCATTTTTGCTGATTGCGATTTTGAGGATATGCTGAAGACTACGCTGCGTTCTTCTTTTGCCAATCAGGGACAGATCTGTCTTTGTGGGTCCAGGATTTTCGTGGAGAGAAGTATCTACGATAAGTTCAAAACTGCCTTCGTAGAGAAGGTGTCCAAAACCGTCGTTTCAAACCCGGATGATCCGAAAGCAATTCTGGGAGCTGTCGTTTCGAAGCCGCACATGGAAAAAGTTCTCTCCTACGTGGATTTAGCAAAATCAGAAGGCGGTAAAGTACTTACTGGTGGTGAGCGTGTTATCCTTGAGGGAGAATTCAAAGATGGTTATTATATTCGTCCGACTGTTATTGAAGGCCTGGCATATGACTGCAGAACAAATCAGGAGGAGATCTTTGGCCCGGTTGTTACTATCGCTCCATTCGACACAGAAGACGAGGTATTGTTGATGGCAAATTCCACACAGTACGGTTTGGCCGCTACCGTTTGGACACGTGACCTTCAACGCGCTCACAGAATGGCGGATCAGATCCAGTCCGGGATCGTTTGGATCAATTCATGGCTGGTACGCGATCTTCGTACGCCTTTTGGTGGCGTGAAAGCATCCGGTGTTGGTCGTGAAGGAGGATGGGAAGCATTGCGTTTCTTTACCGAAGCAAAGAATGTATTCGTCAAATACTAACAAACTGAACAGCTCGAAAATAAAAGGGGGCAATTTTTAAATTGCCCCCTTTTCATGTATTCTTTTTTTTCAGGATCACTTGATCACCAATTGCTTAATAGCTGTTCCCTCGGCACTGTAGATTCTCACGAGGTATACACCCGCAGATACGGCTGCAACATCCAGTTTCACTACGCTGCCTCCTGAATTATCGCTCTTGATAACCTGACCGGCTAGGTTCATTAATTCAACTCTTTGAATCATAATGCCGTCCGTCACTATTGCAAAGCTTTCTTGAGCAGGGTTCGGGTATACACTTACTTTTGAAGTTAGATCATTTTCACCAATACCGGCATCATTGATCAAACAGAAATTTTGAGTGTCTTCCGTACCAAAACCTGCATCTGGCTCAGCTAATTCAGCCACGACCGCTGAGTTATAGGTGATCTGATAGCTTCCGTTACCGCCATTTGCTGCTGAGCAGTTCGTCAATCCATCTCCATATGAATCCATCAACTTGAAATTATAACATCCAAATGCCAGGCAAAAATTCTCATTAATAGTGATCGGATTATCGTCCACGTAACCTGATCCAGTGTACAGTACAGTACCTCCGACGTCTGTTAATTCCCAAGAAGTCTCAGATCCCCAGCAGTCTAGATTCAATGCAAGCGAAACCGTTTGACCATTGATAACTGTTGTGAAGGTTGAGGTGATCGCATTGTTGTTCAGATTCTCATCTGTTGATCCATTCGGGTTAACAAGTTCTGCTTCGAAAGTATGATTTCCTCCTGCCAGTGTGGAGGAAGGAAGTGTGATCGTTACTGTTTGGTATTGTGCCAGGTTTCCTGTCCACGGGTATGTCTGGTTCAATGCGCCGTCATATCCGTAATTGATCGTGCATGATGTCAACGGGTCCGTTCCGGAATTCGTAATCGTTACCTGAGGAGTAACAGTCGCCGTACAATATACCCCTGAAACACCTTGTGGGTTTCCGATCGATCCGTCCAAAGCAGCTCCTGGACCTGCAGGATCGACTCCATCAATTGCAGTTGCACCGGTACCGTTTGGATCCAACCAGTTACTCAATCGAGAAGAATTCGTATTGTTCCCTGTCCAGGAGAACGAGAATTTACCATAATCATCCCAAAGGTTTGTAGCAGATGCTCCACAAGCGGATGCTCCACCGTGCAACTGACCGATTGTTCTGTGATTCATGTCAAATAAAGGAGATCCGGAAGATCCACCTTCTGTAACCCCAAGATCCCAGTTTGGATTTCTCCAGTGACTATTAGCAGGCGTTCCGGCCCAAGCACTTGAAACGAGAGGATCATCTTCAAAAGAAATCTTCTTGATGTCGCCTGAAGGATGGTGAATCCCTACTGCAGCGGGAATAGCAACTCCTGAATTGTCCCAACCGTTGTAATAAATACCCCATAACGGATCAGGAGCAACATTTAACTCAGTCAGTGTGAAATCTGAACCGGCCCAGTTCGCTCGCAAAATCCCTCCATTCACATTCATGTTTGTTGGTCCGTTCGTAGAATTACCACCGGTGCCGCAGACAGTTTGTGCTGCAGGAGTTTCCCAACGGAAACGGAAAACCCATCCACCAGGACTTGTGCCGCAATGATTTGCAGACAGGAAATAAGGAATAATGGTTCCTGAAGTATTGTTAACCAAGGATCCCGTGCAGAATCCGCCGCCGCTAACCATCATGGCAACTGCGTTCTTCTGGTTAACCCATGCAGCTCCTTCCGGACAGTTCGCGTCGTAATGACAATTCCCGGAATCATTGAGTGCTTTTGCCATCGCGTTCAAGTCTCTGAATCCATGAACAATAGTTCCCAAGACTAGCTGACTTGTACCTGCGACAGCCTGCGGTTCGTGCAATTCAATGATGACTTTGGAGGTATTCACCAGTTCCGTTCCAAGCATGTCGTTAACATTGTTGTTGAAACTGGTATATGCGCCGATAAATTCATCGCTCAATGCATCGGTGATGAACAGTTTTGCTCCGACCGCGAGTTTGAACTTCTCAAAGATCATGTTAATTGAAAGCGCCGAAGGACACGATATTCCAAACTGATAAAGTACCGCTCCTGAAGGCAATGTCTTTTTTTCAGAAGCAGACAGAATGTCAATATTCACCGAAAATTCCTTGCCGAAACGCAGCATTTTTTCACCGCTGCCTTCATATGCCGCTAATTCAGTAGCAACATCAACTGCAGGAGTTTGGTAGAAGTTCTTTGTTCGTTCTACTTTTCCCGATACCGTCAATGGACGACCAAGATTCGTAGTTTGAGCCACGGACCCTCCGACCGATAGACACAAGGTCAGAAATAAAGTAATTGTTCTTTTCATAGTTCTGGTTTAAAGCGTTCTATATAGACGAAAAGTTAAGTCTTTCCGTTGGCACACTCTCCAAGTGCAAAAAACTAATTTCGAAATGTAACTTTCTCACCTCAAAAAATTATTTTTAGCATGCTCTTTGTGAAAGTGCAGTGCAAAATACAAATTTATCATGAAAATATTCCCATTCTTCTTGTTTCTTACCATCTGTTCGGTGACATTTTCCCAACCATTCGAGATTCCATCTGAACAGTATCCGTTCTATTCGGTGATTGAGTGGAAAGGAATGGGTTCTATCCTGCTGAACAGAGACCCCTCGGGAAATATGAAAAAAGTGAACATGACGCTGGTCGGGAATAAAACCACTTCCATCTGGCAGCAAAGTTTCAATCCGAATGGGAAGGATTTCTATTTCATCTCAAGTGAGAATGCGCGATATGTTTATTTTCTTGACGATCTGAATCCTCAAGCAGGAAAGGTTTCCCTTCATCAATTGAGCTCCGCAGGAAATATCAAGTCAACATCGGTTTTGTTAAATGCGGCGATTAAAAAACTGGGGACATATGACATGACGCAGTTAGAGGTTATGGATATCGTAACCACAGATAAAGCATTGGTTCACATCTTTCGCTATCATTATGCAAAAGCAAAAAAATATACAGAAATCGCTACATTCATTACCCACCACAATTTGTTGGTATACGCAGCTATTCTGGGAGAAGTGCCTGAAGCGGGAGTGAAAGATGGAACCATGGGTCATTGGCACTATATCGGATTCAACAGTGACAATATTTACTTTGCTGCACGAGACAAAACAACCAATAAAAACGCCTGGGCTATTCAAAACTATACCTCTAAAGGGATTTTAACGGAAGGGATCACTATACAAGCACCCGATGATACATACGAAGTAAGCGAATTGATCGGTATCGGCACCAACGGGAGGGTATACCTGAACAAGAAATCGGATGCAGATGCCGGATATCTTGTACACCACAATGGTCAATTCTATGCATTGGGGACGGTTTTAAGCGGGACAAGCAGAACGCTGACACTGAAACAACAGGTGGAAGGCACCTGGAAAACCTTATCCTCGGCAACTTACACCGAAACTTCAAAAAAAATTGAATTGGGTGTCTACCCGCTGAACGAAGGGATTGGATGTAAAGTGAATAATACGCTGATATTCCTTCCATATCAAGGATCAAATGCGGCGAATGCAGTGCCGTTTGCACCGAAATTCAACATGAATCCGAGCCGTTGGATCATAGCCGATAAAAAAGAACTTTTTGCAGTATCTTTGGCAGAAGGCAATCTGTTCTTTGACACTGCTCAACTGAACAAAGCCGGAAACGTAAAATTTGAATTCATCAAAAAATGATCATTGGAATTTGTGGAGGCAGCGGTACCGGAAAAACGACGCTCTTAAATCGTCTTTCAAGCGAATTAAAGCATCTTCACCCGTCTATTTTTTCAATGGACAATTACTACCTTCCGATCGAGCAGCAACAAAAGGATCGGAATGACCAGTACAACTTTGATCTCCCAAGCGCTCTGGACAGAGATAAACTATACAAGGACCTTTGTAAACTGGCAAGTGGACACCCTGTCGAAGTTAAAGAATATCATTTCAATGCTCCACCGGGTAAAACATCATTAGTAACTATCAATCCGTCCAGTCTGATCATTGTGGAAGGGCTTTTCTTGTTCTATTATGCAGAGATCAGAAAAATGGTCGATTTTTCGATCTTCATGCAGGTAGATCCTGAGATTCAACTGGACAGAAGGCTATACCGAGACCAGGAAACCCGCGGATATTCGCGAGAGGCCATCATTTATCAATGGGAAAACCACGTGGTACCATGCTATCGGGAATACTTGATGCCTTTTGAGCATGAGGCCGATTTCAGATTCCACAATGATTCAAGGGCAGATGACGAGTTTGAGCGTCTTATGTACGAGATCAATATGCTTATCGCGAAACAGAAAGTATGCTAAAGAACGGATGGGCAAAATATCGTTATGTCATATTTGCCATTCTGTCTACAGTCGTTTTTGCCATCGTTTACCTATCCGTTTTTACAAGTGATCACAGGCCACATGTCAGAAAATTCCAAACGCATTTTCTGGAGCTATCAGATCAACTTCAGAAGTATGTTGAAGCGGAAGCAACTTCTTTAAACAGTTACGGTTCGTCTTCAAATTGGAAGAACTTTAAAGAAAAAGAAGACTTCAATTTGCATGTTTACAGAAATGACTCGTTGATTTTTTGGAATACCAACCAACTACCAATCATTCGATTTGCCGATATCCACTTCCCATCTGATGGTATAATCCACCTACAAAACGGATGGTATTACGCCAAAATGATCAAAAAAGGGCCGTTTACAGTATGTGGTTCGTTTCTGATCAAGCATGATTACTCATACGAAAATAAGGATCTGATCAATGAATTCGTTTCCGAATTACGGATGCCATTCAAAGCAGAGATCTCTGTAGAGCAACATCCGGAGTATAGCATACGGGATTCTAAAAAAGCTTTCCTCTTTTCACTCATTCCTGCAGACCATCAGCCCGCAGGTGAGCGGGAATCAATCGTTCTGACAGTCTTGTTGCTACTAAGTTTGGTCCTTTGGCTTTTAACTGCATTTCGGTTTTTAGTAAGGAGCAGAGGATCCCGGAGATTTTTCACCCTTGCGGGTATCATACTGCTCCGCGTTGTAGCACTTCGATTAAACTGGTTCGGATTCATGCGTGACACAGATGTCTTCCAACCCACACTTTACGGCACGAACGAATGGTTTCCGAATTTTCTGGAATACCTGATCAACTGCGCTGTATTCTTGTTTCTAATCTTTAGTCTTCGAGCTTTGCTGAAAGGAAAAGAACAATTAAACTATTCTTCTCTTCTTGGCTATTTCCTGCTTTTATTCGGTATTCCGTTATGGGGTTTACTGATCTACCTCGATAAAGGGTTAATCGAAAATTCTTCCATTCCGCTTACCATCGACAAGCTTTTCTCGCTGAATTTTTACTCCGTTCTCGCATTGATCAGCATGGGCTCTCTGATCTTCGGATTCTACATTTACACGCGTGATATAATCCGCTTCAATAAATCGGCAGGAAATCGCCCCATCACACTGCTCTTAATTTCCTTTATAGCTTCACTCGGCTATTTTGTAATAGAGATGACCCTTGGACAACAATTGGTTTTTTCCTCATTGATCCCCTTATCCATAAATTGCCTCCTGATTTACAATACATTCCGGGACGGTAAAAGAAAAGACCTTGTATTCGGAATGCTGATGCTCGTGATATTCTCCCTGGTCTCGGCAGTCAATCTGAACGAGTTCAACCGCAGGAAAGAAAAAAGTGAACGTGAACTCTACGCAAATCAATTCGCAAGCGAACAAGATATCGTAACAGAAGTCGAGTACACCAATTGCAAACAGAAAATAGAGGAGGACAATGTGCTAAAGATATTGTCTACGTCACCCGTAAACATCGGGAATTCCGATTTTGAAGACGGCCTTGAAAGAAGGATCTTTAATGGATATTGGGAACGGTACGAAATGAATTTCTTCCTTTTCGATAAAAAAGGTAATTCATTAATTGCCGGCGTTGAGAATCACACGAAAGTATATCGGGGTCTGAACGATATCATTCAAAATCACGCAAAAGAATCGGAGATCGACCCGAATATTTTCTTCATCACCGACTACACAGACCAGTATAGTTACCTTATTCGCCAGCCACTGCAAGTATCAGACACAATGGGGGCCGTTCTGTATTGTACATTGCGGTCAAAGAAAATCCCTGAGGAAATCGGTTTCCCGCGATTACTTATATCTTCAAAGGCACAGGTTTTTGAATCGCTCGAAAACTATTCGATCGCTAAATACCACAATGGCAGTTTGGTAAATACTTACGGCCTCTACAATTATCCTTCGAGTATCAAAGCGATCAGAACATGGAAAGGAGAAACACAGAATTATCTGGACTTCGATGGATACAATCACTTCGTTCTTGAAAAGTCAAAGAATGACGTAATCCTTTTGTCGAGTAAGAATACAACGTGGGTAGAACTGGTGACTTCTTTTTCTTATCTCTTCAGTTTTTACGGGATACTCCTGTTGCCCTTGTTGTTCCAGTTCAGTTACGCGCCATTCTTTAAAAGAACATTGAGTCTTGCCGTAAAGATCCAGTTGGTTCTGATCGGACTCGTCTTTATGGCGCTACTGGCTTTTGGCTGGGGAAGTGGCGTATTCGTGAGGGACCAGTACAACACCTATACGAATGATGTGATTCGCGAAAAGCTGGCATCCGTGGAATTGGAGCTGAAGAGCAAACTGGGTGAAAAAGATCGTCTTTCCATCTCATCAGATGGAAATTACATGGAATACCTGTTACAAAAATTCTCCAAGGTGTTCGTAACGGACATCAACTTGTATGATCCAAGCGGGTTTCTAATGGCAAGCTCGCGTCCAAAGGTCTTTAATATTGGATTGTTAAGCGAGCAAATGAATCCGTCGGCATTTTACTCTTTTCATGTGAGGAACAAGAGCGAGTTCGTTCATGACGAAAGTATCGGTGAGCTGAATTATGCTTCTGCCTATTTGCCTTTTGTCAACAACGAGGGAAAGATGCTCGGTTATCTGAACCTTCAGCATTTCGGTCAGCAAAAGGATTTTGAAACACAGATCCAGGGGTTCCTTGTAGCGATTGTGAATGTATTTATGCTATTACTGGCGATCTCAATCGTGCTGGCTGTTTTTATTTCGAACTGGCTCACGGCTCCACTTAGGTTATTGCAGGAAAACTTTGCCAATATTCGATTCGGAAAAGCGAACTCGAGAATCTCATACAACAAAGAGGATGAGATCGGTGCACTGGTAAAAGATTACAACCAGAAACTGGATGAACTGGAATACACCGCACAACAATTAGCACAAAGTGAACGGGAATCGGCCTGGCGGGAAATGGCAAAGCAAGTTGCCCACGAGATCAAAAATCCGTTGACACCCATGAAGCTCAGCATCCAACAGTTGCTGCGTGTTTACGACCCAAAAGATCCTGATTCGGAAAAGAAATTACAAAAGGTAGCCGGATCGATCATTGAGCAGATCGATGCATTGACGAATATTGCTAACGAATTCTCAAACTTTGCGAAGATGCCGCGTCCGGATGAGATCAGTCTCGACCTGATCCCGCTACTGGAAAATGTGATCGAAGTTTTCAGACAGGAAATAAACTGCAAGATCGCATTCAACAAAACGGAAAATTCAATGATGATCCGTGCCGATAAGGACCAGATGGTGAGGACCTTTAATAATCTCATCAAGAATGCGATTCAGTCCATTCCGGAAGATCGCGAAGGCCTCATCAGGATCTCCGTAAAGAAAAACGAGCAGAACGTGAGGATAGAAGTCGCAGATAATGGATGTGGCATACCGGTGGCCATGCGATCAAAGATCTTTGTTCCCTATTTTACAACCAAAAGCACCGGTACAGGACTTGGATTGGCGATGGTGCGGCAGATCGTTGAAAACCATCGCGGCACAATCGATTTCGAATCAACTGAGAATGTTGGCACAACGATCATAATCAATTTACCTCAAGCGGATGAATAAAGGAAAGGGGCCTACTCGAATGAGAAAGCCCCTTTAAAAACCATGATGTCTGACTGACAAAAATGATCTGTGCTATATTTGGAGAATTAAGCCAATAAATAATATACGATCAGCGCAATGTCAATAAAAAGACTGACGGCTGCTGCTGTGAAAATATAGCGCATTGGAGCAACCGCAACAAGCAGACTGAGTGTCGCCATCGTAGGGATGATAACGGCTGTCAGTGCAATCGTATTCCCAATCGCTCCGAGTCCCACTGCAATTCCACCCATACAGCCGACAACTGTCAGTATCACCGCGATCAATCCAAATCGGTTGAATTCTGAATCACTTAAAAGTCTTTCAATGTTATTCTGATGTTGTGCCTTTGCTTCCATGTCCTTATAATTTAATGTTGAAACAAAGTTGCTGCGATAGCCGCCCCTAAAAAATGAGGTGAATTAGCCGAAAAAATGATTTTTGTCAGCAAAAACAAAAAGGACCACCTTCGGCGATCCTTTCCACATTTATTTGATTTTTAATCGTGCTAATCTGCTAGAGCTTTACAACCTTTTTATTCAGATACGAAGCACCGTTAAAATAACGGATAGTATAGATCCCCGGAGACCAAAGCCCCGTTTTGATGCAAGCGTCAGCACCATGATCGATCTTTTCAGAAAACAATTCTCTGCCGTTCAGATCATGAACAATTAGGGTTCCATCCCCCTCAACGTCTTTAATGTAAAGTTCATCATTGAACGGATTGGGATAGACCGTTAGATCCGTCAGCGCATTTTCATCCAAACCAACCAATGCATTCATGTTCAAACGAATCATCAGTGCATGTGGGTCATTGAGCGAGAACAAGGTGCCATCGGCAGTGTAACCTTGAACGATTCCCGGTTCAACGGATTGCGCAAGCTTGAAACGAACATCAGGACCGGTACCCCCTCCTACATGACATGCCAATACAAGCAATGTATCACCGGCCTGCACATTTACAATATTCCAGAATCGGAGACCGATACTCTGAGTATAATTATCCCAGGTGATCCATACGGGTTGCGTTGACTCAATAAGCTGCCAAGATCCGTTTACTTTTTTCCGGAGCTCGCCATAGATCTGCTGATCGATATTGGACTGGGTTCCCGTTATAATGATATGCATCGAATCGATGACATCATCCTGCAGAACTTCCATAACATTCCCAATTTTGAAAGGCTGACCCACCTGAGTTGAAACATTGGAAATGTAACCCGAAGCTTCATTTTTGTCAATGCTGTATAAATGATCAAACACACTCAGGATCTCTGTTGAGGAATTATCGATCGGATAACCTTCAACTGAATCTTGCACAAAATCATACGTAACCGTATAAAAATTCCACACTGAAGGAGGGGTAAGTGTATAGGTCGAAAAAGATGCGGATTCCAGGGGTTGAAGCAAAACAGAATCCGAGGTGGTTGACCCTCCACCCTGATCGAGATTTACCTCCAGGTGTACATTCTCACCTTCGAGAGAGCCCTCATTCAACACAGATCCGTAGAATGTGACAGGAGATACCTGCGTAATTGGCATGAAGTAATACGGCAGTTGCATTTGACCCATTCCCATTTTAAAACTCTGAATGTTCAGGTCATACAGGAAAGCCTCTTTGACCTTAACATCATCGATCTGCCAGTAATAGTGTGTGGCCTGGGATGTGCCCTGAAAATTAAATCGGATCTTCACGGCAGAAAGATCTGTCGCCGTATCCAGAAATGCGGTTATATTGATCTTGGAGAATTCTGTTGGAGAAATAATGCCCGAACCTACATTTGGGATGCTGGCATCGAAAATAGCAAAGGTTAAAAAATCGTTGTTGCTAACTTCCAGCTTCGGGAAGAACGATGCATCGCAACAAAAACGATATTTCTGGTAAAATTCTACGAAGGCAGAAGTTACCCCGGTCATCGAAAATGCCGGCGACACCAGCGCCCCTGATCGTGCCTGCCAGGGTCCCGGTCCCGGATTGGACAGATCAGCATCAAAGATGGCGAACCCGTTGTTGATACTCTGAGAAGCAATTATTTCATTCGCTGCAACAGAAAACTGGCCGCTTGGACCATCATCATCGTGCTGCCAAACCGCTCCGTTCGATCCCGAAGTTGTCCAACTGCCCAATGTATTAGCGAAATTCGTGGAAAGCAACACTGCTCCGGGTGCCTTTTCGTACACAGGGACTTCATCTTTTGGGAATTCCGTTGCCTGTTCAACCGTGTAAAAGGCCGAGTAAACAGGATTGTTTGGATCAAGCTTAGTTTGTGCAACACACTGTGTCCATAGAGATCCTATTATTAACGAAAAAGAAGAAATTCTTAAAAAAAGCGACATAGTAGATTTTTATAGTGACTTTTGCTCCTGCAAGTTAACGAATCCCGCTGAAATAAATAAAAAACGGGCCGTATAATTTACGGCCCGCCTCATTCCTTATCTGCTCTTATAAGTTCTTCATCACGCGGATGTTCTCGATCTTCTGATCACCATTCGATACACTGATCATGTACACGCCTGTGTTCAGGTTTGTCATGTCAACATCGAACTCAAGGTTCTCATAGTCTTCGAACGATCCTGCATAAACAGTCTTCACCAGTTTGCCCATCATGTCGTACATGGCAACAGAGTAGTTACCTGCTTTCGTCAACGTAACAGATACCGTTGTTGTATTCGCTGTCGGGTTTGGATAAGCAACCAACGCTGCTGCCAACACATCTGCTTCCATGTTCTTAGCCGCTGGTGCCGCACATGCTGCTGCAAGCTCTCCGCATTCACCCAACTGACATCCGATAGCAAGGTGTGCAGGTACTGCTGATGCATCGATACAGATCGTGTGTGCATTCGCAGGGTTACCCGGAGGAACCTGACACATCTGAACTTTCTGGATGCTGCTGTTTCCTGCGTAGCACGTAACGTCTACAACACAGATCGAAAGTTGATCAGAAGCAGTACATCCGTTCGCGTCAACTACTGAAACAGTGTATGATTCATTGCTTGTTGGACATGCTGTAAGGGATGTTCCTATTCCACCGCCTGAAGCAGTTGACGTCCAGGAAACTGAATATGCAGGTGTTCCGCCATTCACTGTTGCGTTAAGGTCTGCACATGACATTGGTCCGTATCCGAAGAATACCGTCTCATCTGATCCCGCGTCAATAGTCAACACAGCAGGCTGTGTGATATCGATCGTTGTCGAAGCTGAACATCCGTTCGCGTCAACTACATCATACGTGTATGATCCAGCCGGCACTGTATAAGATCCTGCATCGTCCACCGAGTAAGGGGTTACACCTCCTGAAGTTAACACAGTAACGTCTGATGTTTGACCATTACAAAGAATTGCAGTATTCGTTGCTGAAATGTTCACCTTTGTTGGCTCAACAAGAACAACTCCGTCAGTTGCAGTACATCCGTTTGCGTCAGTTACCGTCACTGAGTAAGATCCTGCTCCAAGACCTGAAAGATCCTCAGAAGATGATCCGTTGTCCCAGCTGTAGCTGTATCCTGCAACTCCACCATTCGCAGTTGCATCTGCACTACCGTCAGTGCTCTGGAAACAGCTCACACCGTATCCGTTGTAATTAGATGCCACCACTCCTACAGTAAGTACTGTCGGCTCAGTGATCGTTGCACTTGCAGATGCAGTACATCCGTTTGCATCTGTAACTGTGTAGTTGTAGCTTCCTGCAGATAGACCAGCATTGTTTCCAGTTCCTGAATAAGGAGCAGTTCCACCTGTTGCAGATACGACTACTTCACCATTTGATCCTCCGTTACAGCTTACGCCGTATCCGTTAAAATCAGAAGTTGATGTTGATGCAACCAATACATCCGGCTGTGTAATGTCAACTGAAGCTGAAGCATCGCAACCAAGTGTTCCTGTAGCAGACACATAGAATGTTCCTGCTGACAATCCTGAAACAGCGTTAGAAGAGGACAAGTTCAGCATGCCATCGTTCCATTCGTAAGCATACTGCATTCCTGCAACACCCCCTGAAAGATCAGCTACTGCTGTTCCATTGTTGCCTCCGTTACAAGAAACATTCGTAGACGAAATGCTCAGTGTAGGATCCTCAACTACAGTTACTAGGATGTCACCGCTTGCTGTACAAGATCCGTCTGCGGCGCTTGTTACTACCAGCTGGTAGCTTCCTGATGTGGAAAGACCTGTAAGGTCATATGTTACAGTTGATGGTGCAGCCACGTTCAC
>Ga0068876_10001325_pt1 | contig 19483 bp, 12 predicted proteins | sample NOAtaG_6_FD_66442 | JGI IMG/M metagenome (GOLD analysis project Ga0068876, IMG submission 66442) | Freshwater lake microbial communities from Lake Erie, under a cyanobacterial bloom - NOAA_Erie_Diel5S_2200h metaG | ecosystem: Environmental > Aquatic > Freshwater > Lake | place: USA: Ohio, Lake...
GAGGGGCGGGGCCCCTCAAGCGCCTCCGAGTTCGCGCTGCACCTCGGCGAGATCGAAGTAATCCCGCCACGCGAGGATCTTGCCCTCGCGCAGTTCGAAGACGCCCATCACCCGAAGCGCCGCCCAGCGCCCGTCCTGAAGGTGAAAGCGGTCGGTGCGTTCGTTCATCACCACACCGGTAGCGGTGTTCTCGGCCTGGTGGTGCACCACGAACTCCACCGCCTGCGCCATGCCCAGAAAACCGCCGATCATCGCGCGGATCGCCTCGAGACCCCGATTGGGCGGGTCCATCGGCATGTTGATGTACACGGCGTCCGTGTCGAAGAAGCTCATGATGCGGTCGAGGTCCATCGCGCCCCAGGCGGCCATGAAGTCGTCGATGATCGCGCTGTTGCCTGCCATGTGTGGGTCTCCCGGTGATATGGTTCGGGGCGCGAGACTAGCATTCCTAACGCTGCGCGCCAGCACCCTCCGGAGAGCCTGATGAGCACCGGCCGTTGCCTCTGCGGTGACATCCGCTTCGAGACTCTCGCCACCCCCGCATGGGTCGCCTACTGCCACTGCGCGAGTTGCCGCCGCCACACGGCCTCGCCGGTGGCATGTTTCGTCAATGTGCCTCTGGCCGCCGTGCAGTTCAGCGCGGAGCGCGCGCGCTATGGCTCCTCGCCCGGGGTGACGCGCAGTCACTGCGCGCGCTGTGGTACGCCCATCGCTTACGAAACGGCGAAGCGCCCCGACGAAATAGATCTGTATGTGAACGTGTTCGATCGGCCGGAGGACTTCGCACCCGGCCTGCACGTCTTCGAGGCGGAACGCCTGCCCTGGTTCGATACCGCCGACCGCCTGCCGCGTGCGGCGGATGGCGGGCCTGCAGTATCGCCCCCGAGTCGTCTGGGCGGGTTCATCATCGATTGCAGCACGGACGATCTCTGGTCGGCGGCGCGTTTCTGGGGCGAGGCGCTGCGCTTGCCACTGGCGGAATTGCCGGGAGAGGAAGCTCAGAGCTACGTCCGGCTGGAGAGCCGCGACCTGCACATCGAGGTGCAGCGCGTGGAGCATCCGAGCCGCGTGCATCTGGACATCGAAGCGGATGATGTCGAGGCCGAGGCGCAGCGGCTGGAGGCCCTTGGTGCCTCACGCGTGGCGGCCGTGCACGACTGGATCGTGATGCAGGCCCCGGACGGGCAGCGGTTCTGTGTGGTGCCGCGTGCCATGCCCGTGACAGCAGACCTGCCGAAACACATCACCGGAGAAAACACATGAGCATTTCCACCGCTTCGCGCACGGCACTGGGCGAACTGATCGCACTGCTGCAGGAAATCGATGCCCGCTGGGCCTCGCCCGAGTGGAACCTGCACTCCGCAGACGATGTGGCGGGGGCGCACCGCGCCCTCATGCACATGCTCGAAGGAGGCATTGCGGGCATGTTCGAGAGCGATCCTGCGCATCCGCAGTTCCGGCGTATCGTCTCGCCCTGGCGGAAGTTCACCGGCGACAACCCGGATGCGATTTATTTCGATACGCCTGTCAGCAGTGAGCACAGCTACACGGTGACGGGCTCCATGGCCGGTGCCGTCTATGTATCGATTACGGTGGAGTCCGGGACCGGGGACGGCAGCATGGCCGCCGCGATTCTCGCCGTGATCAACGACACGCAGTTCGATGTGGATGCCTCCGGCGCATTCAGCATTCGCGTGGGGGGCGAGCCTGCGGCGCGCAACTGGCTGGCGCTTCCGCCAGGTGCCTCCCGGCTGACGACGCGGCATTACTTCGAAGAAAAGCAACCCGCGGCCTGTGATCCCGCCATCGGAGACCTCCTCCAGATTCGTCCGGATGCAAGCGTCTCGGCACCGTCGCCCGCGGGTGATGAAGCCATCGCGCAGGGCATCCGCCGGGTGGCGCAGTTTGTGCGCAGTCGCACCCTTGGGCAGCCGCCCATGTCGGCGCGTACGCCTCCCGCCTTTGTCTCACTGGCGCCCAACCGTTTTCCCCCGCCCGTGCCGCCCGGAGAAATGGGGCTCGCGGCCTTTGATGCCGCTTACTCGATGGCGCCGTTTTTCCTTGGTCCTGATCAGGCGCTGCTGATCACCGGTCGATGGCCGGCATGCCGTTTCGGCAACGTGTGCTTGTGGAACCGGTTCCAGCAGACCCTCGATTACGTCAACAGGCCGGTGTCGCTGAACCGCGCACAGACGGTGCTGGAGGAGGATGGAAGCTTCCGCATCGTGCTGGCACACCGGGATCCCGGTGTGCCGAACTGGCTGGACACGGAGGGGCGTGCTTTCGGGATCGTGTTCTGGCGGTTCTTCCTGCCCGAGGGGGACATAGAGACGCCGCGCGCGCAGGTGATCGAGCTGTCTCCGCCCTGATCAGGCGTGCTGTTCGCCTGCGCCAGAGAGTTCCGAGATGTAGCGCTGCCGCCATGCGAGCGCCCATTCACTGAACTGCTCTGCCCGCATCGGCGGCGCCACGAAGAAACCCTGGCACAGCCTGCACCCGGCAGACTTCACGAAGTGCCAGTCCTCGATGGTCTCGACTCCCTCTGCCGTCACGAACACCCCGAGCTGCTGTCCGAGGGTCATGCTGGACGCGAAGGCGGCGCCTGCATTCCGGTTCTTCCATGCACCGGTGATGAGAGAGCGTCCCACCTTGAGTTCGGTGAACGGTATCGAGCGCAGCTGCCCGAGCGACAACGTGCTCGCGCCGAAGGCGTCGAGGCAGAGGCCAAAGCCCATCAGACGCAGCCTGGCGAGGATCTCGAGACCCGCACGAATGTCGTCCATCAGGCGGCCGCCCGTCACCTCCAGCACGAGGTGGCGGGGGGCAATCTTGGCCCGTGTTGCCAGATCCGCAATCAGATCGGGGAACTGCAGATCGCTCAGCCAGTTGGTAGACACGTTTACCGAGAGTTCCAGGGCCATGCCCTCGGTTTTCCAGCGTTGCGCCTGCGCCAAGGTTTCGGTGATGACGCCGACGGTCAGGTCTTCGATGATCTCGTGGTGCTCTGCCATCGAGATGAACATGTTCGGAGAGAGCAGCCCGTCCACCGGGTGACGCCAGCGCACCAGGACCTCTGCCCCGATGATCTCTCCCGTCCCCATGTCCACCTTTGGCTGGTAGAAGTTGATGAGCTCGCCGGCCGCAATCGCGGCGCGTATCTCTGCAGCCGTGTAAGGAAGAGGCGCGTCGGTGGGTGCGGGGTTACGCTCACGGGACCAGCCCGACAACACGCGCTCGAGCTCCTCGGGAAGCACCGGTTTGGAGATGGATCCGAGTATGTCGATGCCGTATGAACGCACCAGTTGCTCGGAGGACTGCACGATCCGCTCGTCCACCCCGCTCACGAGCAACACGCTGCCGGTGAAGTCTCTCCCTTTCAGGTGGCGGATGAACTGCAGACCGTCGAGCTCCGGCATCTTGAGGTCAAAGAGGATGATGTCCGCCCCGGGGGACTCGAGAAGGCTGAGCGCCCGGTACCCGCTGTTACAGGTGGTGACCTGCGTGTAGCCCAGCGCCGAGAGGGTGTCGGCAAGGAACTCGAGCATCAGGGGCTCGTCGTCCAGCGCCAGTATGCGCACGCTGCTTTTGTCAGAAGGGGCCATGGTAGCTCCGGTCCGGACCGGCTCCGCCGACCCTCTGGCTGTCGCTCACAGGGAATGCCCGGTCATAAGGGCAAACACATATAGCCTGAGCGTTGCTGCACCGCAGCGCTGCAAACATAATAGGGGTTTGAGGATTCAGCAAATGCGGGGCGTCCCGGTGTGGTCGCGCCGCAGTGTCCTGTCACTGGAGGATACCTATGTCAGCCGTACTGTCGGCCCAGCAGGCCAACCCGGCACGGCGTACCGTCATGGTCGTGGACGACACGCCCGAGAACCTCACGCTGCTCGGTGAAATCCTCATGCCGCACTATGGGGTGCGGGTGGCGAGTTCCGGTGCGCGAGCTCTCGCAGCGGCCCGCATCGATCCCCGTCCGGACCTCATCCTGCTCGATGTGATGATGCCCGTGATGGATGGCTACGAGGTCATCAGCCGCCTGCACGCCGATCCTGAGACGGCCGACATTCCCGTGATCTTCGTGACGGCGCTTGCGGCCACCGATGACGAGGCCAAGGGACTGGAGCTCGGTGCCGTTGACTACATCACCAAGCCCGTTCGGCCCTCCATCGTGCTTGCCCGGGTACATGCGCATCTCGAGTTGAAGGATGCCAGGGACATCCTCCGCAACCAGAACGCCTGGCTCGAGACCGAGGTCCGTCGCCGGATGCAGCAGAACCAGATGGTTCAGGACGTGAGCATGCGCGCCCTCGCCAGCCTTGCGGAAGCGCGTGATAACGAGACGGGTAATCACATTCTGCGCACACAGAACTATGTCCGGGTGCTGGCGAGCCAGCTGGCCACCCTGCCGCGCTATGCCGAACTCCTCACGCCTGATCTGATCGAGACCTACACCAAGGCAGCGCCCCTGCATGACATCGGCAAGGTGGGTATCCCGGACCATATCCTCCACAAGCCGGGCAAGCACACGCCCGAGGAGTGGGAGATCATGATGACCCACGCCAAGATCGGCTCGGATGCGATCTGGCGCGCCATCCAGGATGAAGACGACCGCGTGGCCCTCGACTTCATGTACGTGGCGATGGAGATCTCGCACTACCACCACGAGAAGTGGGATGGCAGTGGTTATCCTGAACGGCTCAAGGGCGAACAGATTCCTCTCCCGGCCCGTCTGATGGCGCTGGGGGATGTGTTCGACGCCTTGATCAGCAAGCGTGTCTACAAGCCGGCCTTCCCCATCGAGAAAGCTTCCGAGATCATCCTCGAGGGGCGCGGCAAACACTTCGATCCCGAGGTGGTGGACGCCTACCTCGCGCGGATCGACGATTTCCGCCAGATAGCCCAGCGCTATACCGACGCGACCGAGGAATGATCCGTTTCCGTCGGACAGCGATCCCGGCCGTCGTTGCGGCGCTTACTGAGGGCACTCCTGCGTACTTCCTCGCGTTGCTGTTTGTGGTGGCATTGTCTTTCCTGCCCCTGTCTGCCGGCGCCGCGGACCGCATCCGTGTAGGGGTTATCGGTGTCGACTTCGAGCCGCGCGACGCCACCCGCCTCGACGAGCTGATGACGGCCGTGGAAGCCGGCTACGGTGATGGCACCACCGTGGACGCGCGGCTGTTTGACTACGACGGACTCGAGACTGCCATCCGCTCGAGAGACGTCGACTTCGTCGTCGTCACGCCGCCTGACTATCTGCGCTATGCCAGCACCGGCGAACTCGGGCCACCCATCGCCGTTGTCTCTCAGACCCAGCGGGGGCGTCAGGTACAGGAGCTCGCCGGCACCATCCTCGTGCTTTCCGACCGCAACGATCTGCGCTCTCTCGAGGATCTGGCCGGGCAACGGATCGCCGCAGTGTCGCCTCGCTCGCTCGGGGGTTATCTGGCACAGGCCTACGAGATGAAGCGTCGCGGCGTGGATCTGCCCGACGAGAAGACGCTTGCCTTTACCGGCCTGCCCCAGCGCAACGCACTCGATGCCCTGCTCGGAAAGCGGGCCGACGCGATCTTCGTTACCTCGGGAATGCTTGAGTACTGGCTTGATTCGGGGTTGGTCGCGCCAGGGCAGCTGCGGACAGTGGGCGCCCGCAGGTTGCCGGGTTATCCCGTCGCCGTATCTACCCGGCTCTACCCCAATGTGGCCATTGCGCCGCTGGCGGGCACAGACGAGGGCGTCAGCGAGCGCTTCATGTCGGTATTGCTGCGGGTGTCGAGTCCTTCACCTTCACCCGCGCTGCTCAGTGTGAGCGGATTTGGCTTGCCGCAGGACTACCGCGAAGTCGAAGCGCTCATGCGCGAGCTGCGCATGCCGCCTTTCGATCAAGGGCCGGTGGTGGGTTTCGCCGAGATCTGGCGGGATCACCGCGTGGTGATGATCGAACTTGTGGTTGCCGCGTTGACCGCGGCGCTCCTGCTCGGGGTGTCGTTTCGCACAACCCGCCGGCTGAAGCGGGCTCGCGGGCAACTGCGTAGCAAAGCCGCGCAACTCGAGGAGCAGGGCGCGCGGCTACGGCTGTTGCTGGACACCATTCCCGACAAAGTCTGGTTCAAGGACCAGGAGGGCATGTATGTGTTCTGCAATCCCGGTTTCGCGGCACTCTCGGAGCAGGGTGAGGCGGGCATCATCGGCAGAAGCGACACCGAATTCTTCGAGCCGGTCATGGCGGGGCTGCACGCCGAGCGCGACCGTCACGCGATGCAGGCAGACCATCCCGTTACCACGGAGGAATGGCTGGTCGCGAAGGGCAAGGGTGCCGCAGGGCTCTTTCAGACGACGCGCACGGCGGTGCGGGATGGCGCAGGCGAGGTGGTGGGGGTGCTGGGCGTTTCCCGGGACATCACGGCGCTCCGCGATGCGGAAATGGCGCTCGCCAAGCGTGTGAGCGAGCAGATGTGTCTCTATGCCGTGTTCCGCGCCACCGAGGACACGTCCCTCGATCAGGAGGCGATGTTCGTTGCGGTGTTGCCCTTGCTGCCCGCAGGCTGGAGCGTGCCTTCCGCGCTCGCCGCACGCATCGAGTGGGATGGACGCTCTTTCGCGAGCCCGACGTGGCCTGCCGAGGCCTGCGCAAGCCAGGAAGTCCCGCTGGTAATCGACGGTACGCTGAGGGGATGGCTGGTGGTGGCTTACCGCTCGCCTCAGCCGGTGCGTTTCGATGGGCCTTTCCTGCGCGAGGAACGGGAGTTGCTCATCGCCATCGGGAACCGCTTGTGCGACGCGGTGCAACGGTTCGACAGTGCGCGACGGCTTCGCGAGAGCGAGCAGCGTTTCCGCGGGCTGTTTACCGACACACGCCAGCCCATGCTCCTGCAGACAGACACCCGTTTCGTCGATGCCAACCAGGCTGCCCTGGAGATGCTGGGCTTCGACTCGCTCTCGGAACTGGTCGACCGCTCGCCCGCCGAGTTCTCACCCGAGTACCAGCCGGACGGGCGCAGGTCCGATGAACGCGTTCTCGAAATCACGCGCGCGGCCCATGAGCAGGGCGCCATCCAGTTCGAGTGGGAGCACATCCGGCGCAACGGCGAGCATTTCTTCGTCGAGGTGCTGCTGACGCCGATCCAGGTAGACGGGCAGCCACAGATACACGTCGCCTGGCGTGACATCACGGATCGCCGTCGGGCCGAACAGGAGCTGCGCAAGCTCCATCTCGTCGTGGAGCAAAGCCCCAACGGCGTCGTGATCACCGATCTCACCGGGATCATCGAATACGTCAACGAGGCCTTCGTGCGCAGCCACGGGCGCACGCGCGACGATCTCGTTGGCCGACGTCTTGAGATGCTGGGTGGTGGCCCGGGTTTCGAGGACACACTGAAAGACATCCGTGCAGAACTGGCGGCAAGTGCCTGCTGGCGGGGTGAGTTGCCGCGCACGGGTGTTGATGGTGAAGAGCGCATCGAGCGCGTGCTGATCAACCTGCTGCGCGACGAAAAAGGGCGCGGCAGCAAGTTCGTGTGCATCATCGAGGACGCCACGGCCGAGCGGCGTACGAGCCGCGAACTCCAACAGTACCGTGAGCACCTCGAAGACCTCGTGGCCGCGCGCACCGCCGAGCTGGAGCGCGCCAACGAGGCCGTGCGCCAGAACGAGGAGCGTCTGAATCACGCCCTCGACGCGACCAATGACGGACTTTTCGACTGCGATTTCAAAACCGGAAAAGTCATCTGCAGCCCTGCCTGGTTCCGTCTGCTCGGCTATGACCCGGCGACACTTCCCGATGATTTCGACAGCCGCTGGACCAAGCTGCTGCATCCTGATGATCTGGCGCGTGCGCAGACAACCGCAGCCATGGTGTTCGACCGCGGCTGGAGCGATGCGGACGAGTACCGGATGCGCACGGGTGACGGCGCCTGGAAGTGGGTTCTGGCGCGCGGCAAAGTGGTGGAGCGCGATTCCTCGGGCGCGCCGATCCGGATGGTGGGCACGCTGAGTGATCTCGATGCACGCAAGCGGCTCGAACTGGAATTGCGCCAGGCGCTCGAGCGCGCCGAGGCCGCCAGCGTGGCAAAGAGCACCTTCCTCGCGAACATGAGCCACGAGATCCGCACCCCGATGAACGCCATCATCGGCTTCTCGCACCTGCTCTCTCGGGAGATCCGTGAACCGGGACAGCAGGACCGGCTGCAGAAAATCAGCGCCTCGGCCAAGCACTTGCTCGGCATCATCAACGACATCCTGGATCTCTCGAAGATCGAAGCAGAGCGGGTGACGCTCGATCAGAGCGCGCTGAACGTGGTGGCGCTGCTGGCGGATGTCCGGGGCATGGTCTCAGAGCGCGCCGAGGCCAAGGGCATCACCCTGCTCGAGGAGCATGATCCCCGCCTTACCGCCCTGCCGCTGCTCGGCGACGCAATGCGTCTTACCCAGGTACTGATCAATTTTGCCGGCAATGCCATCAAGTTCACCGAGCGCGGCAGTGTCACGCTGGCGGCGAGCATCCTGTCCGAGGAGCACGGCAGCGTCGTGCTGCGCTTCGAGGTGCGTGATACCGGTATCGGGATCGCGCCGGAGCAACAGGCACTGATCTTCCAGCCGTTTGTGCAGGCGCAGGACGCGACTACCCGCCGTTACGGTGGTACCGGGCTGGGTCTTGCGATCAGTCGCCACCTCGCTGCGTTGATGGGCGGCGAGACGGGTGTGCGCAGCGAGCCGGGCGTGGGCAGCACCTTCTGGTTCACGGCAGTGTTGCGCCCTGCACCCGGGCAGTCGGCCTCCGTCCCGGGTGCGTTACCGGATGCCGAGACGAGTATTCCGCCGGGGCTTCGTCTCCTGCTTGTAGAGGACAACGAGATCAATCGGGAGGTCGCACTTGAACTCCTGCATGTCATGGGCATCGAAGCAGATGTGGCGGTAAACGGTGCGCAGGCGGTGGAGGTGGCGAAACGTGGCTATGACCTTATTCTCATGGACGTGCAGATGCCCGTGATGGACGGGCTCGAGGCCACGCGTCTGATCCGCGCCACCGAATCAGGTCGCAGCGTTCCCATCCTGGCGATGACGGCCAATGCCTTCGATGAAGACCGCCGCCTGTGTCTTGAGGCCGGGATGAACGGCCACGTTTCGAAGCCCGTGGACCCGGTGCAGCTGCGAGCGGCCCTGCTTGCCGCGGTAGGACAGCCCGGAGTGGTGGCGCCAACGCAGGCTGAGGTGTCGGCGGGTGGCTCACTGATGCTCCTTGACGCTGCGGCCGGGCTGCAATCTTTCGGTGGCATGCGGTCGAGCTACGAGCGTATGTTGCGTCGGTTTCCGGCGCTCCACCGCACGGACGCCGTCCAGTTCCGTGACGCCCTGGACACGGGTGACACCGAGAGCGCCAGGCGTATCGTGCATACATTGAAGGGCGTGGCCGCCACGCTGGGGGCGCAGGTCCTGCGTGCCGCGGCGCTCGCCTGCGAGGAATGGCTTGTCGCCGGTGCGCAAACGCGTGGAGACGATCCTGTCGAGCGGCTGTTTGCCGCCCTCGCCGAGACAATCGACGCCATACAGAAGACCTATCCGCCAGAGCAGGCTGTCGCCCGCATGTCCCCCGCCTCGACACTGACAGACGAACAGGCGGCCGAGCGGATGAGCAGGCTGGAGTGGCTGCTGGCGCACGACGACATGCGATCCAGTGAGCTCTGGCAAGAGCTCCAGGCGTGGTGCCTGGCAGAGTACGGTGAGCAGGCTGTCGCGGGGCTCACGCGCGCCATACAGGATTTCGATTTCCCCACCGCGATCGAGCAACTGCGTGAGCTGCAGGCGCATCCAGCCGGGGAACAGGTTCACTGACATGTGGCTGCTGCCCGGCGTGGACATTTTCTTTGCCGGCAACAGCGATGCGCTCGAGCGCGCTTACGAGAGCAGCTACGACCCCGTTCTCGTCACAGCCTCTGTCGTGGTCGCCGTGTTCGCGTCTTTCTGTGCGCTGGAAACCGTTCTCCGCCTCGGGCGCGGCAACCTGGGGCGGGTGTGGGTCGGAGTGGCGGCTCTCATGCTGGGCTCGGGCGTCTGGGCCATGCACTTCCTCGGCATGCTGGCGTTCCGGCTCTCCTGCGGTGTGAGCTACGACATCACGTTGACCGCGCTCTCCATGCTTCCGGGAGTTTTTGCCGCAGGCGTAGCGCTGCTGGTGATCTCGGCGCCGCGGATCAGCCTGTCACGGCTGGTGTTCGGAGCGGTGGTGCTGGGCGGTGGGATCGGGCTGATGCACTACTCCGGCATGGCAGCGATTCGCTTCGCCGGGATACTGCGTTACGACCTCGGGCTGTTCCTGATGTCGGTGCTTGCCGCTGTTCTGCTGGCCCTTCTGGCACTTTCGACGCGCTATCTCGTCGCGCGTCTGCGCCTGGCTGCGGTGCCGTTCCTCGGCTCCGTGATCGGTGGCGTAGTGCTGGGTTGTGCCATTTCCAGCATGCACTACATCGCCATGGAAGCGGCGTACTTTCTCCCGGTGGACGGCGCAGAGCCGGTGGCGGCGGCAAGCCCCGTCACCCTCGCGCTGGCCGTGGGGATCACCGTATTCCTGTTGCTGGCCTTCGGCCTGTTGCTGATGGTGCTCGGTTCCCGTGCGGTCGATGCGCGCACACGGCTCTATGCCATGCTCACGGCCACCAGTCAGGGGTACCTGCTCGTCGATGGAGAGGGGAGGGTTTCCGACTCCAATCCCGCGATGGACGCGCTGCTCGGGCTGCCCGCAGGCTCTTTGCGCGGACGGCGCGCCGCCTCTCTGGTCGATGCGTCGGTGCTGCATGACGATTACCGTGGTGACATCGATCTGCTTCGCCCTGACGGCAGCACGGTGCCGTGCCTGGTGAGTGCCAGCAGCCTCGAGAGCCCTGATGGCAGCGAACAGCTGGCCTTCGCGCTCTTCACCGATATCACGCCCGAGCGCGAAGCCGCCCGCGCGATGCGCATCGCCAAGGAGATGGCGGAGGAAGCCGCGCGCGTGAAATCCGACTTCCTCGCCAACATGAGCCATGAGATCCGCACGCCGATGAACGCGGTGGTGGGCCTCACCCACCTCATGTTGAAAACCGAGCTTACGCCGCGTCAGCGGGACTTCATGCGCAAGATCGGGCAGGCGGGCCAGCATTTGCTGGAGATCATCAACGACATCCTCGATTTCTCGAAGATCGAATCGGGCAAGCTCGGGTTGGAGCGTGTGGAGTTCGAGCTCGAACGCGTCATGGAGAACGTGGTCACGCTGCAAAGCGAGAAGGCCGCGGGCAAGGGGTTGGATCTTCTTCTCGACATCGACCCGCAGCTGCCGGAGTACCTCTACGGTGACCCCATGCGGCTCGGTCAGATACTGATCAACTTCGTCGGCAACGCCGTGAAGTTCACCGAGGCAGGTGAGGTCTCGCTCGAGGCACGGATCGTGGGCGGTGATGCCAGCGAGGTCCGGGCCAGGTTCGCTGTGACGGATACCGGCATCGGCATGACCGAGGAGCAGCTCTCGCGGCTGTTTCGCAGCTTCGAGCAGGGCGACTCTTCCACAACGCGCAAGTACGGTGGCACCGGGCTGGGGCTTGCCATCGTCAAACGGCTTGCCGAGCTCATGGGCGGTGAGGTCGGCGTCGAGAGTACGCCCGGCAAGGGCTCCACCTTCTGGTTCAGCGCACCCTTTGGTCGCAGCACACGGCGCAAGCGGCAACTGCTGCCGGCACCGGATCTTCGCGGACGCCGTGTGCTTGTGGTCGACGATAACGCGCATGCACGCGAAGTGCTGGCCGCGCAGTTGGAGGCCATGAGTTTCGAGGTGGGGGAGGCGGGATCCGGAGAGGCTGCAGTCGAGGCTGTGCGTCAATCCGCCATCGATATGCGCCTCTTCGACATCGTTCTGCTCGACTGGCGCATGCCGGATCACGACGGTCTGGAGACGGCCCGGCGCATCCGCGCCCTGGGTCTCGAGCATTCACCGAGACTTGCCATTGTCACGGCTTACGGGCGCGATGAGTTGCGCCAGGAGGCGCTCTCCCTCGGCATCGAGCACATCCTGTTGAAACCGGTGGCACCCTCCACGCTCTTCGACACCGCCATTCAACTGATGGGCGGGCAGACCGAGGCTCCGCCCGTCGTCCTGGCGGACGATGCCGACGCGACACGGCGCCCCCTCGCGAGCATCGCAGGGGCGCGGGTCTTGCTGGTCGAGGACAACGACCTGAACCGTGAGGTCGGCACCGAACTGCTCGCCGAAGCAGGGCTCGTCGTGGATGTCGCCGAAAACGGCGAGCAGGCGCTCGTGCGGTTGCGCGAAAGCAGCTACGACGCCGTGCTCATGGACATGCAGATGCCTGTCATGGATGGGCTCGAGGCCACGCAGATCATCCGTACGATGCCCGGCTTGGGTGCCTTGCCCGTGATCGCCATGACGGCCAATGCCATGGATTCCGATCGCAAGCGCTGCCTCGATGCAGGCATGAACGACCATATCGGCAAACCCATCGACCCGCGCCAGCTCTGGTCGACGCTCCTCGCGTGGATCAAGCCCCGTGGTCAGGCTGTACCGAGGGTGCGGCCGATGCGCACCGTGGACGGCCCCATGCCGCCGGATCTGCTCTCTGTGCCCGGACTGGACGTGCGTATCGGGCTTGACCGGCTTCTCGGAAAGACCTCGTCTTACATCGGTCTTTTACGGCGTTTTGTAGGCAGTCAGTCCTCGATGGAAAGCGCTCTCGAAGCGGCGCTCTTCGAGGGTAACACCGCGGAAGCGAGACGCCTCGCGCATACTCTGAAGGGGCTTGCAGCCACCATTGGCGCCATGCCGCTTCGCGACGCCGCCGCCCGACTCGAGCGTGCGCTGGAGGACACCTCGCCCGGCTCGGTGGATGAAGCACGCGCCGGGACCGTGCTGGCACTGCGTTCACTGCTGGAGCCACTGGCCGCAGCGCTGCCGGCGGAATCTGTCCCGGAGCAACCCGTGGTGGTGGACCCCGCCGTGTTGCGTGAGGCGTGCTCCGCGCTGGAGGCCGCTCTCACCGAGGGCAGTTTCGAGGCCCAGGAGTTGCTCATGCGGCACGAGGCGCTGCTCAGGGCGGCGTTCGGCGCACGCGTGGAGCCGATCCGCAATTGCATTGCGAGTTTCGATTTTGATGGTGCCCTGCACGCTCTTGCTGCCGCCGGTGACGCAGCAGCTGCGGAGGCAGGGCCCTGAGCGCTTCCAGCGGATCCGGGGGTGGGGCCGATACCCCACGTCGCGGCGCGCGCGTGCTGCTGGTCGATGACGATGTGCTCAGCCAGGAAGTGGCCACGGGGATGCTCGAGGAGCTGGAGCTCTGCGTGCGCCTCGCGGGAGACGGTGCGCAGGCCGTGCGGGCCGCCGCAGCCGGGGACCTCGACCTGATCCTGATGGACGTCCAGATGCCGGTGATGGACGGCATCTCCGCCACGCGAGCGATTCGCGCCATCCCGGGCTGCGAACGCCTGCCGATCATCGCCATGAGCGCGAATGCCTTTCCCGAGGATCAGCGGCGCTGCCTTGAGGCCGGCATGAATGCGAACATCCCCAAACCCGTCGATTTCGCCCGGATGTGCGCGGAACTTGCGCGCTGGCTCCCCGCCGCCTCGCAACCTGCGGTGGGTGCTGCCTTGCCGCGCGCGGGCGTAGTCCTGCGGGCATCCGATATGACCGAGGAGATAGATGTCCCCGCCGGCCTCCTTTTCTTTGGCGGACGTGAGGATGCCTATTGCCGCATGCTGCAGCGCTTTGCGGTACTGCGCGGTGGCGATGCCGCGCTTGTTCGCGCGGCGCTCGCGGCCGGAGATGCCCAGCAGGCCGGTCGCATCGCCCACTCCCTGAAAAGCATGTCGGCCACGCTGGGCGCCCATGGTCTGCGCGCAGCCAGTGCTGAACTCGAGCGGCTGATCGCAGAGGGGAATGCTGCAGCGATCACGGCGGGCGTGCAGGCACTGGAGGGCAGGTTGCGGGTGGTCTGCGCCGAGGTGGCGATACGCGTCCCCGCGGAACCACCCGCGGGCTGAGGGGCGCTCAGCCTCTATCTGAGGGATACCCCTGCAGGAGCATCTGCACAAACTGTCGGATGCCCATGTCACTCTGCACCGTGACCGAGGTGAATTCGATGGCGCTCATGTTGCGACCGTGCCGTGCGGTGGTGTGCAGTACTTTCCCGTAGACCTCCACCGCACGGTAGCCCAGCGGTGACAGATCGAGCGATAGCCTGATGTCCGTGAAGGCATCTACCGGGCCGTCGAGCTCTGCCAGAACGCCCTGATAGCCGATGTCCCTGGCGATGCCGTGGTGGATCTCCTCGAGAACCCGCTTCCCTTCAAGAAGTCGATAGCTGAACGGCATCTCCACACGCACGCGGTGGCTGCGACGGAGATCACGGCGGCTGACAGAGAGATTGCGCGACGGGATCTCGAGCAACTCATAGACCTGCACGGGCCCGGGCTGCCCCTTCAGCCAGGCCTGCATCGCCTTGCCGGTACGCGCGAAATCCCCTGCTGCAGCGCGGGTGCTCTCGCCGATCAGCACCTGGCCACGGAGGCTGAGGGATTCGATGCGCGAGGCGAGATTCACGGACTCTCCCACCACGCAGTACTCGCGGTGACGCGGTGACCCCAGCCAGCCGGTCATCACCGGGCCCGAGTTGATGCCCACGCCGCAGAAAATTCCGGGGAGTCCGCGCGCACGGTTGGCTGCATTCAGCGCATCCATGGCGAACTGCATGGAGGCTGCGCAGGCAAGTGCCTGCTGCGCGTGCCCGGGGCAGGGCTCCGGCGCACCGAACACGGCCATGATGGCATCGCCCATGAACTTGTCGATTCTGCCGTCATGCGCGAGCACCACCTCGCTCATCGCAGCGAGGAATCCATCCAGCACCTCGATCAGTGTGCTGCGTCCGTGCTCACTGCCCATCGCGGTGTACCCGCGCAGGTCCGCGAGCAGGATGCTGACCTCCTGTTCCTGGAATCCTCCCGGCTCGGCCGGGGCCGGTGTCGTGCTGCGCTGGTCCACGGTGCTCCTGCAGGCGATGCTGCGCCCCGGCAAGCATAGTGCGCGGCATGCGGCGGCTGCCACACACGACGAGTGCAGCCTTGCCGGGCATCTGTGGTGCGGAGCAAGCCCTGGGCTATGATCCGCAGCGAATCCGGGTCCGCACATCCGGGCGGCCGGCCCCCGCCACAGGAGCTCGACGATGCCAGACAGCCCGCAGCCCGATATCGGCCTTGGCACCAACATCCTGCGCCGCTGTGCGCTCACGCCCGCGTTGCCCGCGCTCACCTTCGAGGGCACTACCCTCGACTATGCAGAGCTCGGTGCCCGCATCAGGCTGCTCGCAGGTGCCTTGCGCCGCGCCGGCGTGAATCGCGGAGACAGGGTTGGTTTTCTGGGTGCCAATCACCCCGCCTTCATCGAGTGCATGTATGCCACGGCCGCCATCGGCGCCATTTTTGTACCGATCAATTTTCGCCTCACGGGACCGGAACTCACGTTCATCATCAACGACGCCGGGCTGCACACCTTGCTCGTGGACGATGTGCGTCTGCCGCTGATCGATGGCATTCGTGCGTCCCTGTGCTGCCGGCATTACGTGGCGGTGGAATCACCCGCCGCCGGCTGGACCACGCTTGCGGAATTCGCGGCCGATGCCACCTCGCTCGTCCAGCCCGAGAGCGTGGGCATGCAGGACACAGCGCTCATCATGTACACCTCGGGCACCACCGGACGCCCCAAGGGCGCCATGCTCACGCACGGCAATTTCTTCTGGAACAACGTCAATTCCCGCTTCAGTCCCGAGAACCTCGGTGCGCAGGTGAGCCTGAGCTGTGCGCCGCTTTTCCACATCGGCGGGCTGAACGTCACGACGATGGTCACCTTCCAGACCGGCGGGCACGTGGTGCTGCTGCGCAACTTCGATCCGGGACAGGTGCTGGAGGCAATCGCACGCTACCGCGTACAGACAATGTTCGGCGCCCCGGCGATGTTTCTCTTCATGGCGCAGCATCCCGCTTTCGAGTCCTCTGATCTCTCCAGTGTCGAGATCCTCGTGGGTGGTGGTGCTCCGGTGCCGGAGCTGCTGGTGCGCATCTACAAGGCGCGGGGCGTGAAGCTCTGCCAAGGTTACGGGCTGACAGAGACCGCTCCCTTCGCCACCTTCCTCGGCAGCCGCTGGATCGAGTCCAAGCCCGGTTCTGCCGGCCTGCCGCCGCTCTATGGCGAGGTGCGGGTGGTGGATAACAACAACCGTCCGCTTCCAGCAGGAGAGAAGGGCGAGGTGTGCGTGCGTGCGCCGAACGTGATGCGCGGCTACTGGAATCGTCCGGAGGCCACGCGAGAGGCCATTGATGCCGAGGGCTGGTTCCATACCGGTGACATCGGCTATTTCGACGATGAGGGATTCCTGTTCCTGTGCGACCGCGTGAAGGACATGGTCATCACCGGGGGTGAGAACGTCTATCCGGCCGAGGTGGAGGGCGTGCTCTGCGAGCACCCGTCCATCGCCGAGGTTGCCGTGATCGGCTTGCCGGATCCGAAGTGGGGCGAGGCGGTGACAGCAGTGGCGCGTCTGAAGGAGGGCGCCTCGCTGTCGCTCGAGGAGTTGCGTGACTTCGCGAGTGAGCGTCTGGCGCGCTACAAGCTGCCGCTGCGCCTGCACCTCCTGGCGGAGTTGCCGCGCAATCCCGCCGGCAAGGTGCTGAAGTACCAGCTCCGCGAAGGGCTCGCAAAGGCATGATCCGCGTACTTCTGCGCCATCCCGACGGCAGCCATTCTTCGGGCGATGAGCGACTGCTCGAGGGCTGGCATCCGGCGTCGGGCACCCTCGCATGGGTAGACATCGACCGGCACGATGAGCAGCCTGCGCGCGGGTTGATGAGTGATGTGTTCCATATCGATCCGCTGGCAGTCTCCGATGCGCTGCGCGATCGCCACCCGCCGAAGATCGAGTGGTTCGACAACTGCCTCTTCCTGCTGGTCAAAGGCTTCACTGCCGAGACGGCAGATATCAATTTTTCCGTGGTGCATATCTCTCTCTTCGTCGGCAAGGGCTTCCTGCTGACCGTGCACCGTCTGACCTCGCCCTCGGTCGATGCCTTGTTCGCAGAGTCCGCGGTGGCGGCCGAGGCGCTTGCCGCCGGGCCCTCCCATCTTGCCTATCGTGTCTTGCGCCGCGTGGTTGACCGTTACGCACCCGTGATTCTGGGGCTCGAGCAGCGACTCGATGAACTGGAAGAGGAGATCGCCGGCAATCCGGATGATGAACTCCTGATCGAACTCCAGCGTTATGTGATCAGGCTGCGCAAGCTCAGGCGCACCTTCGGGTACCAGCAGTCGTGCTTTGCGGAGTTGCGCCACGCCGATTCTCCGCTGCTGCACGCCCGGGCAGCGCACGAGTTCCAGGACCTGTATGAGCACATGGAACGCATGGCGAGCCTGTCGACCCTGCTGCAGGAGCTGGCGCGTGACTTGCTGGAGGGGCATATCTCGCTTTCCGGTCACCGTCTCAACTCGATCATGAAGACGCTCACCATCGCCTCCGTGATTTTCCTGCCGCTCACGTTCCTGGCCGGCATCTACGGGATGAATTTCGAGAACATGCCCGAACTCCAGGCAAAGGACGGTTACTACCTGCTGCTGGGGGGGATGGGTCTTATCACCGCGCTGTTGCTGTGGGCGTTCCGACGCGCCCGCTGGCTTTGAGCTCCAGAGGAGTGCACCTGTGAACACCACTGCCGTCCAGATGCCGGAGATCGATTTCTCGCGCGCTGATCTCCCGGATCTCCATCGTCTGCTCGACGAATTGCGCGAGGCAGGGCCCGTCGTCCGCGTGATCCATCATGGCGGACCGTGTTGGCTCATCCTGCGTTTCGCGGAGCTGAAAGAGGCGTTCTCTGACGAGGAACACTTCCCCAGCGAGGCCGCCTACCGTATCCACAGCGAGCCCTCCATGGGCCGCACCATGCAGACCATGTCGGGCGAGCAGCACCGCATGAACCGCGGGCTGGTCTCCAATGCCTTTTTCCCGAAACAGGTGCGCGGCTACATCGAGGCCATCATCGAACCCGAGGCCGAGCGCTGGCTCGCGGCGATCGAGGGCCAGCCCAAGGTCGATCTGGTGCAGGCCTTCTCGCGGCCCTTCCCGTTCTCGGTGATCACGCGGATGCTCGGCATCCCGGTGCACGACGAGGGGCTGTTTCTCGAGTGGGCTGCGAAACTGATCGACTACCCCTGGGACCCGGAGGGCGCGATGCGCGCCAAGGCCGGTTTCGATGCCTACATGGTGCCGCTGATCGCGGAGCGTCGTGCCTCGCCCGGTGACGATCTCGTCTCTCTGCTTGCCACGGCGCAACTGGAAGGGCAGGCGCTGACGGACGAGGAAATCATGTCTTTCTTCCGGCTGCTGTTTCCGGCGGGATCCGATACCACGTACAAGAATCTGGGCAGCCTGCTCGCGTATGTGCTTGCCGATCCCGCACTGCGCGAACGCGCGCAAGGCAGCGACGCCGACCGTGAGGCGATCGTGCAGGAAGGCCTGCGCATCGAGCCGCCCACCTCGCTTTTGCCCCGGCGCTGCGGCAAGGACCGCATGCTCGGCGGGCAACAGATCCGCGCCGGCGACTGGATCCTCTTCGGCATCACGCCGGGCAACAATGATCCTGCGGTGTTTCCCGAGCCGCGCCGCTTCGACCCGGACCGCACGAACAAGAACATGGCATTCGGGCACGGCGTGCATTTCTGTCTGGGCTCGCACCTCGCGCGGCGCGAACTCGAGACGGCACTGAAGGTGCTGCTGCGGCGCTACCCCCAGATGCGCCTCGTGCCGGGCGAGCCGGTGGAGATCGTGAGCGCGGTGCTGCGCGGGCCGCGTGCGTTGTGGGTGGAGCCCGGGCCGCGCGCGGTCTGAGTCTTTTTGTGCAAGAGGCAGTGTTGATGGATACATCGATGATCGATCCGCGCACCCCGGTACTGGTGGGCGTGGGCGTGGTGCAGCAGAAGGAAAAAGACCCTGCGCGTGCTGAGGAGGCGGTCGCGCTGATGACGCGCGCCGCGCGGCTTGCCGGGGAGGACAGCGGCGCGCCGTCGCTTCTCGCGGCACTCGAGCGCATCGCGGTGCCGCAGGGCCTGTGGAGTTACTCCGATGCCGCTCGCATGGTGGCCCGCGCGATCGGCGCGGAGCAGGCGCGCACCATCTGCGCGCAGGTAGGCATCCTCCAGCAATCGCTGATGAGCGCGGCCTGCAGCCGCATAGCCGCAGGCGAAAGCCGTGTCGAGATGGTGCTGGGCGGTGAGGCGCGCTTCCGCCAGTTGCAGGCGCAGATCGCCGGGCAGCAAGCGCCCGAGACCGCGTTCACCGAAGCACCCGACGAGTTGCTCAAACCCGATGCCGAACTGGTGCTGGATGCCGAGGTGAGCGGCGGCCTGGGCTACATGCCCGTCGGCTACTACGCAATCATCGAGAGCGCCTTCCGGCAGTCGATGGGC